>Ga0137306_102361_pt1 | contig 16008 bp, 13 predicted proteins | sample Inofroosms_March_FD_97187 | JGI IMG/M metagenome (GOLD analysis project Ga0137306, IMG submission 97187) | Mouse cecal microbial communities from Vienna, Austria - N-Acetylneuraminic and N-Acetylglucosamine D2O microcosms_March | ecosystem: Host-associated > Mammals > Digestive system > Large...
GTGGCGTTGTTCGTGCAGATCGCAAGCCAATTTGAGAGTTCAATCTATGTGGGTACCGGGAGTAAAAAGGTAAACGCGAAAAGCATTATGGGTATGATGACGCTGGATCTGGGCCCGGGGGCGCAGGTCCAGGTATCAATAGACGGGGATGACGAGTCCGCGGCCATAGAAAAAATTGAGGCGTATTTAAGCGCGGACTGACGGACAGGATGGAAGAATAAATGTAGATTCAGGATTCTGGTGGGTATTGCCGACGGAGGGATGGCCGGAGGCAGTACCTTTTTTTGTATCATGAGGAAGTTCTACAAACTTCCCCATGATACAAAAACGCTCCGCGGGGATGCACAGGGTCTGCCCCAGCGAAGCGAGGGTACGCAAACGCAGAGGAAATTGTCGCTTGAAAGCGACGCGTTTGCGGCGCAGAATCCTGCGGAGCAGGATTCTTATTGAATACCTTAACGGGAGGAACAAATGGCGTTTGCACATCTGCATGTTCATACGGAATACAGCCTGCTGGACGGCTCCAGTAAAATCTCCGAGCTGCCGGCCCAGGCGAAGGCGCTGGGTATGGACAGTCTGGCGATCACGGACCACGGCGTGATGTATGGCGTGATCGACTTTTACCGGGCCTGTAAGGAAGTGGGAATCAAGCCGATTATCGGCTGTGAGGTTTATGTGGCCCCCGGTTCCCGGTTTGACCGGGAAAGCGGCTCGGGAGACGACCGCTATTATCATATGGTACTGCTGGCCGAGAATGACACAGGCTATCACAACCTGATGAAAATCGTATCGAAAGGGTTTACGGAAGGGTTCTACTACAAGCCCAGGGTTGACGATGAGGTGCTTAGGGAATACCATGAGGGCATCATCGCCTTAAGCGCCTGTCTGGCCGGGGAGATTCCCAGGTTTCTGGCCCGGGGGATGTATGAGGACGCGAAAGGGGCTGCGGAAAAATACCAGGGAATTTTCGGAAAGGAAAACTTTTTCCTGGAGCTGCAGGATCATGGGATTCCCCAGCAGAAAATGGTGAATGCCAGCCTTTTAAGGCTGCATGAGGAGCTGGGAATCGATCTGGTGGCCACCAATGATATCCATTATACTTTTGCCGAGGATGAGGCGGCCCACGACATTCTGCTCTGTATCCAGACAGCGAAAAAGGTGTCGGACGAGGACCGGATGCGTTATGAAGGGGGACAATACTACTGCAAATCGGAGGAGGAGATGGCAGCCCTGTTTCCCTATGCGCCGGAGGCGCTGGAAAATACCCATAAAATCGCCGAGCGGTGCAATGTGGAGATTGAATTTGGCGTGACGAAGCTGCCGAAATTCGACGTGCCTGACGGCATGTCCTCCTGGGAATACTTAAATCAGCTCTGTAAAGCAGGGTTCGCAAGGCGTTATCCGGAGGATGACGGAACCGTTATGGAGCGGCTTCGCTACGAGCTGGATGTCATTCAGTCCATGGGGTATGTGGATTACTTCCTGATTGTCTGGGATTTTATTCATTATGCCAGGGAGCATGACATTATGGTGGGGCCTGGCCGGGGGTCGGCGGCCGGCAGCGTGGTCTCCTACTGTCTGGAAATCACGGATATCGATCCGATTAAATACCAGCTTTTGTTCGAGCGGTTCTTAAACCCGGAGCGGGTGTCCATGCCCGATATCGATGTGGACTTCTGTTTCGAGCGCCGTCAGGAGGTAATCGACTACGTGGTGGAGAAGTACGGAAAGGACCGGGTGGTGCAGATTGTTACCTTCGGTACGATGGCGGCGAAGGGCGTGGTCAGGGACGTGGGACGGGCTTTGGATTATCCTTATGCCTTCTGTGATACCATTGCGAAGATGATTCCCCAGGAGCTGAATATTACCATAGACCGGGCGCTGAAAGTTAACCCGGAATTAAGAAAGCTGTATGAGACGGATGAGAAGGTAAAGACGTTGATCGACATGTCAAAGCGTCTGGAGGGCCTGCCCCGTCATACCTCCATGCATGCGGCGGGGGTGGTAATCAGCCAGGCGCCCATCGACGAGTATGTGCCGCTGTCCAGAGGCTCCGACGGTTCCGCCGTCACCCAGTTCACGATGACTACGCTGGAAGAGCTGGGACTGTTGAAAATGGATTTTCTGGGGCTTCGGACGCTGACGGTGATTCAGAATGCGGAAAAGCTGGCAGGCCGGGACGGTCATATGGTCGATATGGAGAAAATTGATTATAATGATAAACAGGTGCTGGATTCGCTGGGAACCGGAAAAAACGACGGCGTGTTCCAGCTGGAAAGCGCGGGCATGAAAAGCTTTATCAAAGAGCTGAAGCCCCGGAGCCTGGAGGATATTATCGCCGGGATCTCCCTGTATCGTCCGGGACCGATGGAATTTATCCCCAAGTATCTAAAGGGGAAAAATAACCCGGAATGCATTACCTATCACTGTGAGGCGCTACGCCCGATTCTGGAGCCTACTTACGGCTGTATCGTTTACCAGGAACAGGTGATGCAGATTGTGCGCGACCTGGGGGGATATTCCCTGGGCCGCAGCGACTTGGTGCGCCGGGCCATGTCAAAGAAAAAGGCCGCCGTCATGGAAAAGGAGCGGCAGAATTTTGTGTACGGCAATCCCGGGGAAGGGGTGGAGGGCTGTATAAACCGGGGAATTCCTGAGAAAACTGCTAATACGATTTATGAGGAGATGATCGATTTCGCCAAATATGCGTTTAATAAGTCCCATGCCGCGGCCTATGCGGTGGTGGCTTATCAGACCGCATATCTGAAATATTATTATCCTGTGGAGTTTATGGCGGCGCTGATGACCTCCGTAATCGATTTTTCCGCGAAGGTGTCGGAATATGTGCTGACCTGCCGCCAGATGGGCATCAGTATTCTGCCGCCCGACATTAACGAGGGAGAGAGCGTTTTCTCCGTATCCTCCGGCGGAATCCGCTATGGTCTTTCCGCCATTAAGAGCGTGGGAAAAAGCGTGATCGAGAAGATTGTGGAAGAACGGGAATCCCACGGACCCTTTATCAGCCTGAAGGATTTTATTTACCGGATTGACAGCAAGGAGCTGAATAAGCGGGTGGTGGAAAATCTGATTAAGTCGGGAGCCTTTGATTCCCTGCCGGGGAACCGGAAACAGAAGCTGATGGTATACGCGGAGCTGATGGAACGGAAAAACAAAGAGCAGAAAAGCGAGGTGGCCGGCCAGATGAGTCTGTTCGATCTAATCGAGCCGGAGACGGCGGCCCGGTTTGACACGCCCTTGCCGGATGTGGAGGAATATGACAAGGATATGCTGCTGGCCTTTGAGAAAGAGGTGCTTGGCATCTATATCAGCGGACATCCCATGGAAGCCTGCGAGGAGCTGTGGCAGAAAAACGTGACGGCTGTCACCACAGATTTTTATCTGGACGAGGAAAGCGGACAGACAAAGGTGAGGGACGGCGCTTATGTCACGATCGGCGGCATGATTACGGCCCGGTCGGTGAAGGCGACGAAAAAAAATCAAATGATGGCCTTTTTCACGGTGGAAGATCTGACCGGCTCCGTGGAAGTGATCGTGTTTCCTCAAAATTATGAAGCTTACCGGCCCATGCTTGAGACAGACAGAAAGGTATTCGTCAGGGGGCGGGTAAACTCGGACGGAGAAAATCAGGCGAAGCTGATCTGTGAAAAGCTGATTCCTTTCGATCAGATTCCAAGGGAGGTCTGGATTCAGTTCACGGACAAGGAGGCTTATACGGACGCGGAGGAAGAGCTGTTCCGGATGTTGTCCTCCTCGGATGGCGACAGCCGTGTGGTTATCTATTTATCCAAAGAGCGAGGCATAAAACGCCTGCCTCCTTCCAGAAATGTGGCGCCCGACGAGGAGACTTTAGCAGAATTGCAAAAAAAGTATGGGCAAAGTAATGTGAAAGTTGTGGAAAAGTCGATTGAAAATCTCTGGAAAATGCATTAAAATGGTAACTATCTAGCCATGCACCGATATAAGACAGAAATCCGACGCAAGCTCGCTTGCAGGAGGATTTATGGCTTATATCGGTATACGGCGTTTAGCCGCAGTGAGATGAAGCGAAGCGGAATCGAGCTGGCATGGCGGAACAATGGTAAAAAATTAAGAATGAATCAGGATATAAAAAAGGCCAGCGAGCAGATTTGGAGGTCGTTGAGTATGGGAAATCAGATTAAGACAATCGGAGTATTAACCAGCGGCGGGGACGCGCCGGGGATGAATGCGGCTATTCGGGCGGTGGTTAGGACGGCGATTCATCATGGCCTGAATGTAAAGGGCATTAAAAGAGGGTATGCCGGCTTGCTAAAAGAAGAAATCGTAGATATGGACGGGTTGTCCGTGGCCGATATCATTCATCGGGGCGGAACCATTCTTTATACGGCCCGCTGCCTGGAATTTATGACTGAGGAAGGGCAGGAAAAGGGCGCGGAAATCTGCAGGAAGCATGGTATCGACAGCTTGGTGGTTATCGGCGGCGACGGTTCCTTCAGGGGCGCGCAGGCGCTGGCTGCCCTGGGCATTAACACGGTGGGCGTTCCGGGAACCATAGACCTTGACATTGCCTGTTCGGATTATACCATCGGCTTTGACACGGCTGTAAATACGGCGATGGAAGCCATCGATAAGGTGCGTGATACCTCAACCTCCCATGAGCGGTGCAGCATCATTGAGGTGATGGGGCGGAACGCGGGCTATATCGCCCTCTGGTGCGGCATTGCCAACGGCGCCGAGGATATCTTGCTGCCGGAGCGGTATGACAATGACGAGCAGAAGCTGATCGACAGGATTATTGAAAACCGGAAACGTGGCAAAAAGCACCACATCATCGTAAATGCAGAGGGAATCGGCCATTCCACCAGTATGGCGAAGCGGATTGAGGCAGCCACGGGTATTGAGACCAGGGCGACGATCCTGGGGCATATGCAGCGGGGCGGAACGCCTACCTGTAAGGATAGGGTTTATGCGTCCATTATGGGCGCGAAGGCGGTGGATCTTCTGATGGAGGGCCGGAGCAAGCGGCTTGTGGCCTATAAGCGGGGCTCGTATGTGGATTTTGATATCGACGAGGCGCTGGCCATGAGCAAGGATATCGCGGAAGACCAGTACGAGATTTTTAAGGGACTGGTGCGCTAGCGCGTCAGTAAAATGACAGCAGAAAGTAAAGTTGGGAACTGCCGGAAGGTATCTGTGTAAGTATCATCCGTGCGGCCGGCATCGGCAGCGCAGGATGTCTGCAGGCGGTTCCTTGTGGGGAGTACCGCACAGTGTGATCGCGCGGCGCTCCCTTATTGTATACATATGCCGGTGTGTGGCACTGCGAATCTGTGAAAAATATTTGATTTTTTTGTAAAAGCTATCTATAATAGGTAGCAAATCTGATGGAAACGATATAAGGATGTGCTGTTTGCCGTCAGATGACGTTTTATGAAATTTCGTTCCGGAATGCAGAGTGTGTGATAGTCAGCGAGGAGGAATGTGAGAGTATGCCGGATAATGCGATTTCTGAAAAAAATGAGGTGGGTTTAAAGGGAACCGTAGAGCCGATTGAAGTGCCTGAGGATTGTTCCAGCCCCGATCAGCTGTTCCATGAATTGGTTGAACGCATTCATAGATATCACCCTTCCGATGATATCAGTATGGTAGAAAAAGCATATAAAGTGGCCAGCGATGCCCATAATGGTCAGTTGCGCAAATCCGGGGAGCCTTATATCATTCATCCCCTTTGCGTGGCCATTATTCTGGCGGAGCTGCAGCTGGATAAGGAGAGTATCGTATCGGGCATTCTTCATGATGTGGTGGAGGACACGGAGGTCACTTCTACCGATATGAAGAATATGTTCGGAGAAGAGGTGGCGGCTCTGGTGGACGGCGTAACGAAGCTGACCCAGTTGTCCTGGTCTGCCGATAAGGTTGAAATTCAGGCAGAGAATCTGCGGAAAATGTTTCTGGCTATGGCAAAGGACATCCGGGTGATTCTGATCAAGCTGGCGGACCGTCTGCACAATATGCGGACGCTGCAGTTTATGCGTCCGGAGAAGCAGCGGGAGAAGGCCAGAGAGACGATGGATATCTATGCGCCGATTGCTCAGCGGCTGGGGATTTCCAAAGTAAAGTTTGAGCTTGACGATCTGGCGCTGAAATATTTACAGCCGGAGAAGTATCAGGAGCTGGTGGAAAGCGTCAACCAGAAAAAAGAGGCCAGGGAGCAGTTCGTCCAGGAGATTGTGGACGAAGTCAGCGAGCATATGCGGGCGTCATCGGTTAAGGCGGAGGTGTCCGGCCGGGTGAAGCACTTTTTCAGCATATACCGGAAGATGGTGAACCAGGATAAGACGCTGGATCAGATTTACGATTTGTTCGCAGTGCGGATTATCGTGGATTCGGTGAAGGACTGTTATGCGGCGCTGGGCGTGATTCATGAGATGTATACGCCGATTCCGGGCCGGTTTAAAGACTATATCGCCATGCCCAAGCCCAATATGTACCAATCGCTGCACACCACGCTGATCGGCAGCGCCGGACAGCCCTTTGAGATACAGATTCGGACGAAGGAGATGCACCGGACGGCGGAGTACGGCATTGCAGCGCACTGGAAATATAAGGAAGGTGTCTCCGGCAAAAATATTTCCGAGAGCGAGGCGGAGAAGCTGAGCTGGCTGCGGCAGATTCTGGAATGGCAGCGGGATATGTCGGACAATACGGAGTTTATGAACTCCATTAAAAACGATCTGGATATGTTCTCCGACAGCGTATACTGCTTTACGCCCACCGGGGATGTGAAGACGCTGCCCATCGGGGCGACTACCGTGGATTTTGCCTACAGTATTCACAGCGCCGTGGGGAATAAGATGGTGGGCGCCAGGGTAAACGGGAAGTTGGTTCCCATCGAGTATCAGCTACAGACCGGAGACCGGGTGGAGATCATTACCTCCCAGAACTCCAAGGGCCCCAGCAGAGACTGGCTAAAGAACGTAAAAAGCACCCAGGCTCGGAATAAGATCAATCAGTGGTTTAAGGCGGAGTTTAAGGAAGAGAACATCATCAAGGGAAAAGAACTGATTGACAAGTACTGTAAGTCAAAAAGTATTAACTTTCCTGAGATCGCCCAGCCGGATCTGATGGAAAAGGTACTGCGCAAATACGGTTTCCGCAACTGGGACGCGATTCTGGCGGCGATCGGCCACGGCGGTTTAAAAGAAGGCCAGGTCATCAACAAGCTGCAGGAGGAGTACAATAAGAAAAATACGAAGCTGACGGACGAGGCGGTACTGGAAACTTTGGACGCAGCGGGCGCGCCATCCTCCAGAGAGGCTGTCTCCGTAGCGGCAGAGAAGGCGGGAAAGACCCGGACGGGCATCGTGGTGAAGGGGCTTCACGATCTGTCGGTGCGCTGTTCCAGATGCTGTAGTCCGGTGCCGGGGGATGAGATCGTCGGCTTTGTAACCAGAGGACGTGGAATTTCCATCCACAGGACGGATTGTATTAATATATTGAATTTGCCGGAGATGGACCGTGCCCGGTTGATCGACGCAGAGTGGGAGGAGCCTGAAGCGGGTTCCGGTTCCGAGCTGTTTACGGCGGAGATCGTGATCTATGCCCATAACAGAATCGGCATTTTTGTGGATGTGTCAAAGATTTTTACGGAGCGGAAAATTGACATCAGTTCGATGAATGTGCGGACCAGCAAGCAGGGGATGGCCACGATTACGATGACCTTTGACACCCGGGGGGTGGAGGAATTAAACCAGCTGATCGCGAAACTGATGAAGGTGGAGAGCGTGATCGATATTGAGCGGTCGGGGAATACGAATTTATAAGTAGGAGTATCAATGAGTAATTTTAAATTAATAGAACTGACAGTCGGCATGGTGATGACCAACTGTTATATCGGATACAATGACGACACGAGGGAGGCCTTTATCGTAGACCCGGGGGACGATGCCAGACGGATTTCCCGGGCGGTCAGGGAGCAGAAGTTGAATGTAAAAGGGATTTTGCTGACCCATGGACATTTTGACCATATCATGGCGGTGCCGGAGCTGGAAGCGGAGTTTGGCGCGCCGGTTTATGCCTATGAAGCGGAAGAGGCGCTGCTGAAGGATACCCAGATGAACCTTTCCGCTCCCTGGGTGGGAAGGGCTTTGAGCCTTTCGGCGGAGCGTTTGTTGAAGGACGGGGAGAAATTTGAGCTGGCCGGTTTTGAAATTCAGGCTATTCATACGCCGGGGCATACGGCCGGAGGCGTTTCCTATTATCTTGCGGCGGAGCAGGTGCTGTTCAGCGGGGATACGCTGTTTCGCGGGTCTTATGGCCGGGTAGACCTGCCCACGGCCAGTGGCGCCGATATTGCCAGATCCATCAACGAAAAGCTTCTGCCGCTGCCGGAGGAGACGGCAGTGTATCCCGGACACGAGAGGGAGACGACCATCGGTCATGAGCGGAAGTATAATCCGTTGAGCAGGGGGTTCTGATCGTATGCGGCAGTCAACCTGTTTAAAATAGTGATGCCGCTCCTTGGGTGGGTTGAAATATCGCCTGTTGCTGGTCAATCGACTGGATATGCATGTCGCTTCCTGTGTGGGAGTGTGGGTAGAAGAAACAAACATGACGAATATTATTTTTGAAACTGAAGAAAACTTTGAATACGACATCCGCGGGCTTCTGACAGCCTTTTATCCGGGAGAGCCGATTACGGTGGAAACGGAGGAGGACTGCGACCGATGCCTGCGGTTTCTTTATGCGCCGGATCGGATTTCCATCACACTGAAATCCGCCATGGGCCGGCAGCTCTCCGAACAGGTGACGGTAGCGTATGGGGACAGGAAAGCGGCAAAGTCGGCCTTAAAGAGACTGCTGTATGATATCCTCAGCCGGGAGACGGGAAAGCGGCTACCCTGGGGGACGCTGACCGGAATCCGGCCGGTCAAGCTGCCGATGGCCATGCTGGAGGAAGGGAAGGGCGAGGAGGAAATCCGTCAGTTTATGGCGAGGGAATATTATGTCAGCCCGGAAAAAACAGATTTAAGTATCCGGATTGCAAGACGGGAACGGGAAATTTTAAAAGAGATCGACTACAGACAGGGTTACAGCCTGTATGTGGGCATTCCTTTTTGCCCGACCACCTGCCTGTACTGTTCCTTTACTTCCTTTCCGCTGGAAAAATGGCAGGAGCGGGTGGATGCCTATCTGGACAGCCTGTTCCGGGAGATCGATTATACGGCGGAAATATTCCGGGATAAAAAGCTGAACGCCGTCTATATCGGCGGCGGTACGCCCACCACCCTGACGCCGGAGCAGATGGAACGGCTGCTGAGAAAGCTGAGGGACAGTTTTTCATTAGAAGATATGAAAGAGTGGACGGTGGAAGCAGGGCGGCCGGACAGCATCACGGCGGAGAAACTGGATGTGATCCGCAGTTTTCCTGTGGATCGGATTTCCATCAACCCCCAGACCATGAAGCGGGAAACATTAGACCTGATCGGGCGCAGACATACGGTGGAGCAGACGGAGGAAGCCTTTGCCCTTGCCCGGAATATGGGCTTTGATAATATTAACATGGATCTGATTCTGGGCCTGCCCGGGGAAAGGCCGGCAGACGTGGAGCAGACCATGAAGGAACTTCTGCGGCTTGGGCCGGACAACCTGACCGTTCACTCACTGGCGTTGAAGCGGGCTTCCAGACTGAATCAGCTGTGGGAGGAATACGAAGGGATGACTATGGAGAATACCTGGGAGATGATGAACCTGACTGCCCATTATGCATCCCGGATGGGCATGGAGCCCTACTATCTGTACCGGCAGAAAAATATGGCCGGAAATTTTGAGAACGTGGGGTATGCGGCAGAAGGGAAGGCGGGGATTTATAATATTCTGATTATGGAGGAAGTGCAGAGCATCGTGGCCTGCGGCGCCGGGAGCGTGTCAAAGAGGGTATACTCTGACGGACGGATCGAGAGATGCGATAATGTGAAGGATGTGGCACAGTATATTGAGCGTGTTGATGAGATGATTGGGCGGAAACAGAGGCTGTTCGAATCATTGCAAACGCGATGAGGATGTATAAAATTGATAAAAAACGCAGTTGGAAAAATGGAGCCGGGCCTGGTCGGAACCTGAGTTACGCCGCACCGGATTCCATAAAATGTGTCAGAGAATGTGTTTTGTTTGGATTGCTTAGAATGAATTGTTCAGATGAAGGAGTAAAGCAATGATTTATACTTGCTATTATGATTCTCCCGTGGGGAAACTGCTGCTTGCGGAAAAAGATGACGCATTGGCCGGACTCTGGATCGAAGGGCAAAAGTATTTTCTTGGCTCCATACAGGAAGAAACGAAGGAAAAAGCAGATTCCGCCGTATTCAATCATGCAAAAGAATGGCTGAATCGTTATTTTGATGGAGAGAAACCGCCGGTGAGCGAATTGAAGCTGTCGCCTATGGGCAGCGAGTTTCGCAAAGCGGTCTGGAATGCTCTCTGCGAGATTCCTTATGGTAAGATTACGACTTATGGAACAATCACGAAGAAGCTGGCCGCCAGCCATGGCATTTCGGAGAAAGCAGCTCAGGCTGTGGGCGGCGCCGTGGCGCACAATCCCATCTCCATCATCATTCCTTGTCATCGTGTGGTGGGGGTGAAAGGGAACCTGACAGGGTATGCCGGCGGGCTGGACAGAAAAGTATGGCTGCTGTCCCATGAGGGGGTGGACTTGGACGAGGCGAAATGGTATGAAAATGATTGTGATAGTTGATAGGTGAGATGTTAGGGCTCGCCAGCTCTGTGCGTTGGGAGCGTGTTACTGGCCATGGAATGGACAGAAACCTGCCACTTTTTGGGGATGGTTTCCTGAGATAAAAATAATTGATAGGCTTTTTTCAGTATGCGATATCTTAGTTTGTGAGGGTTTACAGATTCGAGGAAAGGGAAGGCGTGAACAACTGAAAAATGAAAGTAATTACACTGAGTAAAGAAGAAATATATGGCGGCAGCCTGCTGCTGGTTAATGCACAGCATCCCTTGAGAAATCAGGAGGCGATAACGCTGGCGTCCGTGGATTCCCGTTTTCCGGATATACAAATGGAAAGCCATGCGGCGGATATTCTGCGTTTGATTTTAACATATATTTCCTCTGAAGATGAGATTGTTCCCGTTAGCGGATACCGGTCATTGGAGGAACAGACGGCGATTTTCGAGGATTCGCTGAAGGAGAACGGAGAAACCTTTACCCGGCAGTTTGTGGCGCTGCCGGGTCACAGTGAACACCAGACCGGGCTTGCCATCGATCTCGGTCTGAATCAGGAGGAAATCGATTTTATCTGTCCGGAATTTCCTTTTGAGGGAATCTGCAATACGTTCAGAAAAACAGCTCCCGATTATGGGTTGATCCAGCGTTATGGGAAGGATAAGGAAAACATCACCGGAATATCCCACGAACCATGGCACTTCCGGTACGTGGGATATCCCCATTCACGGATTATTACGGATAGAAATTTTGCGCTGGAAGAGTATATAGAGTGGCTGAAAGGATACCGGGAAGACAACCGGTATGTATTCGGCTGTGTGGATGAGTGTGATATTGAGATTTTCTATGTATTCGCTGACAGGGACGAACTGTCCGTCTCTTTGCCGGAGCATGTAAAGTATCAGGTTTCGGGAAATAATGTGGACGGGTTTATTGTGACGGTGTGGAGGGCGTGAAATAAAGGGGAAGGAACAGAAGGAACCAGTCCTTGCGGATTACTCCTTCTCTTTTTTTGTGGAGGCTTTAACAGGATGCGTTAGTGAGGTATTTTCCCGGATGGATGGTTCCGGAACAAACTCACAAATATCGCTTAACTGATATATATGTCCGGTTTCTTCATAGAGCAGCTGTAAAATAGTATTCAGCGTAGCCAGCTGGCATTTGCCCGCTTTGATTCTGTAAATCTGGCTTTTGCTGATACCCAGATATGTGTAAAGCCTGTAAATCGTTATGTGATTTTCTTTCATGACTTGGTTAAAAAGTTTATCGAAATTTATCATTTATGTGTGAACCTGTAAGATTTAAAAAATTTTGGTTGTATTGTATATATTATGCCCTTATAATAGAGATTGTAATAGTTCCTTAAATCAGCAGTTGTTTTGGAAAATAAGGGGAAAATATGAAAAATATCAAAGACATGAGTGAAAATATTGAAATGAAAACTCTTTTATAGAGGTTTTGTGATGAACGTATAGAAACAGTGCTGCAGGCGTGCGTGAAAAATAATAAAGAGTATATTGACACACTAAATGATTCCAATAGGACATATAAGACCTTTCAACAATCCGGTTTAAGTGCTGAGCAGCTGCTTGTTTTTGACGAAGCGATTGCGATCGCCAACGCAAGAGGAGGAATATACGGAAAAGAAGCGTATTGCCAGGGATTTAAGGATGGGATCAGATTGATGAAAGAAATTGAGGGCATTCATTAAAACTTGTGGATGCCAAGAAACATTTTGTAGCATTCAGCGAGCATCTTGCTTCAAAAGCCTTGAACCCATATTCCCGAATCGGTAAACTGATGGAAAGTCAGCGGGTAAAGGAAAGGAGAGTCGGGTATGAACGTACGGATGATGGAAGGGTTGCTTGGCGCAAGCGCAAATGTTAAGTTGTCGGATACTTCCATGAGTGTGTATCGGCAGGCCAGCGCCAAGGGGGATACGGGAAAAATGGAGCAGGCGATGAAATATACCGGCGCATGCATGGAGCAGGCGTCAGAATACCGGGAGAAGCTGGACAAGGGCATGAAGGATGAGGCGATAGCCGAGCGGGAGAAAGCAAAGCTGGAGCAGGAAGCCGCTATTGAAAAGCGCCGGGAGGAACACAAAAAAGCTGAAAGCGGGATGGAACAGAGCCAAAACCAGAGAGTGGATACGGTTCAGGTCCGTGAAGAAGCGAGAACAGCTATGGCAGACAATTCGGTTGGGGCAGGAGGACAGGCTGGCAGTGATCCTGTAACTTATATGGAAACCGGGGCAGTAGTTCCTTCGGTGAGGGATGAACCGGCGGTTTCAGTTTCCGTATAAAATTTTTCAAGTACCTCGTAGCTTGCTGCGGGGTATTTTACTTATAACTTTTCCTTGCAAAACCGGTGGCCGGATAATAAAATATGGGTAAGAAACTGATCGTCTGTCTGGACGATTACCACTTGACAAAAGGGTATATGGTGAGTTTTAATTTTAATAAAAAGAAGCAGGTCGGGGTAAAGAGGATAGAGGTAGACGGCAGGCTGATTGCGGAGACGGTGATTTAGAAAGCGGCTTTTGTCAGGGCGGGAATGGCTGTTAAAATCAAATTGCCGAAGTGCCGGAGTACCTTGCTAACTAAATAGACTTTACATTTGGTTTATGCTATACTTACCGCATAATTTATCACAAAAGGAGGCAAAAATATGGGTATGTCAGATAGTCAGTTTAAAGGATTTATCAGATTTTTGTTAGATGATATCGAAGAAGTGATCGAAACTTTACCTAATGGCAAAGAAAAAGAAAAATTGCAAAAAGTGGCTGACAATTTACAAAAAACTCTCGAAGATTAAAGCGAGGAAATGAACCATGAACTTTGCCATGTCCTACAGCTGCGGAAAAGACAGCACATTAGCGCTTCACAAAATGGTGGAGCAGGGGCACAGGCCGGTGTGCCTTGTAATCGTAGTGAACGAAGCGGAAGAACGTTCCTATTTCCACGGCGCGGATTACAGTATGATGAACCGGTATGCCGAGGCGCTGCGTCTGCCGCTGGTGTTATGTCCGACAGCGGGGGAAACCTATCATCTGGCTTTTGAGGAAGGGCTGCAAAAAGCGAAGGAGATGGGGGCGGAAGCCGCCTGCTTCGGCGATATTGATATTGAAGAAAACCGGAAATGGGAGGAAGACCGCTGTGCCGCAGTCGGGCTGACACCCTTTTTCCCGCTGTGGCAGAAAGGACGGGAGGAAAATGTCCGGGAGCTGGTCGCGCTGGGCTACCGGTGCTTGATTAAGAGTATCAATCAGACGCTGCTCCCCAGAGAGCTGCTGGGAACCTGCATAGACAATCATTCGATTAAAGTGATGAAAGCGGCGGGCGTAGATATCTGCGGTGAAAATGGGGAGTATCACACACTGGCGACAGACGGCCCTGTGTTTTATAAACCGCTGGCATTCCAGATCGGCGATGTGCTGGAATTCGGTGATTACGCAGTGATCGATGTCAAATGAACGTATGTTTAAAGAAAAGGAATAGACGTGATAAAAAGACGCAGTTTTGAGTGGTAGCTTTAGGGGTATCTTGCCCATTTCAAAACTGCGTCTGCCTTTTTGCGTTACGAATTGTTCTACCCATTTGTTAAAGGCGGATTTTGATACAATTTGCGCTCGACAAATTTCTTTTCAATCGCAAGCTGTTTCTTGATTGTCTCAATATCTTTGCAGCTCTCCAAAATCGCTTCAAGCCGTTCGATTAATTCAAGTTGGTCAAAAAGGTAGCCATTGTATTCCTTTTCATTCGTTGGCATCTTATTACACCTCCTTATCAGGTTAAGCTTTTTCGTCACTTTTCACTTTTGGCATGGAGTTTTTCAATGTGCCAGTTCCTTAATCAGTTCGCCCTGTGTTGGCATATCTCCTTCACATCTCTGCACATATGGAAAAGGTTTTTGATATGTCCATTATAACATGATGCCATAGTTATTACAATCATTTGCCGATCAGCGCAGTCCTGAAGTTTTTTCAAAGACTGCGCCGAAATATTTTTGCGGCTGTTTTGCAGGTGAATACCAGGAGACAGCTACAATTATACTTATGTTTAATAAGGGATTCGCTGGTATGCAGCCGTGTTAATGTTTCAAGAGCACGGTTCTTCCGCCACCGGAAACTCCACCGTCACCGTAAACAAATCCGCGTCAGTCTCCACCCGGAAGCTGCCGCCGCAGGCTTCGGTGAAGCTCTGGGCGATGGAGAGGCCCAGACCGGAGCCGCCGTCGGTGCGGCTTGCGTCGCCTCTGGTAAAGCGGGCTGTAAAGTCGATGTCGTTTCGCAGTTCGGATCGTGAAATATTTTTGACCACGGTCAAAGCAGTCTTATTACTGTTGTCACAGGCCAGCGTCAGGTAAACCCGGGAGCTTTCCAGAGAATATTGGAGGGCGTTCTGGATCAGGTTCTGGAACACCCGGTAAAGCCGCTGCCCGTCGGCATAAATCATAACGGGCGATTCAGGGATGTCGGTTTTTAAGGACACGCTGCTGCCGTTAATCACTTCCTCCATATCCGCCAGCGTCTGCCGCAGCAGCTTGCCTAAATCGATCTGTTCCATCTCCACCGGAAGCTGTCCCGAAGCGGCTTTGCTGATCTCAAACACATCCTGTACCATGGCTTTCAGCCGCTGAGATTTGTCATTCAGAACTTTAACATAATCCTGAATATGCTCCGGCAGCTCTTCCTCCTGGTTCAGCAGATCCACATAGCTGATAATGGAGGTGAGGGGCGTTTTGATGTCGTGGGACACATTGGACACCAGTTCCACCTTCATCCGCTCGCTTTTGATCTGTTCCTCTACTGCGGTGTCCAGTCCCTGACGGATTTCGTTCAGATCCTGTGAGGCTTTTGCCAGAGGGGAGTCCTCGGAAAGGCTGACAGGATGGGTCAGGTCGCCCTGTTTTACTGCTGCGATCTGCCTGGTCAGGCTGCCAAGATCCTGGGCTGTCCGTTTGTTTCTGATTGCGAAAAATATGGTCCAGGCTATGGTGACCAGCAGGATCGCCAGAAATACAATGCAATAGGGCATTGACCGTCTGTTGGCGGCCGGGCCGATATAGGTGAAAAAGTGCGCGGTGATGACCAGATATACGATCAGCACCATTGACAGTAAGGCCGTCAATGTGGCATAAGGGTATATCAGCTGCTTCTGGACGCTCATCGTCAGGCTTTTCGTGTTAAACAGCCGGAACAGCTTTCCAAACAGGCCGTGCCTCCAGGGTTTTTCATTGTACCGGATATCTCCGGTCAGAAG
>Ga0137306_102364_pt1 | contig 15986 bp, 10 predicted proteins | sample Inofroosms_March_FD_97187 | JGI IMG/M metagenome (GOLD analysis project Ga0137306, IMG submission 97187) | Mouse cecal microbial communities from Vienna, Austria - N-Acetylneuraminic and N-Acetylglucosamine D2O microcosms_March | ecosystem: Host-associated > Mammals > Digestive system > Large...
AGTATTGATTGATGGGCATAGCATTTTGCACAGGGCTTTTTTTGGCATTCCTGACCTGACCAATGCGGAAGGGCTCCATACGAATGCCGTGTATGGCTTTTTGAATATCCTGTTTAAGATTTTAGAGGAAGAAAAGCCGGATTACCTGACGGTGGCCTTTGACGTGCATGCCCCTACGTTCCGCCACAAGATGTTCGCCGACTATAAGGGTACCCGGAAGCCGATGGCAGAGGAGCTGCGCGAGCAGGTTCCGGTGATGAAGGAAGTGCTGAAGTCCATGGGAGTCGCCATCGTGGAATGCGAGGGCTATGAGGCGGACGATATCCTGGGGACGATTGCCAGAAGCAGTGAGAAGGCGGGTCTTGAAGTCTCTCTTGTCTCCGGGGACAGGGATTTGCTGCAGCTTGCTACGGAGCATATCAAAATCCGTATTCCCAAGACGAAGCGGACGGGGACGGAGATTGAGGATTATTATGCGGCCGATGTAAAAGAGAAATATCAGGTGACGCCGGAAGAATTTATTGACGTGAAGGCGCTGATGGGGGATGCTTCCGATAATATCCCCGGCGTGCCCGGCATCGGGGAGAAGACAGCCACGGCCTTGATTGCCGCTTACGGCAGTATTGAGAATGCCTATGCGCATGTGGATGAACTGAAGCCCCCAAGGGCGCAGAAGAACTTGCGGGAACATTATGATATGGCACAGATGAGCAAGACGCTTGCCACCATCGAGGTAAACGCGCCGATTGACTATCGCCTGGAAGATGCCAAACTGGGCAATCTGTTTACGCCGGAAGCACATGCGTGGATGAAGAAGCTAGAATTTAAGCAGATGCAGAGCCGTTTCCCCAAGCAAGAGCAGGAGGCGCCGGTACAGCAGTATTTCCGTAAAATCACAGAACGCACGGAAGCAGAGCAGATATTTGCCAAGGCACAGGCAGCAGGGCGTGTAGGCTTCCAGTTTCTCTTTGAGCCGGAAAGAGTCCTTCAGATGGCAGAGACTCGGATGGGGCGGGAGGAAGCAGAGAATATCCCAGGAAATACAGAAGCCCAGGAAAGAACGGGATTGAATGGACAGAATATCCCAGGTAGTACAGAAGCCCAGAAAACAAACGGGTTGGATGGCCAGGATGTTCCAGGGGATACAGAATCCCAGGGAATGCAGCTTGCCATGGAATCCGACGGCCAGCTAACCCTTGAAGGCTTTCTGCAGATCCAGGGAGCCGGGGTTTCTGCCGCATCCCAGATGCCAGGAGCCGGGAGTTTTGCCGCAGTCCAGGCTCAGGGAGCCGACAGCCCAGCCGTTGCCCAGGCTCAGGAAGGGGAGGCTGGCGTTTCTGCCAGGATTTCCCCGATTCTGGGGCTTGCGCTTGCGTTTGGCAGGGAGGATATTTATTTCCTGGAAGCAGGGGAAGGGATGACAGGCGCATATCTGGCAGAGCAGATGCAGCCGCTCCTGCAGAAGGCGGAGGCTGCGGGGACGTTTGGCTTAAAATCTCAGCTGTCTTGTTTTGAAGTCCCCAGGCAGCACAGATGTAAGGTTACGGACGTCTTGATCGGCGCATACCTGCTGAACCCCTTGAAGAATGACTATGCGTATGATGATGTGGCCAGGGAGCATCTGCAGCTGACATTCCCTTCCCAGCTGGATTTGCTGGGGAAGCTGCCTTTTGCGCAGGCTTTCCGTGAAAAAGAGGCGGAATTTTTCCAATATGCCTGCTTTGTGGCCTATACCTCCTATCAGGCCTCCGGCGTGATTGAAGGGAAGCTGAAGGATTGCGGCATGTGGGCGCTGTTCCGTGAGATTGAGATGCCGCTGGTATTTACGCTCTATGATATGGAGCAGGAGGGCGTACAGGTCAATGCCGGGGAGCTTAAGTCCTATGGGGAGAGCCTGACGGGCAGGATTGACGAGCTGGAGCAGGAGATTTACCAGGATGCCGGGGAAACCTTTAATATCAATTCCCCCAAGCAGCTGGGCGTTATCCTCTTTGAGAAATTGAAGATGCCCAATGGCAAGAAGACCAAGACTGGTTATTCTACGGCGGCAGACGTATTGGACAAGCTGGCGCCCGATTACCCGCTGGTATCCAAAATCCTCGAATACCGCCAGCTGACGAAGCTAAAGTCCACCTATGCGGACGGCCTGGCCAATTTTATCCGCAAGGATGGACGCATCCATTCCTCCTTCCACCAGACGATTACAGCGACCGGCCGCCTGAGCAGCACCGACCCCAACCTGCAGAATATCCCCATCCGCATGGAGCTGGGGCGGCAGATCCGCAAGGTCTTTATCCCCCGCAAAGGCTGCGTGCTGATCGATGCGGACTATTCCCAGATAGAGCTGCGTGTGCTGGCGCATATGTCCGGGGATGAGAATTTGATCCACGCTTACCAGGCAGCGCAGGACATCCATAAGATGACCGCCTCCCAGGTATTCCACATACCCTTCGAGGAAGTGACCAGCCTGCAGCGGCGCAATGCGAAGGCAGTGAATTTCGGCATTGTCTATGGCATCAGTTCCTTTGGCCTGAGCCAGGATCTGAGCATTACCAAGAAAGAGGCCGCCCAGTATATTGCGTCCTATTTTGAAACCTACCCTGGCATTAAGCAATTTCTCGACGGCCTGGTAACAGACGCCAAAGAACAGGGCTTTGTCTCCACCATGTACGGCAGAAGGCGTCCCGTGCCAGAGCTTACCTCCGGCAATTTTATGCAGCGTTCCTTCGGCGAGCGTGTGGCCATGAACGCCCCTATCCAGGGAACGGCTGCAGATATTATCAAGATTGCCATGAACCGTGTCCATGACGCCCTGAACGCACAAGGCCTGCGTTCACGCCTGATCCTTCAGGTGCATGACGAACTTCTCGTGGAAGCCTATGAAGAAGAGGCCGCACAGGTGGAAGCCATCCTGAAAAAAGAGATGGAAACAGCAGCCGATCTTTCCGTAGCATTGGAAATAGACATGCATCATGGAGAAAACTGGTATGAGGCGCATTGATCCTGAGCAAGACGCAGACGTCAAGGCTGCCGGAAAAAATATCCATGAAACATACAAAAGGAAAGATTGACATCCCCCTTAAAAAGGGTTAGCATGAGAAAGAATGAAACCATATGAGCAGGCTCCATCGGGAGCCCTATCATTTAGAAAAGCCATATTAATGATCAGAGATAAAGGAGTTGCAGGATGCAGGTAATAGGAATTACCGGCGGAGTAGGCGCAGGCAAATCCGCCATTTTAGAGTATTTGGAGGAGAATTATAAGGTCAAGGTGCTGGTGGCAGACCGCATTGCCCAGATGCTGATGGAGCCGGACACGGACTGCTACCACAAATTAATAAAGTTCTTGCCTGTGGAAGTATATAATGAGGATGAGACGATTAACCGCATTGTCCTGGCGGAGAGGATTTTCCGTTCTGAGGAATTGCGCCGCCGGGTCAACCGGGTGGTACACCCCGCCGTCAAGGAATATATTTTAGCGCAGATTGAAGAACAGCGTAAGATGGGCGTATTGGATTTTGTGGTAATCGAAAGCGCCCTCTTAATTGAGGATCAATATGATAAAATCTGTGATGAGCTGTGGTATATCTATGCCTCTGAAGAGCTGAGGCGCAAACGCCTGATGCGGGCGAGGGGCTATTCGCGGGAGAAAATCCAGCAGATTTTTGCGGCCCAGATTTCTGAGCGCATGTACCGCAGGAGCTGCCAGGTGGTGATCGACAATAACGGCACCCGGGAGGAAGCTTTTTACCAAGTGGCGCAGGTAATCAAGAATAAGGGCAAATCTGGCCGTGGCAAGCAGATCCGCAATGACGTGCCGCTGGTATTTGGCCTGGATATCGGTACCCGCAACGTGGTGGGGACGGTAGGCTATAAGGAAGAGGACGCCTTCTATGTGCTTGCACAGTTTATGCGGGAGCATGAGACGCGTTCCATGCTGGACGGCCAGATCCATGACATTGGCCGGGTGGCGCGTACTGTCAATGCTGTGAAGACAGCGCTGGAAGAACAGCTGGACATGACCCTGGAAGAGGTATGCATCGCAGCCGCAGGGCGTGTGCTGGAGACCATCGCCACAACCATAGAATATGTGCTGCCAGAAGAAGCAGTCGTATCCGAGGACGATGTGCATACCCTGGATCTTCTGGGGATTGAAAAAGCGCAGCAGATTTTAAATGAGAGCAATGATACAAACCTCAAGTTTTACTGTGTGGGATATTCCATTGTCAAATATTATCTGAACGGCGATCCCCTGTCCAACCTGGAAGGCCACAAGGCGCAGTCCATCAGCGAGGACATTATTGTAACCTTCCTGCCGGAGGATGTAGTGGAAGGGCTGTACTCCTCGGTGGAGCTGGCGGGGCTGAAGGTGGCAAGCCTTACCTTGGAGCCGATTGCGGCCATCAGCGTAGCCATTCCCGAGGCTTTCCGCATGCTGAATATCGCCCTGGTGGATGTGGGGGCGGGCACCAGCGACATTTCGATTACCCGTGACGGCAGTATTATTGCTTATGGCATGATTCCCAGCGCCGGGGATGAGATTACAGAGATGCTGGTGCAGCATTTCCTGGTGGATTTTAAGACGGCAGAGCACATCAAGGTAAGCTCCACCACGGAACAGGAGATTGAATACCAGGACATAATGATGCTTCGCCATACGGTAACGGCGGAAGAGGTATGGGAGCTGATGAACCCTCTGGTAGAGAAGCTGACGCAGGACGTTGCGGGCAAAATCAAGGAACTGAACGGCGGTTCCACCGTAAGCGCTACCTTTGTGGTAGGGGGCGGCGGAAAAGTCCATGGCTTTATTGAGCGCCTGGCCACAGAGCTGGAACTGCCCAAGGAACGCGTTGCCCTGCGGGGGGAAGAAGTGCTGCAGGAAATCCATTTTGAGCAGCCGGAAATAAAGAAAGATCCCCTGCTGGTAACGCCGATCGGCATCTGCTTAAGCTATTACCTCCAGCGGAATAACTTTATCTTTGTGTGGCTAAATGGCGAGCGGATTAAGCTGTATGACAATGACAAGCTGACTATCCTGGACGCCGCGCTGCAGGCGGGCTTCACCAATGAGCAGCTCTTCCCAGGGAAGGGGAAGGAACTGCGCTTTACGGTAAACGGCAAACGGCGTATTGTTGGCGGGGAACCGATCGCGGCTGCAACCGTACTGGTCAATGGCGAGGAGCGCAGCCTGAATGACCCGCTGCTTCCCAACAGCGAGATTGCCCTTACGATAGCCTCAATGGAACAGACATTTGTCTGCCATGTTGCAGATTTGGAGGAATATGATGAAAACGGGCTGACCTTCCAGGTGAATGGGGAAAAAATTTCCTGCCCCAAATATGTGGAGGCGGACGGCGACATTGTGCCCCCAGAATATGAAATCCAGGAGAATGATAAGATTAAAATCCATAGCTATTATACAGTAGCGCAGCTTCTGGTCTATTTAGAGATAGAGCCAGAGACCGTTATGGATATCCAGGTCAATGGCAAGCAGGCAGAGCTGGATACGCCTCTCTATGGCAATTTCTTTGTCGAATGGCACAGACGGGAACAGCCGGCATTCCCAGAAGGGGAAGAAAATATCCAGGAAGAGGAAGCTGCTTTCAGAGAAGATGGTTTCCTGGGGGAAGGGTATGCCCATGAGGAATTTGTGGGACAGAGCCGCCGGGATATGGAAGAAGATTCCAGGAATGGATCTGTTGATACAGGAAATGAAGGAAACGGCTTTTCCGATATGGGAGAAGAGTTCTTAGGGACGAAGAATTATCAGGGGAGAGAAGGTTTTGGAAACAGCGCTTCCGATATGGGAGAGGAGTTCTTAGAGACGAAGAATTATCAGGGGAGAGAAGATTTTGGAAACAGCGCTTCAGATATAGGAAAGGAATTCTTAGGAACGGCGAATGCCAGAGGGAAAGAAGATTCCCATAGGGAAAGATATGGAAATGGCAATCAAGAGATAAGAGAGGCATCTTTTGGGACAGGAGATTCCCATAGGGAAAGATATGGAAATGGCAATCAAGAGATAAGAGAGGCATCTTTTGGGATGGGAGATTCCCGGAGGGAAAGATATGGAAAGAGTTATTCAGATCCAGATGGGGAAGGAACAGGGAAAGGATCTTTCGGGAAGGATAGGTTTGGAGATGGCGCTCTGGATACAGGAGGGGAAGGCACAGAGAAGGGAAATGCTTATCAGAATGCAGATTGGGAAGCCGCAGGGCAAGCTGCGGGCAGGAAAACCCATGCGGACAGCCGCCAGGGAGAAACCGGCTGGAAGGACAGGAAACCGGAAGGTTCTGTTTTGGAGATTGTGGTCAATGGCAGTCCCGTTACCTTAAAGGGTAAGAAATCCTATATTTTCGTGGATGCTTTTGACGCCATAGGCTTTAACCTCAATGAGAGCAAGGGGCGTTCTGTGGCCATGCGTCTGAATGGGGAGGAACCCACCTATACGGCTCCACTGCATGCTGGCGACACACTTGAGATTTACTGGGAGGGTGAAAGTTTATGATTCTGGGCAGTATAGCCAGCGGAAGCAGCGGGAACTGTATTTTCGCAGGCTCGGATACCACCAGCCTCCTGATTGACACAGGCGTCAGCGGCAGGCGCGTCACCCAGGGCCTGCAGGCAATTGGACGTAAACCAGAAGAAATCCATGGGATCCTAATCACCCATGAACACTCTGACCATATCAGCGGGCTTGGCGTGATATCCAGGAAATACGGCCTCCCAATTTACGCTACCCCAGGCACCCTAGAAGCCATAACATCCTGCAAGGCTCTGGGAAAGCTGCCAGAAGGTTTGTTTCATGAAATAACCCCCTGGCAGGATTTTCAGATCGGAGACATTACGGTAACGCCCCTCCCAATTTCCCATGATGCCGCCCAGCCCACGGCCTACCGCCTGCGCAGCGGCGCCAAATCTATGGCTGTCATCACAGACTTGGGAACGTATGGCGATGATTTAATCCAGCAGCTGCAGGATCTGGACGTCCTCTTCCTTGAAGCGAACCATGACATACATATGCTTCAGGCCGGCAGCTATCCCTATTACCTGAAGCAGCGCATCCTTGGAACCCGGGGCCATCTGTCGAATGAAGACTCTGGCCGCCTGCTCAATGAAGTCCTCCACGATGGATTCCGAGCCGTAATGCTGGGGCATCTGAGCCAAGAGAACAATTATGAGGCGCTGGCATATGAAACGGTACGCCTGGAGGTTGATATGGCGGACACGCCGTACCATGCGGATGATTTTCCCATCCGCATTGCCCGGCGCGACTCCGTTTCCGAACTTATAGAATTTTAGGGGATGGCCTGCCCGAACTAGCGCCCGTTTGCCACCCCCCGAACAGAAGTACCACCCACCCCCCGAAAGGCCTCTGGAGAAGGCCTTTACACCATTTAAGAAAGGACCCAAGAATCATGGATAAAACAATTATTACTGTCGTAGGCAAAGATACGGTAGGCATCATTGCGAAAGTATGCACCTATCTTGCCAGCCACCAGATCAATGTGCTGGATATCAGCCAGACCATTGTACAGGATTTTTTCAATATGATGATGATTGCCGATATGGGCGGGGCTGACCAGCCATTTGCACAGTGTGCCAAAGAATTGGAGCAGCTGGGTGAGGAAATTGGCGTATCCATCAAATGCCAGAGGGAAGAAATTTTCCAAAAAATGCATAGAATTTAAGGAGCCGCATTATGATAAATATCTGGGAAGTAAAAGAAACCAACCAAATGATAGAACAGGAAAACCTTGACGTGCGCACGATCACCCTGGGGATCAGCCTGTTAGACTGCATAGACTCTGATTTGCAGGAATTAAACCGAAAGATTTACCAAAAGATTACGACGATAGCCGCCGACTTGGTGAAGACCGGGGAAGCGATTGAGCATAGCTACCGCATCCCCATTGTCAATAAGCGGATTTCTGTCACCCCCATTGCCCTTGTCGGCCAGGCAGCCTGTAAGTCTCCCGAAGATTTTGTGACGATTGCCAGGACTCTGGACCGTGCGGCCAAGACGGTAGGCGTTAATTTTATCGGCGGGTATTCCGCCCTGGTTTCCAAAGGCATGACAAGGGGCGACAGGAACCTGATCTGCTCCATCCCCCAGGCGCTGGCGGAGACAGAGCGCGTCTGCAGTTCCGTCAACGTAGGCTCTACCAAGACAGGCATTGACATGGATGCGGTAAAGCTGATGGGGGAAATTGTCCATAAGACGGCGGAACTCACTCAGGAACGTGATTCCCTGGGCTGCGCCAAGCTGGTCGTCTTCTGTAATGCGCCGGATGACAACCCCTTTATGGCAGGCGCCTTCCATGGGGTAACAGAAGAAGACGCTATTATCAATGTGGGCGTATCGGGGCCAGGCGTGGTTAAAAAGGCGCTGGAATCTGTCCGTGGCGGCGGCTTTGAGCTGCTCTGTGAGACGATTAAGAAGACAGCCTTTAAGATTACCCGCGTTGGCCAGCTGGTGGCACAGGAGGCTAGCAGGCGGATGGGCATCCCCTTTGGCATTATTGACCTGTCCCTTGCGCCGACCCCGGCAGTGGGCGATTCCGTGGCTGAGATCCTGCAGGAAATTGGCCTTGAGTACGCCGGTGCGCCAGGGACGACGGCGGCGCTCGCATTGCTCAATGACCAGGTGAAAAAGGGAGGCATCATGGCCTCTTCCTATGTGGGCGGCTTAAGCGGCGCCTTTATCCCAGTCAGCGAGGATCAGGGCATGATTGACGCAGTGGAGGCGGGTGCGCTGACTCTGGAAAAATTAGAGGCTATGACCTGTGTCTGTTCGGTAGGGCTGGATATGATTGCCATCCCTGGCGATATCTCCCCAGCTACAATTTCCGGAATCATTGCAGATGAAATGGCCATAGGCATGATCAACCAGAAGACCACGGCGGTGCGGCTGGTGCCGGTGATTGGCAAAGGCGTAGGCGAAACTGTGGAATTTGGCGGGCTGCTGGGCCATGCGCCGATTATGCCAGTAAATCCTTACAAATGCGACAGGTTTATCAACCGGGGCGGCAGGATCCCTGCCCCAGTGCACAGCTTTAAAAATTAAGGAAATCAGAAAATAAATTGTTTATTTGCTGATTGTATGATATACTGTATAAGAGTATGGTAATAAAACATTGAATTAAGCACCGGAGGTGGGATCTTTGAACGAGAGAGAAGATTACCTGGACAGATTGCTGCGGGGAGTGGAGGACAGTCCAGAAGACAGTAAGGAAGACGACGGGCTATTTGATTTTGGCAGTACGGCGGAAGATGATGATTTCTTGAAGGCATTTGAGAAAAGCCTGTCTGGCTCCCCGGAAACGCCTGATCCGGATTCCGATATGGGTTTTAACCTAGATGAGATTGACAATATTGTCAGTAACGCGAAGGACAAAGCGGGTGAGGACGGCCAGGAATTCATGGTTAATACCATGGGCGGGGAAGACAGCTATGGAGCGTCTGATGCAGACGGCGGTCTGGACAGCCTGCTTTCCGGCTTGGGCGGCGATGACAGCCTGGACAGCTTTGATCTGGGGGATGAGGTTGGAGACGGATTTGGGGACGCCGAAGCGGAAGAGCCTGACGCAGATGGATTTGGCCTAGGAGAGGAGGATTCTCCCAAAGATGAGCTGGATTCGATGGCGGCAGAGCTGGCGCGGGAAATGGATGAATTGGACTTGGGCGGCGAAGAGGATGAGGATTTCCCAGAATACAGTGGGGAAGACAGCGCTGCCGGCAGCGGGAAGAAGGCGAAAAAGGCAAAAAAGGCTTCCAAGGAAAAGGGTGAGAAAAAAGGCTTTTTCCAGAGACTGGCAATCGCTCTTTTCGGTGAAGATGACGAAGAGGAAGAAGAGTTTGAAGGCACGATCCCCGAAATTGGCGATATTGATAATATTTCGGATGAGAACCTGGATATCCTGAAGGAACTGGAACAGAAGGAGGAGCCGGGCGAGAGCGAAAAGGACCGCAAGAAGCGGGAAAAGGCAGAGAAGAAGGCGCAGAAGGCCAAGGAGAAGGCGGAGAAGAAGGCGCAGAAGGCTAAGGAGAAGCAGGCAAAGCCCAAGAAGGAAAAGAAGCCGAAGGAGCCCAAGGTGGTGGAGAAGAGCAAGCCGCTGCCGAAGATGCCGGTCATCCTGATTACCCTGGTGGGAGTTTCGCTGGTCGTGCTGATTTATCTGGGCGCCAGCCAGGTAGGCTATACCACAAGCGTTGCTGAGGCGAAAGAGTATTATGATGAGGGCGACTACATAAGCGCATATGATAGCCTGGGGCGCAATTCCAAAATCCGTAAGGCAGACGAGGATTTATATAACCGGGCGAGGATTGTCTCTTACCTGCACCAGCAGGTTGCCAACTATAAGTCTTTCCAGAGATATGGCCTGTATGTGGAAGCCTTAAACTCCTTGGTATGCGGCGTAGGGCGTTATGATATCAATGCAGCCGCTGCGGCAGAAGCAGGCGCAGAGGCAGAATATGAGGAAATGCTGACTCAGATCGAGAAAGCCCTGAAGGAGAATTACAATATGGGGCTTGAGGAAGCCAGGGAATTGTACAATATCCGGGATAAAGAGGAATATACCTATACGGTGTATGAAGTGATTGATAACCTGGGGCTGATTCGTTAATCGTTTTGCCCAAGGAAGAATGGATGCGTAAGGCGGTATGAGGAATCGTAACAGATGATACCGCAGCAAGGCTGCTTCATGGTCTGTGAAGCAGCCTTTTTCAAAGAAGGCAGCCCAACATGCTGGGCTGCGGCAGACAGAGGTAGAGAATGATAGCGATTATAGACTATGATGCAGGGAATTTAAAGAGCGTACAGAAAGCGCTGGCATTTCTGGGAGAGGAAAGCAGGATCACCAGGGATTACAGGGAAATCCTGGCAGCCGACAAGGTAATCCTCCCAGGCGTAGGCGCTTTTGGGGAAGCGATGGGACAGCTTAGGCGGTATGGACTGGAACAGGTCATCCGTGAGGCCGTGGCGCAGGAAACCCCACTGCTGGGGATTTGCTTAGGCCTGCAGCTGCTGTTTGAAGGAAGTGAGGAAAGCGGCGGCGTGGAGGGACTGCATATCCTGGATGGGCAAATCCGTCGGATTCCCGACAGGGAGGGGCTGAAAATCCCCCATATCGGATGGAACAGCCTGCATCTGCAGAATGGCGGGAGGCTGTTTGCGGGAGTGGGGGAAGGCGCATTTGTGTATTTCGTACACTCTTATTATTTAAAAGCGGCAGACGAGGGGATCGTAAAGGCGTCCACGGAATATGGGACAGAGATCCATGCTTCCGTAGAACAGGGGAATGTTTTTGCCTGCCAGTTCCATCCGGAAAAGAGCAGCGGCGTAGGCCTGCAAATCCTTAAGAACTTTGCGGGATGAAACAAAACGTCAGATAAATCTGGCGCGATAGTGACAGAAGGGAGCAGTTATGTTTACGAAGAGGATTATCCCATGCCTGGATGTACACAATGGACGGGTGGTAAAAGGCATTAATTTTGTTAACCTCAAAGATGCAGGCGATCCGGTGGCGGTAGCGGCTGCCTATGACAAGGCGGGGGCGGATGAAGTGGTATTTCTGGACATTACGGCTTCCTCAGACGCCAGGGACACCGTGGTAGATATGGTGCGCAGGGTAGCAGAGACAGTGTTTATCCCTTTTACCGTGGGCGGCGGCATCCGCACGGTAGAAGATTTTAAGGCGCTGCTCCGCGAAGGCGCAGATAAAATTTCGATCAATTCTTCGGCCATCAACACCCCGGAGCTGATTTCCGATGCGGCGGACAAGTTCGGCAGCCAATGTGTGGTTGTGGCCATTGATGCAAAACGCCGTACAGACGGCGGCTGGAACGTATATAAAAATGGAGGCCGCATTGATACTGGGCTGGATGCCGTGGAATGGGCAGCCCGCGCGGACAGGCTGGGAGCCGGGGAAATCTTGCTGACCAGCATGGACTGCGACGGCACCAAGAATGGCTATGACCTGGAACTGACAAAAGCTATCGCAGACAGCGTGTCCATCCCAGTGATCGCCTCAGGCGGGGCAGGGACAAAGGAGCATTTCTGTGAAGCGCTGACGGAAGGCGGGGCAGACGCAGCCCTGGCGGCTTCCCTGTTCCATTACAAAGAGCTGGAGATTATGGACTTAAAGAGATATTTAAGCGAAAAAGGCGTGCCTGTGAGGATATAGGCGCGATTGAGCTTGGAAGTACCAAAGAAAGGAGCATAACGATATGGGAATGATACAGAATGACTGGCTGGAGGCTGTCGGCAGTGAATTTAAGAAGCCCTATTACAGCAAACTCTATGCTTTTGTGAAAGAAGAATACAACACTCGCGTCATCTACCCGCCGGCAGATGATATTTTCAATGCCCTGCACCTGACCCCTTTAAGTAAGGTCAAGGTGCTGATCCTGGGGCAGGATCCTTACCACAATGCCGGGCAGGCGCATGGCCTCTGCTTTTCTGTAAAGCCAGAGGTAGAGGCGCCCCCCTCGCTGGTGAATATTTATCAGGAACTCCACGATGACTTGGGCTGTCGGATCCCCAACAACGGCTATCTGGTGAAATGGGCTGAGCAAGGCGTATTGATGCTGAATACGGTCCTCACTGTACGCGCCCACCAGGCCAATTCCCACAAGGGGCAGGGCTGGGAGCAGTTTACGGACGCTATCATCCAGGCAGTAAATGCCCAGGACAGGCCAGTGGTGTATATGCTCTGGGGCAAGCCTGCCCAAAGCAAAATCCCCATGCTGACCAACCCCAAGCACCAAATCCTCAAGGCGCCCCACCCAAGCCCCCTTTCGGCCTATCGGGGCTTCTTCGGATGCAGGCATTTCAGTAAGGCCAATGAATTCCTGCAGGCCAATGGCGTAGAGCCGATTGACTGGCAGATTGAGGATATTTAAGTAGGTTTTGGAAGTGGAGAGAAAGAGAGTTTCTGGTATGGATTTGGCAAGTTAAGAAAAATGAGGACATATGGCACAAAATGATGAGGCTTGAAAGGAATGGTTCGAAATGATAAAAATCTTAATTGCAGAAGACGATCCCAATATCGCAAAGCTGGTAGAGGCTACGGTGGCAATCGGCGGCTACGAAGGCGTGGTGTGCGCCAACGGCACGGAAGCTTTTGAGAAAATGGAGCATGGGAATTTTGACTTGGTGCTGCTGGATGTGATGCTGCCGGGCATGAGCGGCTTTGAGATTATGCAGAAGCGCACAAATACGCAGGTTCCCGTAATTTTTATTACAGCCAAGCAGGAACTGACGGACAAGGTGCGCGGCCTCCGCCTGGGTGCGGAAGACTATATTGTGAAGCCCTTTGAGGCCATGGAGCTTTTGGCCAGGATTGAAGTCATCCTGCGGCGGGTAAAGCGCACAGAGAATGTCTATCAATATGGCGACATATCCGTCAATGTGGAAGAACATACCTGCAAATATGCTGGCAACGACATCTACTTGACCCCCAAGGAATTTGAGGTGCTAGTTTTCTTCATCCAGCACAAGGACGTGGCGATATCCCGGGACAGGCTGCTGGCGGCAGTCTGGGGCTTTGAGTATGAAGGGGAAAGCCGTACGATTGATATCCATATCCAGCAGCTCCGCAAGAAGCTGAACCTCAGAGAGAAGCTGGTGACCATCCCTAAGCTGGGCTACCGTTTAGAGAGCGCAAAGGAGTAACCCTATGAGACTTTGGCAGAAGGTATTCCTATATACCTTAATACTGGTGATGCTTGCTGTGAGCATGACCAGTATTTTGTTATTGAAAAACAGTTTTTCCCTGGCCTTGGAGCAGAGGAAGCAGAACGTGTACAGCGAGCATGAATTTGTCATTACCAGCTTCAAGAGCATGATGATTACCGAACGCCTGCGGCAGAATGCCGTGGTGCTGGATGAAGAGTCGCTGAAGAGGTTTATGGAGGATACCTTTGGCGGCGGGCAGAAGAAAAGCGGGATCCAGTTCTGCAATGACGGTGGGCGCCAGGTATATGCCAATAAGGATATGCATATCCCGCAGGGGCTGTTGGAGGCGGTGCAGGACACGGGCAGGAATTATATGCAGGTAGAGGGCTACCAGCTGTATATTGCATCTTCGGAGAGCATGGAGGGGAAAACCTATTTCGTTGTCACAGAAAATGACATTGCGGACGTGGTGGAAGTCCATGAAAATATGCTGCACCAGATTCTGGCCATCAGCATGGGATGTGCGATGGCTATTGCCTTCATCCTGCTGATTGTGGTAAAGATGCTGCTGCATCCCTTGCAGAAAATCAATGAGGGGACGCGGGCAATTGCCCAGGGCAGCTATGAAAAACGCATCCCGGAACGGGGGCATGACGAGCTGTCTGAGCTCGCCCACAATATGAACCGCATGGCGCGGGCAGTGGAGCAGAATGTGCGCGCCTTAGAAGATGTGGCGGAGAACCGCAAACATTTTATTGATAATCTTTCCCATGAAATGAAGACGCCCCTCACCTCCATCCTTGGTTTTTCCGACCTGCTGCAGATTAAAAGGGATATTTCGGAGGAAAGCCGCATGGAATATGCTGGTATTATCAAGGAGGAAGCCAGCCGTATGCGCACACTGTCCGGCAAGCTGATGGAGCTGATTACCGTAGGGGAGGCCAATCTGGAATGGAAGGAAGCCGATATGGCGCAGCTGTTTGAGGAAATCGGCATTTCCCTGAAGGTGATTACGGACAACCACCATATGGATTTTTCCTGCGTGTCGGCGCCAGGAACGTTGTGCGTGGATCGGGAACTGTTCAAGTCCCTGCTCTACAACCTGGTGGACAATGCGGTGAAAGCTTCCGAGGAAGGCGCGTATATCCAGGTAGAGGGTCATTTTGAGTGCGAGGAATTCTGCATCCGCGTGACGGACGAGGGCGTGGGCATCCCAGAGGGAGAGGTGGAAAAGATTACAGAGGCGTTTTATATGGTGGATAAGGCCAGGGGGCGGGCGAGCGGCGGCGCAGGGCTGGGACTGGCGCTGTGTTCGGAGATTATTTCCCTGCACCAGGGCAGCCTGCAGTTTGAGAGCCGCCTGGGAGAGGGGACAAGCGTTTTGATCCGCATGAAAGGGGGGAAGTGCCATGCATAAGGGAAAATCCATGTTCCTGACCATCCTGTGTATGGGCGTTATCCTGGGGTTCGGTTATCTGCTGATTATGGAGAGCGGGCAGAAAGTATTGGAAAATGGGATTATGCTGGAAGAGACAGATTATGAGAGTACCAGTTCCAATATTTTTTATGGGAAGATTGAAGAGGATATTGAAGTATTTCCCTGGAATTATTATCCTGGGGATGAGGCTGGACTTGGCTGGAAGACAGAATCTGGGATACATCCCATGTTTCAGTATTCGATGCTGAGCGATGATGACGATTCTGTGGAGGAAGAGCTGAAGTCCCTGCAGAGCTGGTATCTCTGCCAGATGATAGCCTATAAGACCAATAGCACTCCGTCCGAGGTATGGAGTATTTTTGAGAAGAAACAGCATACCATCATGGATGAAATCTGTATGGTGGAAAACTCCCCGGTCGGCGCCCTCTTTTTCTATGAGGATATGCTGTCTATCAAGGGGAAGCGCTACCAGGTGCGGGTATCCTTTACCCAGTGGAATATTATAAATTTTGTCTGTATGGAAGAAAGGGAGCAGGACGACAGCGGGAGCCAGGGAAGCAGCGGCACACAGTCCAGTGTAAAGAAACGGATGGCCTTGGGTTCTCAGGAAAGCGCCAAAAGTGAGGACAGCAGAGACACGCAGGCCGATGCCAGGAGCCAGGTGGCCGGCGGGAGCCAGGGAAGCAGCGGCACACAGTCCAGTGTAAAGAAACGGATGGCCTTGGGTTCCCAGGAAAACGCCAAAAGTGAGGGCAGCAGAGGCATTCAGGCTAGCGCCAGGAACCAGGCAGAGTGGGAGGAAGGAAAAGAGAGCCTGGCAAAGATTTTGGGGGAGTCAGAAGAGCAGATGGAAGAATATTTTGCGTA
>Ga0137306_102366_pt1 | contig 15982 bp, 10 predicted proteins | sample Inofroosms_March_FD_97187 | JGI IMG/M metagenome (GOLD analysis project Ga0137306, IMG submission 97187) | Mouse cecal microbial communities from Vienna, Austria - N-Acetylneuraminic and N-Acetylglucosamine D2O microcosms_March | ecosystem: Host-associated > Mammals > Digestive system > Large...
GATGTATCTTGAAAAACATTAAAATTACACAAGCAACAATATAATTAAAGCTATGAAGTTTAAGGAACAATTTTACCATGAAAAAATCCAACAGCATGAAAGAAATGATTCTTAAAGAAATCCAGTCCATTCCGAATTATACGAAAAGAATGAGCAGATGTATGAAGAGCTTGAAAAGCGAGTACAAGATGAACTTGCCTATGATGTTAACCGTTATCGAATTCGGACAGGCGTTATTGAAAAACAATTTTTTGATGTATCTCATCATTTAATGTTTCCCATGGAAGGGTCTGATGTTCAGAAAAAATCCTATAATGCAACGGATATCGCTCAAGCTTTAGAAGAAGATGGTGAGTTTGTTTTGATGAAGGTGCTGCTTCATTGTGATTATCAACAAATTCAAAAGATATGGAATAGTGAAATAGAATTTGAAGGGATACTTCAGACCGATAAGCCTGAAAAAGATTGGAAAATTACAGTAAGGCTGCGTCAAAATATGGACTATTTAAAGAAAATTGGACAGCTTTATCAGTTGTTTATTAAAAATGGAATCCCATGGCAAACAGTTAATGCGCCATATCTATATAAGATGGCAGATGTCGTTTTAACTCATTTGCCAGAAGCTATCCCTAAAACAGAGATTATCCAAAAAGTTGAAATTCAATTTCGAGAATACCAGCCGCTTATTTGTTATAATATTATTCCCATTTGGAATGTTTGCAAATTAAATTTGGAAAGTGTGGGATTTCCCGTTCCATGTGAAGAACATAAAAATTTTGAACATAATATTTCGATACAAAAATACGGAACTCAGCACGCATATCTGGCAGAAGATGATTTAGATATTCAAAGTATTAGTCAGAGAAAGGACAGATTGTTGATTACCAGTAAGGTTAGTGATGCTAAGAAGTGGAATATCTATATGATACGAAATGTTGAAGATAGTAAAATTGACCGTTATCTTTATCCTTTGATGGAAAATGAACGAAAAGAAACCTTTACAGAAAAGTTTCAGAGAAAATGGGAACAGAGAGTAAAAACAAAGGCCGAACTTTCTCGTTTTATCCGTGGATTTGGCATGGAAAATTATGTTATTTATCAGGATTGTGCGATTGCTGACGAATTTGAAAAAGAAAAAGAAACTTATTCGATGAATCCTTTTATTGAAGATGAAATGAGAGATTACCAGGCACAGAAGAAGCTGATTCTCTACTTTATTCCTGGACCAGAAGAAGCCTGGCTGCAGCGTGATATTGCCAGTTTTCTTGTATCTGAAGTACAACGGCTTTATCCAGAATATGAATGTGGAGGGATAATGCGATGAGGGAGTTATGGGAAGTTGTTCTGGAAGCGAAAAAGGAGCAGATTCCTTTAAAAAATCTGCGTTTTGTTCATGAAGAAAAGGGAAGTGCTTATATGGAACTTTCTCTTCCGTTTATAAACCAGGATGAGCTTCAGGGAGAAACAACAATAGGAGTAAATACCTATTGCCGATTTTATTCTATTTTTAAACATATGTATCAGCCCGACCAAAAGGAATTTCCCTATCTGCGAAATAGTTTAACAAATTTAATTATACACATGTTGGCAGAAAATGATGCTCGAAGAGGAATGACAAAAGAAGAATATTATAAAAAATTGTTAATTAGAGATATTCAAAGTGGTGTATTTGGGAATGAAGCAATTAACGTATTTGTTCATATGGAACAGGAAGAGCAAAATAAATTAATGAGTGGATGGCTTAGAAGTTATCGAACAGGAAGTTCACTGGCAATTTTTATTGATATGATTCATAGTTTAATTGATAACAGCATTGTCTATCATAATAATGATTTTCCTGAAGAACTTTTAGTTTATACGAGCAGTCGAAAAAACGATGAATTGGAACAACGTTTAAAGTTTTTAATAGAATTGTTTTTGGATATTCAGTATCATATAGAAATTTATTATGAATATCATTTTGGGATTATAGGAATAGAAGATACTATGCAGATTGATGAGATTGCTATTTACTAGGGAGAAATTATGTTTAAAAATATTTATCCGTTGTTTGAAAGAAAACGACTGCTAAAAAAGGAAATGCTAGAAAATATACGGGATTTCCCAAGGGATATATTTGATATTTTTTTTCGGAATTATTCTGATGGAATTCTGACAGGTTGTGATATAGAGGTAAAGGAGTCTTATTTGATTGTTGATGCAGGAATACTCTATCGCAAAGGTGTTCCTTATATTATGAATGATACTTTTAAACTTCCGTATAAAGCAACAGGAAAAATACAGTATATTAAAGTTCGCTTTTTAGATGAAATTCAAGGTATAGAACAAAAAGAAGATTTAACACAAATTTATATCAATGATATTCCTGCTCAAGATAAAGATGAACTGGAATTAGGGCGTTTTAAATTGCAAAAAGGGGCAAGGCTGAGAGATCAATATACAGATTTTTTTGATTGTCATACAGAGTTTGATACATTGACAAAAATTTATACGCCTTATGCTTCGCCAGGGCAAAGTACACTATGCCCTGAAGTAGTAAGAATATATGTGAAAAACCTTATGCAGTATGAAATACAAAATCCATGGGATTATGCATTTTGTTTTATGTGTATTCAGGAGGAGGGTGTAATTACTTATCCAGCAATGAAAGCTTATCTGGATATCCGTTCTCAGAAAAAACAAAAAGAATATTCAACGGAAGAAATCTATGAATCACTTGCCGATCTTCTTCGTGAAGCAGGAGGAAAAGCAAAAGAGCAGCCTTTAATGACAGAAAAAAACAAAAAAATGCTATTGTTTTAACTATAAATATTAGATTAAAAAATGTTTGTTGAAAATTGCTGCTATTAAAAATTTGCTGTTATAAAACTATGGGAGAAAAGAAATGTTGCTTGATGAAAAGCTTTTACAGATTGAACAGGAAAAGGCACAAAAGGAAGTAAAGGAAAATCGTATACGGGAAATACGAGAAGAGTTTTTAAAACAGGAAAGAGAGCAGAAATCGATCCAAGAGTGGATGGAAGAATTAAAAAAGGGAAAAGTTACGATTGATGAAAATGAATTCTTATGTGAAAAAATAAAACTTTTTGATGAAAATATCCCTCTATATGTTTTTTCAGAAGATATTGTAAAGATAATTCAAGAAAATCATCTTGCCATTGTTTCTTATCGAGAACTAGAGTTGGGAATGAATTTAACCTTCCTGAGAGGGTCATTATGTGTAGAAAATGAAATTGTTTTTCAACAGAAATTGAGTGAACAATATAAAACAGACAAGATAACCTATTATCCTATGGATACTGGCAAAATTCATTCGGCATATAAAATTTTAACTTATGCAACAGGTATTATAACCAGTTCTGTAGGTGGAATTTGGATAATTAACTATTATTATCAGAAAAAAGACGGAATTGTAATGGGAAATTATACATGTCCTTTGGTAAAACGTTTTTCTTTTGAACATTTATTTGTTGCTATGCTGAATGGAATTTGTGAGGAGGACTAACTGTGGAAGAGTACGCAATTACTTATGAAAATTTAGTGTTAAGCACGTATTCTATCGAACATATTTTAGATTTACATTTGTATGAACAGATTAATGACCATGGAATGTTACATCTTATTGCGATTATTCCTGAAGAACATGCGGAAGAGTATGTTTATACGACTGAGCCAATGCAGTCAGTTACATTAGGTTATCGAAAGGAAGATCAGACAACAGAAACGTTATATCGTGGGCTTGTAACGGATATTCAGATAAATTGCAGTGGAAATGTCTATTACATGGATTTAACTGTTAAAGGAAAGACCTATGCTATGGATATTATTAAGCGTTATCGTTCATTTCAAAATACAGCGATGACGACGCATGAATTGATTCGAGAAGTGCTCTCTGGTTATCAGGATAGCGACTGTATCCTGCAGATTCCCAATGAACCCATAGGAAGACTGATTGTACAATATCACGAAACAGATTGGGAATTTCTTGTACGAGTTGTATCGCATTATGGGGCAGTTCTGGTTCCTGATTTGGTGTCGGAAAGGCTTGCTTTTTATGTAGGAATACCCGAACAGGGAGACGAATTTACAATAACGCCTTACCATTATCATGTTTCAAAATCTATGGATGAATATTTAGCTATAAGGGAAAATCAATGGGCGGATGTTAAAGAAATGGATTTTATGGTATTCCAAGCGCTAGATGTTCAGATTTTCAGGGTTGGAAATTTTATCAATTTATATGGAAAAAGACTAGTTATTCAGGCTGTTCAGAGAGAATTAACGGATGGAATATTAAAAAATACTTATACGATGAAGCGAAAGGAAGGATTAAAGGGGCTGGAAATTCATAATTACGAGCTTGTTGGAGCTTCTGTTATCGGACAGGTAATAGAGATTTCACGGGATAAGGTGAAGGTACAGTTAGAAATGGATGAACAGGGAAGGGCTGCGTATTGGTTTCCTTATTCTACAATGTCAGCTTCTCCTGATGGAAGCGGATGGTATTGTATGCCAGAAAAAGGGGATCGTGTAAGGGTGTATTTTCCAACCAATCAGGAATCCGATGCTTATGCAGTAAGCGCAGTAAGTGGCCATCAGCCGCAACCGGGAGATGCCGAAGATCCGATGGGAAATCCTGCTGTAAAGTATTTAAAAACAAAGGCAGATCAGGTGATTCAGTTTGCAGAAGAAGGAATTATTATTAATTCCGGTAGTGGACAAGCTACAGTTTTCTTGGGAAATTCTGGTGACTTATCTGTTTATGGCACGACCAATGTTAATGTAACGGCGAAAAATACGCTTTCTCTTGTATCTAAGGGACAGCTTCTTATTGGGGCAAAGGATACAGTCAGCATTAAAAGAGGTGAGGGAACCAGTATTACTTTGGATCAGGACGGAAATATAAACTTAAAAGGAAAGAAGATTTACAGTAATTAATTGGAGGAAATATGAACCGAGAAGAAGCGTGTGAATCCTATCAAAAAGAAAGCACAGAGATTCTCAAAATGGGATTAGAAAATTTGGAAAAGGAATATAAAGTGCAGGAAGAATGGTTGGGAAAAGAGTTAATAGATTTTGTCCAAGAATTAAGTAATGAGCGTTCGTTAAGCAAACCGCCAATGTTTCCTCTAGGTTATATTCAATTTTCCCTAATGCGTTCTCGAATAGATGAAGATGTTTATCAGATAATGATTGCGCTTTATGATGAAAACTATTTTCTGGATCGTTTTCCTTCAATTAAGTTTGTTGATGTGAGTTCTTTGTTTGAACCTTTAAAGGGTACAAGAGAGAAACTTTATCAACTGGCAAAAAACTATCGGGGAAAAATAGAAGAATTTGATGCTGATAGAATGATCCGTGAAACGGCGATGTCGTTTTATAAAAAGAAAGCCGAACGATTTAGAAGGATTTTTAGAGATTTTGATCGTTTGTCATGTATTCAGTCATTAACACATTGTCCGAAATTGCGTGTTCAGTGGGGAGAACATAAGGATAGGAGCGAAACGATATTTTTAAGCGATACGACGAAAAAAGATGCACAACAATTTTTGCTATGGAATGAACAAAACACGATTCATCAGTGGAACAGTAAATTTGTTTATCAAAATTGGGATGGAACAAGGTTTGGAAATTTGGAGATCAGGCAAAAAAATCTGCTGTTTTTAGGAATGAGGGATACGATATTAGAAAAATGTCAATGGGAGTGTTGTATGCTTCATGGCGCAAGTTTTCGTGAGGCAAAACTGAAACAGGTTATTTTTGCAGGATGTGATTTAAGTGCTTCTGATTTCCGCAGGGTTAAATTTGTGCAGGTACAGTTCATACAATGTAATTTGTCTGATGTTGATTTTGCCGATGCAGAACTTGAAGAAGTAGAGTTTACTGATTCTCAAATGCAAAATGCTTGTTTTTCCAGAACCGCATTAGCAAGTCATGCACTGAGTGCGGCACAGCTGCAGCAAGTTTGTTTAGAGGAGGAACCTTATGTATTTTACCATGGAGCAGGATCGGAGAATACATAACCGAATTCGTTTTAGGGATATTGACAGCAACGTATGTGGAGAATTTCTCCCGGACGAATTCGAACAAATTCAGGAAACTACAGTATTATTCATGCAGGGGGACAGTGACAGTATTTACCCGGATGTTATGGATAGTCCAGTATATATGGTATCGGATAAATTAAAGCAGTTATTAGCGGCATATGATCCGGAAGTTATTTATCGTCGAGTAGTTTTAAATCAGATCAATGAAGGAATACAAAAGAAGTATTGGCTTCTTTTAACTGAGAAAATTGATGGATTGGATGCAAGTTCAGAGTTTTATCCTAATGGATGGGATAAACGAATCGTATTAAATCAGAAAAAAATAGGGTTAAGAAGAGTTTTTAAGGTTCAAGGGATGCACGCACCTAAGATATTTGTTCATGTTGATGTATCGGAAAGTATTTTGCGAAGAGCATTTAACGGAATTTCGTTTCAGGCAGTAGAAGTTAGATGAGCAGATAGGTGAACAGGGAGGCACAGGGAATGACAACAACCAGGGCGGAGGATAAAAATGATCGGGAAATCGTCATGGTAGAAGATACCCGTGAAGAATTACAGGATTTTCTTGGCAAAGCGCAGGAAATTGAGAAATTAAAGGGTGAAGAACAAAAGAAAAAAATCGAAGAGGTTTTTGGAAAGCAGAAAGGAAAGAAACAGGAATCAGAATTAACAGAAACACAAAAAAAGGAAAATGAGCGGCGCCAGACAGAAATTGAAGAACGGGCAGAGTCTTCCAGAGCCAGTTCGGACGTTGCTCTGGCGATGCAGATTGCAGATCAGGTAGCAGCAGATACAGCAGTTGAAAATCCCTGCTATGTTGTGCATGGAGCAAAACTATTATGTTCTATGGGGTCCAGAGACGCTAGGTTAGTAGTACCGATAGATCATGGAGTTTTACTGAGAAATAAACCGGCTATGTTAGCTGAGGATAGCCTTGCTCTGAGCAATATTATGTGTTTTGGGAATTGTTTTAGTGTAGAAAATCCAAATATGGAGCAGGCAGCGATTGATGCAACGAATCAGTATAATGAAAAGAAATCGAAGACTGTTTGGGGAAAGGTAAAATCTTTTTTTGGATTAGGACCGAAGGAAGCTGATTCTGCCAGTAAAGAATTAAAAGCGGCATGTATTTGTGCATGCCAACCAAGTTTTCCTGGGGGAGTTATGTGGGAAGAAGGAAATGAAAAAAGTTTGATAGAAAATAAAAAGACATTGATTCAATCGGCAACATTGGTTTGTGAATACGGTGGAATAATACGGATTATTGATAATGGACAGGATGGGTAAAGGAGGGCATATGAGGAAGATATATCAATCAGTGTGGATTGAATTGCCTTACCCTGTTTTCCAGATCACTAATGTTCGGATGGAAATGGGGAAAAACATGCATACTTTCCTGCAGATTACTGCAGTTTGTGAGGAAGAGAAATGGGAAGATATTGTTAATTACCCTGTTGAGAAGGAAAAGATACAAGCTGGTTTTCTTGACCACGAACTTTTTGGTATTCCCTTTTTCGTCGGAAGAATCCTGTCAGCAACAACCAATTATGATAAAGGGCAGCTTACTCTGGAACTGCTCGCGGTTTCGATGACCTATTCGTGGAATATTGTCCGGCGAAAGAGAAGCTTTCAGAATCTGGATGCCACCTATGATGAGATTATTAAGCAGGTTTTATCAGCCTATCCGGGGGCTTCCTGGATAAGCTGTGCAGATACTCAAAAAAAAGTACCGGGGTTATTGCTGCAGTATGATGAAACTGACTGGGAATTCTTGTGCCGACTTGCTACACATTTTGAAACTTTTCTTATTGAAGAACCAGCAGGAGAATATGGGCAGATTTATTTTGGAATGCCTTCGTTTGATTTTGGAAAGCAGATGGATGCCCAAGCTTACCATATAATGCAAAATATGGCGAAATATCAATCTTATACAAAAAATGTTGCGCCGGAAATGATGCTTCAGGACAATCTGTCTTGGCAGGTTGTCAGCAGGCAAGCCTGTAAATTAGGAGAAAATGTCTGGTGGAAACAGGTTTCCTGCCAGATTACAAGCATTATTATGGAAGTTCATGAGTCTGAACTCTGGTATCTTTATGGGCTGGAACGAACAAAAGGGGTAAAATCATATTATAGTGGAAATCCGCGAATTTCTGGTCTTAGTCTGCCAGCAGTGATTAAAGAACGAAATGGAAATCGGCTGAGGGTACAGTTTTCTATTGATTCAGCGTACCTGCCAGGAAATAATGTTTACTTTACCTATGCGATTGAAACAACCAGTTGGTATTGTCTGCCGGAAGTTGGAAGCCTGGTACATATCTATTTTCCTAATTGGGATGAAACATCGGGGATTGCTGTTCATGCGATGCGGTTAGGGGGAAAAGCTACATCAAAATCCGTTTCAGCAAAGGGAGCGGTGGGAGATAAATCGTTTTCAACATCGGATGGAAAAGCAATGGAGTTGATGGATAAGAAAATCTCTTTTGTATCTGATGAGGAAAAATTGGCAAGTTTTACCTTGTCCAGCGACGGAAGCCTGAATATGGATGCAGTAAACATTGCCTTGTCGTCTGATGCTAATTTAAGGCTTGGTTCAGGAAGTGTCTATGTTGGAAAAGAAGTTATGGAAGTTATTCCTGAACATACAATTGTACAGTCAACAACCGGTGTTGTGGGGATAGGAATTGCTGCTTTTGGAGAAGAAGAGGTAACTCTCGCAGAGGACAAAGGCATTATGCTCAGTGAAAGCGATGCTATTTATCTAATTGCTTCTTCCGTATTAACTTATGATGCAAAGCAAAAAGATCCTCCAGGGATTCAGTATTCCGATACTGAATTAAGAAAAGAAGATAAATCACAGCGAGAAACCCATAATGCAGAAGTATTTGAAGTCAGAGAAAAAGAAGCCAAAGGAAAAAGCGGTGTAGGGGGAATTGTCGCTGGAATTGGTTTGGTGGTTTCTGGTGCAGGCGTACTTGCTCTTGCTGGTGTAGTAACCGTATGTACCGGAGGTACAGCTTTGATGCTTGGGGCTGGAGCAACGGCGTATTTATGCGGTACAGCACAGATAGACGAAGGTCTGCGGGATATGTCTAAAATGGAATCCGGGGATTTTTCCGAGTCGTATAATTTAGTACGAGATGGAATGTGTGGAAAATTCGACAACAAGCAGGCAGTTTATAATACCGTAATGTATGGAAGTGTTATGATTGGACTTGGAGTCACGCTTTCACCATTAGCAGGAGAAATTCCTGCTGCAAGTAAAGAGGTGGGCTTGCTGGCAGGTCAGATGCTTACAGCCGGAGGACTTTCTTCCGGAGTAATGTATTTACAGGATGTTACGGATGGCTATGTTGATTGGGCGTGGACGGATTATCTTGCCAATTTTGCTGTTTCCAGTGCAACAGCGGGTATCGGATTTATGGCGGCCAGTCAGCTTGCCTGGTTTGGACAAAATTCGGTTCAGGTACAGTTGGCGTTAAGAAATGCAGGAAACTTTGCTCCTATGTTGATTATTGGGGCGGAAACGGTGGTAGATGTTGGTGCAGATTATGTGGCCAGCCGGATGTTTAACCAAAAATTTGACCTGACGATGTCATTACTTACTTCACTGGCATCGAATATTGCTTTTTCGATTGACCCAGTTGATATGGCAACCGGTGGTTTCTGTCTGACAGCGACTGATTTATCTTTGCCAGATTTAATCGACGAGTCCTTTTCCCTACAGCGAATTTATAATTCGGTGGTTCCCTGTGTGGGCGGTCTGGGCAAAAACTGGATGCTTGGCCTGGAAAGCAGGCTGTTTATCCGAAAAGAAGAAGGATGCATTGATGCTATTTGCGTGGATGGACATGCAGAACGATTTAGTTTTGAAGATGGCATCTGGAAGAATCGAAGGCAGGGTGACTGTCGTTATCAATTAAAGGAATTACCAGAAGAAAAGGGCTTTGTTTTACTTTACATTCCTGAATTCAGGCAGTATGATTATGATGAAGGGGGAAGGCTGCTTTCTATTCGGGGACATGGGAAAACCCAGCTAACGGTATATTATGAAAAATCCCATATCCGTCAGGTTGTTACTTCTGCTGGTTTTGTTTTGGATTTTCAATATGAAGGGAATCTGATTGCTGAAATTCAGGATGAAATGGGGCGAAAAATCCGTTATAAGTATGACGAGGGGCGTCTAAAAGCCGTATGCCATGTGGACGAAGGGGTTACAACCTACCATTATGATGACAAGGGATATATTTCGCAGGTTATTGACCAGAATGGTCATGCCTACGTGCAGAATGAGTATGATAATCAGGGCAGAGTAATTAACCAGTATTATCTGGACGGAACAAAAAGCGCGCTTACGTATGACTTGAAACAGCGTGAAAATACGGTTTATATTGAAGCTCTTAATCGAACTGAACGTTATCGGTATAATCAGGATTCTCTGGTGACACATACGTATTTTGATGATGGTTCGCTTGAAGAAGTTAGATATGATGTATGGTCGAATCGTATTTATGAAAAAGACAGAAATGGAAACGAAACCTATCGGCAATATAATGCATGTGGGCAGCTGCTGAAGGAAATACTGCCATCTGGACAAAGTTGGGAATGTATTTACGATGATAATGGAAATTTGCTGAAAAAGTTCGCTAATACGGGACAGGAAGTGCGGTATACTTATGATTCGTTCGGGTTTTTAAGTGAAGAATCAGAAAAAATCGAAGAAGGGCATTGGAAATATCATCAGTATGAAAGGGATGCGTATGGGCGAATCATAAAAGAAACGGACAGTCTGGGCAATACAACAGTCTATACCTATGATGATCGTATCCATCATTTACCGCAGGCATCCAGTGAAGAAAATGCTGTCGGTGAGCGGACTGTTTATACGTATGATTCTGCAGGACGCAGGATAAGTATAAGCAATCCATGTCAGACAACGGAACTGCGTTATAACCGCCAGGATTATCTGACCTATGTAAAAGATGGAAATGGGAATGAAATTCGAAGAACGTATGACCATATGGGAAATATGACTGCCTATTTACCACCCAATCAGGGAGCGGATGGCGCAGCCTGGATGTACTGTTATGATTTCTTTGACCGAATGATTGAAGCCAGAGATCCATTAGGAAACAGCTGGAAGCAAGAACGGGATATAGCCGGAAATGTGTTAAGCAAAACAACACCAGAAGGTCATATAACAAGATATGAATACGATAGTGACAGCCATAAACTGAGGACAATTTATCCTGATGGAAGCATAGAGCGGAATTTTTATGACTGCAAGGGAAACCTGGTTAAAAAAGTTCGTCCCGCTTATTACAATAAGGAATCCGATGATGGAATGGGAAGTGTTTATACGTATGATTCCATGGATCGCCTTCTTCAAATAACAGATGAAGAGGGGTATCGGATAGTTAAGAATACTTATGATAAAGCCGGAAATCTGGTCGAAGAGCAAAATGGGGAAGGAACTACGATTTATCATACCTATGACCTTACGGGCAACAGGACAACAACCTGGAGTCCGTTGGAGGAAAATGAAGAAGGAGAAGTTCTGTATCGCATAGTGCAGTATGTGTATGATACAGAAGGAAATAAAATCCTGGAGCGAAGAGGGTTGGATAAGGTAAGGCTTTGGGAAATTTCTTCTTGTTTCCTGGAATTGCAGTTTTCCTATGATGCCCTGAATCGGCTGATCCTGGTCAGCGACGGGAGCGGGGCAAGAGCAGCTTATCATTATGACAGCCAGGGGAATAGGACAGAAGAAACCTTTAAAATCAGTGATGAAGTCGAACAGGTTATTCATTATCAGTATGATGCTGTTGGAAACCTGATAGAGAAGAAGGAGGGGATAGAAGAACGGTTTTTAAAGCCTTCTGGTCAGAAGAGGAAGGTATGGGCAAAGACATGTTACCGCTATGATAAAAACGGTAATTGTGTGGAAAGTATCAGTCCTAAAGGTTATCGGAGAACCTGGGCATATGACGCATTAGATCAAGTGATTACTCAGGAAGAATTGGATACAGAAAATGGAATCCATCGAAAGTTCAGCTATTTTTATGATTCGGATGGGGATGTTCTTTGTCAAACGAATAAAAGTCTACCTGAAGAAACCAGCCGACGTTTTACGTATGACAGTAAAGGACGTTTGACTCACTTTACGGATGAATGCGGGGCGATAACCCGGTTGTTTTATGATGCAAATGATCGGATAATCAAACTGGTTCAGCCTGAACAGTATAATTCTGCCAGGGACGATGGAAATGGGATAAGCTATGTGTATGACTGCCGCGATAATATACTACAGGTTATCGGACCGGATGGGGAACTTCTTCAGGAAAATACCTATAACCTATCCGGGACAATAAAAACGGAAGAAACCGGCGGAGTGATATTTAACGGTTATGAGTATGACTTAACCGGAAATCCAACCGCATTTTACCAAGGAAAGAATAATGCCCAAAAAGGTATTTCTGCCCAACGTCTGGTTTATGATCCATGGGGAAATGTAACCAAAGCTATCGACGGAGAGCAAAACATAACGGAATTTGTTTTGGATGCATGGGGGAGAATTACCGAAATCCACACGCCTGAAGGAGGGACGGAGCGTTATACCTATGACTATGCAGGGAATATCACCAGCACAACGGATGCAAATGGAGGAACGATTACCTATTGCTACAACAGTATGGGGCAGGTATATGAGGTCATCGATCAGGAGGGAAATGGCGAGTTTCTTTACTGTGATGAAGAAGGCCGCAGGCAAATGCATATCGACCGGAACGGAAATGTTGAACGATATCATTATACCATTGACGGGAATGTAAGTTATCAGAGGAGCGAAGATAAAAAAGGCAGATATCCCGTAGTCAACAGGTACATGTATTATCCCGATGGAAGACTGAAAGAGGCAGACGGCGGAGGAATTACCTATCATTATGACTATACAGAAAATGGCTTTCTTAAAAGGAAATCTACAGCAAAAAAATCTCTTTTAGAATATGTATATGACAAAAACGGAAATCTATCAATCTTAACGGATGGGAAGGGGGAAAGCTTATACTATAGTTATGATGGATTAAACCGGCTGCATCAGGTAAACGAAGGTGAAGGAAAGGAAGCGATTCTGGCCCAATACAGCTATAATCCAGCAGGACAAATACAAAAACTGTATTATGGAAATGGTTTGCAAACCCAATATAGTTATAGGGATGATGGAAATCTTAGCAGCCTTGTGACGATAACCGCTCAGGGGAAAGTTCTGTTAAATTTTGATTATGCTTATGATAAAAATGGAAACTGCACTCAAAAAAGAGGAGAGCGTTATCAGAATACGTATATTTACGACCGGATGCATCGCTTAGTTGAAGCGTCTTATGATGGAAAAAGCGAACGATATACTTATGACCTGGCAGGAAACCGGTTAAAAAAAGAATCAGAGCAAGGGATAGAAACTTACCATTATAACGTAAAAAACCAACTTATCCATGTCTATAATAAAGACGGAGGAATACAGTATCATTACGATTACCAGGGAAATCTTCTGGAAGAAAAGGCGAATTGCTGGAAAAAACAATATACATATGATGCCGCGAACCGTCAACGATGTGTTGTCATAGAAAACTTGGATAACAATATAAAAAATCTTTTCCAACAAAATCAATATGACGCAGAAGGTTTACGTTATGAAGTAAAGGAAAATGAAAAAAGTTATTATTTCCTGTTTGACCGAGGAGAATTAGCCGAAGAAAACCAGGAAGATAACAATATCCGTTATTTAAGAGGATATCAGCCAATAGCTTTGGAAAACAGTAGGGATAAAGGATATTTTGTGCAGGATGAAGCGGGAAGTACTTTATTTATCCTGGATAAAGACCATGAAATACAAAAGACTTATCGCTACGATGCTTTTGGTGTTATTTTAAAGGAAACAGGAAGTAATGGAGAACTTTTTAATCGCTTGACGTATACCGGGCAGATGTTTGATGGAGCCACGGGTCAATACTATCTTCGAGCAAGGTTTTATCATCCGGAAATCGGACGCTTTATGCAGGAGGATATGTATAGGGGAGATGGGTTGAACCTATATGCATATTGCGCCAATAATCCGGTGATGTATTATGATCCGAGTGGATATGTTGGAATATGTCCCAGAAGAAAAATGCATCCTGGAAAGAAAAAAAGTAATAAAGGAACATTTTTTGAACAAATGGACTATGATGAAGCTATTAGATATGAGGAGTATTGGTATAATGCTAATGCTAAAAAGTATGCTGAGTTGGTGAATTCAAATAAAACGTGGTTATGGGATGATATTAATGGGGGAAACTTTACTTCTGTGGATAAAAAAATTATCAAACAGAGGGCTATTGCTCAAAAGTTAATTCCTGATGTATCTTATAAGCCAGGAACTAGATATGCTGATTTTAATGGCGCAAAGCTTGTTAAACGAACAGAAACAGTACCTCAAAGTTTGTGGAAGAGTTCAGATAGTGTTCAATTTAATTATCTTAATAAAAAAATTGGAGGACGAATAGTTGGTACGACATGGCATCATACAGAAATGCCAGGACAAATGGAACTTGTTCCGTTTGGAATACATAATGTTTTTAACCATCAAGGAGGAAGATCTAAAGGACATTGGGCATATAGACCTGAAGGAAGATAAATTGTTTTATATTAACACAACTTTGAAAAGGTGAAACTAATGTTTTGCATATCAATTTACAATGAAAGAAAGGAAAGAAATAATTATGAAATTACAAAATGAAACAATAATAATGCCATTGCCTGACGATTCTTTAATTGAGTATTTTGAAGATTCTTATGGGCCATTTGTGTTGCCTGAAGATTATAAAATGTTCCTAAAAAAATATAATGGTGTTGTTCCAGAAACACGAGTATTTGATTTTCATGATTACGAATATGTGGTAGAACAGTTTTTATGTTTATTAGAACGTCCAATTGAAGATCCGATAAATGGTATGTATGAGATTCGTGTTGTTATGACTCAACTAGATGAACGATTACAAGATGGATTTGATGAAGATGCAACTGGATATCAAGTGGTACCCATTGCAGCGTTATTTGCAGGTAATTTCCTTTGTTTGGATTACCGGACAAGTGATGTGCCTTCGATTGCTATATGGTTTCATGAAGAATCCGAAGAGTATAGTCCTGAAATGGTAAAAATTGCAGATAGTTTTAGCGAATTTTTAGATATGCTGTATGAGTCTGAAGAATAATTTGAAAACTTCAAAATAGATTATCAAGGATTTTAATGACATGATATTTGAATTGCAGAAAAAAGTGGTATGATTTATTGATTATCATGATAAATTTAACCAATATATTTATGTGTTAGATAATGATGTTGATGGGCACATATCTTTTTGAGTAGGATTTGTGCCCAGATAACAATGAAGTCATTAAAAAGTGCAGAGGATAAAACATTGATAAATGAAGTATATGTATTATGCATTTCTATAACATGGCAAATCAAAAAACTGCATCCTAAATAGCATGATTTGTCTTTCTAACAAATACAAACAGCGGACATAACTCATGATTTGCTTGCTGTTGACATACAAATTTGTGAAAGTTTTAGGATTTGTCCATTTATAGTAGTTAAAATTAGATTAATAAGGAACATATGATCAATATAATATATTAAAAAATACAAGTATTTGACAAAGATGTTTTTATTACTAGCATATAAAATTGTAAGATAAGTAGATAATTTGATAATAAGAGTTTTGATTATTAAGAAAATGATTGGTGTTATATTACAATTTGTTTAATTAGTGTTAAGGATATTTCAAGTGTTTTTGTTTGATAAAATATGCAGAAAAATTTGATTTCTGAATATCTATTTTGATAAATAATTGAAATATTTGACGGATAATAAAGAGTTATCAGTTGAAAAACAACTCAAT
>Ga0137306_102368_pt1 | contig 15958 bp, 13 predicted proteins | sample Inofroosms_March_FD_97187 | JGI IMG/M metagenome (GOLD analysis project Ga0137306, IMG submission 97187) | Mouse cecal microbial communities from Vienna, Austria - N-Acetylneuraminic and N-Acetylglucosamine D2O microcosms_March | ecosystem: Host-associated > Mammals > Digestive system > Large...
GGCGGGGATAAACGCTGAAGGCATCTAAGCGTGAAGCCCCCCTCAAGATGAGATATCCCATGAAGTTAATTCAGTAAGACCCCTTGAAGACGACGAGGTAGATAGGGCGGAGGTGGAAGTGCAGTAATGTATGCAGCTGACCGTCACTAATAGGTCGAGGGCATAACCAAGAGGTGGTTGATGCTTGTAAGAGCAGTAAGGATAGGATAAATGATTATTTCTTTCTTCGTGTGTAGTTTTGAAGGTGTATATTTAATAGAGAGTATGGCTTGATTTAATTATATACCGCTGGTTTGCAGATAAGTTCCGTGAAGACGGAACTTTTTTTGATATTAATATGCGGGACGGAACTTTTTAGTTATCAACATGCGGGGAGGTGATCTCATCTCTGTCAGAAAAAAATTAATGCTGATCCTTGCGGGGATTGTGATTGTATTAGGGCTGTTCATAGGATACTGCTCCTATGAGTATGCCCTGAATATGGTTACGGAAAATAAAAAAAGCGAGATGGCCGATACCATCAACCGGATTGATATCAATATCAATTTCTGGGGGCTTGAAGTGACCCGGCTTGCTCAGCGGATTGTGGACGGCAATATCGCCGGGGAGGCGTTTGAAGAGCAGGAGGCAGGGCAGATAAGCCACCTGAATGAGTGGGTTTCCGATTATGCACATATAATCGAGGCGGTTTCCGATATTATTATTCTGGACACGGAAAGAAATATCCGGTATCATTATCTTGAGGGGCTGGATATGCTGCAGGACGGCAGACGTCTGCAGGAGTGCTTTGAAGCGGCGCAGTCCGGTCTGAGAGGCGAGAGGTGGCTGGGCAGGGGAAATTCCCTCTATCAGGGGGGAGAAGCGGTCACGCTGGTAAAAGCAATTCCCATGAAAGAAAAAGATGGGATGAGGGGGATTGTGGTTATAGAGATCAATCCGGAGATTTTCCGAAGCCTCCTTTTAAGCAATCAGAGCTTGCCGATCAGCCAGTATACTTTTATCGTGGATAAGAAAGGCCAGATCCTCTGTACCAACAGAACAGTACAGCCGAAGTGGCTGGAAAAGATCGAGACCACATTTCAGAATGGGGAGCGGAGTTTCATTTTGGAATGGGATCAGGAAACATATGATGTATTCGGGCAGTACAATGGGCTGACTGGCTGGAAGACATATTCCGTGGTTGCCGTACAGGATATTTTTCCCCAGGCGGCGCAGCTAAGGGGAACCATTGCGATGATCGTGATGCTTGCAGTTTTTGCGGGACTGGTCGCTGTGACGGTGCTCTCCTGTTCCATAACAGCGCCTATCCGCGAATTGTCAAATGCGATGAAGCAGGTAGAGCAGGAAAACTTCGATATAGAGATCCAAAGCAGGAGAAAAGATGAGATCGGACATCTGATCACCTCCTTCCATTATATGGTGGGGAAGATCCGGCAGTTGATATGCGAGGTATACCAGAAAAAGATTGAGCAGAAAAATGCAGAAATCCGTGCGCTGCAGGCCCAGATCAATCCGCATTTTCTCTACAATACGCTGGATTCAATCAATTGGATGCTGATTGAACGGGACGAACAGGATATCAGCGACGTCGTAATCTCTTTGGGGGAGATCCTCCGGTATGCGGTCGGCGGGCAGAATCACCTGGTACCGCTTGGCAGTGAAGCACGCTATATCGAAAGCTATCTTTTTATTCAGAAGAACCGGCTGGAGGATCGGCTGAATTACCAATGGGAATTGGCAGAAGATACGCTGGACGTCCTTGTGCCCAGGCTGATCATGCAGCCCATCGTGGAAAATGCGGTGATCCATGGGATCGAACCTCTGAAAAAGGGCGGAGTGATCCTGATGAAAGCCTGGATAGAAAAGGAGATGCTTCTGATCCGGGTAACCGATAACGGCAGGGGGATGAACCAGGAGGAACTGGAAGCGCTGAGAGAAAAGATCAGCGGAACAGATGAGATTGAGAATATCGGTATGCGGAATATACAGAGAAGAATGGAATTGACCTATGGACAGGAGCAGGCCATGGAGATTGAGAGCGTCCAAGGAGAGGGGACTACAATTACACTTCGGATGAAAGTCTGCCGGGCGGTGTAAAGTGTCATATGAATCAATGATACGGGAGGGGGAGAATGAGGTGGACATCGTGATTATTGACGATGAACCGAAGATCAGAAACGGGCTGCGGCATTTTCTGGATAAGCAGGAAGGCTGGAGCGTGACAGGCGCCTTTGAAAATGCGGTGGATGCGCTGGCGTTTTTATCCCACCATGATGCGGATGCGGTTATCACGGATATTAAGATGCCGGAAATGAACGGGCTGGATATGATTGCGCGGCTCAGAGAGAGGGATACGGACACGGAAATCATTATCATGAGCGGGTATCCCGATTTCCGGTTCGCGCAGCAGGCCATTGAACTGGGAGTGCTGCGTTATCTGGTAAAGCCTGCCAATCCAAGGGAGCTGCTGCAGATATTGAAGGGCGTGGAAGAGAAGCACGGCCGCGTCGTTAAAAAAATGGCTGAACCTGTCTATAATCTTCTGGTTAAAAAGGCAGCGGATTACATTGAAGAAAATTATGGTGAAAAAATCAGCGTAAAAGAGATTGCGGAGCATTTGTATGTAACGCCGAACTACTTAAGTGATCTGTTTAAGCGGCATACCGGGAAGAATATTTCCGCATATATTACAGATGTGCGCCTGGAAAAGGCGAAAGAATATCTGACGATACCGGAATGCAATGTAGCGTTCATTTCGGAGAGGGTGGGAATCGGAAATTCCCGGTATTTCAGTAATCTTTTCAAGAAAAAGTACGGAATGACGCCCAGCGAATACCGGAACACATCCATATAAGAAAAAAGGCAGCCGGCTTTCAAACCAGCCGGATTTGCTGAAACAAATACTGCAGGCACAGCCGGCGGCCAGTCAGTATAATTTGAAACATATTCGTAGATTTACTGCATTGCGGGCGGTGGGGTTCTCCATTACAATAATCTTATTCAAAAAGTTAGACTTTGGGCCGAGGGATAACAAAGCAGCAAAACAGGAGATGAGATGTGCAAAGGAGGACAAGCAATGAGTTTGTTTCAAAAGCAGACCGGCGATATTGTGGAACTGACACAGGCCGGGGTTGACGAGATCGGAAAATATAAAAATAATTATACTGAAGTAACGAAGCCGAACAATATGGATGAAAGGCACTGGTCCGCATGGGATATGGGAAATCTGTGGATCGGTATGCTGGTTTCCATCGCGGTGTATCAGGTGGCAAGCGGCCTGATCGTTTCCGGAATGTCCTGGGCGCAGGCGTTGGTGACGATCGTACTGGGACATTCGCTGGTTATGATCTTTGCGGTGATCCTGGGGCATTTCGGGGTAAAGTACGGGGTGTCTTACCCGATGCTCTGTAAAATGGTCTTTGGCTCCAAAGGAACCGTGGTGCCTTCTCTGGTGCGCGGTATCCTGGGATGTTTCTGGTTTGGCGTTCAGGCATGGATCGGAGGACAGGCGATCCAGACGATTCTGGTCACCTTTATCCCGGCGTGGAGCGGTTTTGGATTTACAGGGCAGTTTATTTCCTTCCTGGTATTCTGGGCAATGAATGTATACATTGCAGGCTCCGGCTCTTCCGCGGTACAGAAGCTGGAAAAATTTGCCGCGCCGGTGCTCATTGTATTAAGCTTTATCGTCATTGTATGGGGAATCTCCACAGCAGACTGGAGCCTGGCAAAGCTGATGTCCGAACCGTCCATCCAGGGGCAGGAAGGGGCGGACTTCTGGAAGCTGTTCTTCCCGGCGCTGTCTTCCATGATCGCATTTGACGGAGGCATCGCCTTGTCGATGGCAGATTTTACGAAGAACTGTAAGACACAGAAGGCACAGGTAATCGGGCAGGTCGCAGGGGCGCCGATTATGACGGCATTTATCGCATTTGTCGGAATCTGCGGTACGGCAGGCGCATCCTTTGCGTTCCATGAAGCTATCTGGGAGCCGGCGGTTCTGGTAGGAAAATTTGGAAATCCGTTGATCGTGGTCATTTTCTCCGTATTCATTATCATGGCCGTGCTGACGACAAATGTTGCGGCGAACCTGGTGCCGCCGACCAACGTGATCTCTACCCTTTTTGCAAAGAAGATTACCTACAGGCACGCGGCGATTATTGCGGCAGTCCTGGCGCTGTTTGCGCAGCCGTGGAATGCTCTGGCAAGTGCCTATGATCTGATCTACAACGTATGCGGAATCCTGGGAGCGCTGCTGGGACCGATCTCGGGACTGTATCTGGTGGCATATTTGTTTGAGCACAAGACCGAGGTGGATATGGTAGACCTGTACCGGGAAGACGGCGGAAAGTATTTTTATAAACAGGGATGGAATATTGCGATCATTGTGATTTTTATAGCTTCCATGGTGCTGATTCTTCTTGGAAAATATGTTCCGGCTATGCATGTACTGTTTGACAACGCATATGTAATCGGAAGTATCGGAGCCGGATTGGCATACTATATTTATCTGAAAGTGAAAAAAATTGCCTGAAGAACCTGCCCTGCCTGAGGGAAAAGCCCGGGGCTGCGGGAGCGAATGGTTTTAGAGGAAAGGAAGTATAGTAAAATGAAAAAAATAGTGAAAAACGGCAGGATTTTTACAGAAGCGGAGGATTATCAGGCGGATATCCTGATTGAGGACGAGAAGATCGTGTGCATTGGAAAAGATCTTACGGATGGGGACGCAGAGGTCATTGACGCGGCAGGCTGTTATGTGCTTCCGGGGGCAGTGGACGTACATACCCACATGGATCTTGACGTGGGCATTTCCAGAGCGGTCGATGATTTTTATGACGGAACCGTGGCGGCAGCCTGCGGCGGGACCACATCCATCGTAGACCATATGGCTTTCGGGCCTGCAGGGATTCCTCTGCACTACCAGTTCGATGTGTACCGGAAGCTGGCAGAGGGAAAGGCTGTCATAGACTATGGTTTCCACGGAACGGCCCAGCATGTGGACGGGGAGATCCTTTCGGAGCTTGAAACGATGGCTAAAGACGGGATTCCCAGCGTAAAAGCGTATCTGACCTACGGTTTTAAGCTGAATGACGCGGATGTACTGCAGATCCTTCAAAAAATGAAAGAGATCAACGGGATCACTGCATTCCACTGCGAGAACCATGATGTGGTCGAATACTTAAAGCAAAAGCATAAAAGCGAAGGAAAGACCACTCCCATCTGGCATGCCAAGAGCAGGCCGAACCTGGCGGAAGCTGAAGCGGTAGAACGTGTATTGAAGCTTGCAAGAATGGCAGACGACGCTCCGGTCTATATTGTACATTTATCCTGCAGGGAAAGTCTGGAGGCTGTCCGGGAGGCCAGGAGACAGGGACAGAAAAATATCTTTGTGGAAACCTGCCCCCAGTATCTGCTTCTCACAGAGGAATGCTATACAAGAGAGGACGGCTTAAAGTACATCATGTCTCCTCCGCTCCGCACACAGGAAGACTGCGATGCGCTGTGGGAAGGGCTTGCAGACGGAAGTATCCAGGTCGTGGCTACAGATCACTGTCCGTTTAACTACGGAAAAGAAAAGCAGATGGGCAAGGACGACTTTACCGCGTGCCCCAACGGGGCTCCGGGCGTGGAGGAACGTCTGATGCTCCTGTATTCCGAGGGCGTGGCGAAAGGGAGGATTACCATGCACCGTCTGGTGGAGACGCTCTGTACAAAGCCATGCAGGATCTATGGCCTGTACCCGGAAAAAGGAGCGATCCAGCCGGGGGCGGATGCAGATCTTGTGATCCTGGACCCGGAGACCAGCAGCGTACTGACGCACAGCCGGATGCATGGGGCGGTGGACTATACATCCTATGAAGGCATGGAGATACAGGGTGAGATCCGCCTGGTTATGCAGAGAGGAAATGTACTCGTAAAAGAAAACCAGTTTATCGGAGAAAAGGGCGCCGGACATTTTATCCGCCGGAAACCCTGCGCGGAGATTGCAGACTAAAGAATTGATATACAAAAGCGAAAAGGCGACAGAGATTAACCCGGCGGCAGCGGCTGCCGGGTTTTTTGGAGACAGAAGTCTTGGGAGGTGAAGGCAGATTTGATGAAAAGGTATGGCAGGGGCCTTCTGACGGGGGCTTTTATGCTGCTGCTTTTGGGCTGCGCGGTGTCAAACGACAGGCCGAAAGCATTGGAAGCATGCAAAATCGCAGTCTTACTTCCGGGAGCGGCCGGCGACCTGAGCTGGAATGATACGAATATGGAAGGAATCGCTTACTGCGAAGAGAAATTTCAGATTCAGATAGAACAGATGAATAATGTGGAAGAAACGGAGTTTGAACAGGTATTGGTGGAATGCGGGGAACAGGGATACGACCTGGTGCTGGCTTCGGGAGAACAGTTTACGGATTCTGTGAATACGATGGCCGGGCAGTATCCCGACACATTTTTCTGCATTGTCAACGGCATCCGGGCAGACCACGAAAACGTAGCCGCGGTCAGGCCCAGGGAATATGAGGCCAGCTATATGGCCGCTGTGATCGCCGGAAATATCATGGAGACAGGAACCGCCGGCATGATCGCGGGCTACCCAAATGAGGGGATGGAACATCTGCTGGATGTATATGAAGAAACGGTGCGGGAAATCCTGGAAGAACGCGGGATAGAAGACGCCGAATTTCTGAGGGCATACACCAATAGCTGGACGGATCGGAGCCTGGGCAGAAAAATGGCGGAGCAGATGATAGAGAGCGGGGCAGAAGTCTTGTTTGTATATTCCAATGAAGCAGGCTTGGGATGCATTGAGGCCGCAAGGGATCAGGGGGCGAAGGTGATCGGATTTTCCAGCAATCCGACACGGGAGCATCCCGACACGGTGGTGGCCTCCATCAAATTTGACTTTGGAAAACTGTACGAATGGATTCTTACCCGCTACGAGAGCGGACGGCTGCGGGGAAAGCGGACTGAAGAGGTGGGACGAAAGGAAGGAATCTTTGTTCCGGTCTATTCGTCCGGGATCAGCCGGGAGATACGGGATCAGGCAGAACAGAAATAGAGGCAGAACAAAGACGGCAGGATAGCAGCGGGCTTCTTGGATGTCGAAATCGCCTGACAGTTTTCTTTCTTTTTCACGGATAAAATGTGCTAGAGTGAGTCACACATGATCCATTATGAAAAAGGAGGATAAGCTTATGAGCAGGCTGAAAAAAAACTGGACGCAGGCGGCTGCCCTGATGATTTTTATGGTGCTTCTGCTGGCCGGCTGTACAACATTTGACGCATGCGCCTATATGCAGGCGATTCTGGATGTCTCTTACCGGAATGAAACAGAGGACTATATGGAGCTGACAGGCGCGACGCAGGAGGATGCGGACAAAATCTTTCAGAACAACCTGGATGCAACGATGCATGAATTTCATACGGCGGAGCTCTCTGAGGAGCTGGAGGAAAGCTACCGTTCCCTGTTTGAAAAAACGGTAAAGCAGGTAAAATATACGGTAGGCGAGGCGGCGGAAGGGGAGGGAGACGGATACACCATAGACGTTTCCGTGGAACCCATCCTGCTGTTTGACAATACATATGAAGAGTTTCAGAAAAAAGCCGAGGAATACGCGGCGGAAATTTCAAACAATGTGATGAAGGGCGAAGAAATGCCCTCTGACGAAGAGATTCAGAACCAGATCTACCAGACATACTATGAAGTGCTGACAGAAGAATTGGATGCCGGACTGACCTATGGAGAGGCGGAGAATATCACGGTACATATCAATAAGACGGAGGAAGGGATTTATGAGATCCCGGAGAAAGACCTCCGCACCCTGGACCAGGCCATGATCTCGCAGAAAAAACTGGAGAAGGAAAGCCAGAAGGAGGCAAAAGAGGAATCAGGCAAAACACCGGAGAAAATAGAATAATTCGTTGACAATACCGTGTATCAGTGTTATTCTAAATAAAATAGAAATGGAAACGAGATAGAGGTCGCATTTTTTATCAGTACGCTGCCGGATGTGCAGGGCAGGGGAAGACAGCGGAAAGGAAAAGATGCCGAAAGGATATGATGCCTGAAGTCATATTGCTTGGGCATGGCGTGAAGAACGTCATGACTGTCATCGCAGGATGGAGTGCTATCTGATATACATGGATGTATATTTTGGGGGACGGCGCATCTTGCCGTTTCTTTTTTCGTCAAAAAGATCAAGGAGGAAAAAGCAGTGGCAATTTTTAAGGGCGCAGGTGTTGCGATCATTACACCGATGAAGGAAAATCTGGAAGTGAACTATGATAAGCTGGATGAGATCCTGGAGGAGCAGATTGCCGGGGAGACGGATTCAATCATTATCTGCGGAACAACAGGAGAGTCCGCAACCTTGAGCGAGCAGGAACATATGGATGTGATCAAGTTTACGATTGAGCGTGTAAACCATCGGATTCCGGTCATTGCGGGAACAGGTTCCAACAGTACCGCGACGGCAGTGCAGCTCTCCAAAGAGGCGGCAGCGGCAGGGGCGGAAGGACTGCTTCTTGTGACGCCATACTACAATAAGGCGACTCAGAATGGGCTGATCGCACACTATACAAAGATCGCGAATGAGGCGAAGATTCCGGCCATCCTTTACAACGTGCCCAGCCGTACCGGGTGCGCGATCCAGCCGGAGACCGTGGCGCATCTGGTGAAAGATGTGGAATATATCGTCGGGATCAAGGAAGCGTCCGGCAATATCGGCAATGTGGCGAAGATCATGCATCTGTGCGGCGGCAATATCGACCTCTATTCCGGCAACGATGACCAGATCGTTCCATTGCTGTCTCTGGGAGGTCTTGGGGTCATCTCTGTGTTGTCGAATGTGGCGCCCAAGTATGTACATGATATGGTCTATAAGTTCTTCGACGGCGATGTCCAGGGAAGCTGCAGGATGCAGTTAGACGCCCTGCCGCTCTGCGATGCCCTGTTTTGCGAGGTCAATCCGATCCCGGTCAAGGCGGCGATGAACCTGATGGGCAAGGAATGCGGACCGCTGAGGGGACCGCTTACCGAGATTGAGCCGCAGCATCGGGAAGTACTGAAAAAGGCGATGCAGGAGTTTGGAATCTTATAAGGAAGTTTTGCGGGATTGAAGCGGATTGCTGCCGCGTGTGTCAGAAAAGCACATGCGGCAGCTTTTTTTCTATTCAATCGGCGGCAGCTTCGAAGGAGACTCTCTTTCCGTTCCTTTGTAAAATATGCAGTAAAGCAGGCCATTTTTTCTTGACATTTTCAGGAAAATGTAGTACGATTAATTCAATGAAAAAACCGAAACGTTTCGGTTTAATACAAGGAGGAGATCAAAATGCCATTAGTAACATCAGAGAAAATGCTGGCGGATGCCCAGAAGGGCGGTTATGCGGTGGGCGCGTTCAATGTGGAGAACATGGAGATGGTAAAGGCGGTCATCGCTGCCGCGGAGGAGCTTCATGCTCCGGTCATGCTTCAGACCACCCCTTCGACCATCAAGTACGGGACATTGGAGACTTATTATGCCATCGTTGCTGCGGAGGCGAAAAAAGCGGCAGTCCCGGTGTGCCTTCACCTGGATCACGGCAGCAGCTTTGAACTGGCGGTTCAGGCGCTTAAGGCGGGGTATACCTCGGTCATGATCGACGGTTCCCATGAAGATTTTGAGGGGAACATCGCCGTCAGCAAGCAGGTGGCGGATGCGGCAAAGGCATGCGGGATTCCGGTAGAAGCCGAGCTTGGAAAGGTGGGCGGTAAAGAGGACGACCTGGAAGCGGAAGCGGATACAAATACAGATCCCATGGAGGCGAAGGAGTTTGTAGAGAGAACCGGAGTGACCTCCCTGGCGGTTGCCATCGGGACAGCTCATGGATTTTACAAGGGTACGCCGGTGCTGGACAAGGAGCGGGTATCGGAGATTCGGAAAGTTGTTTCCATACCGCTGGTGCTCCACGGCGCATCCGGCCTGAGCGACGAGGAGGTGCGGGAGTGTGTGCGCCGGGGGATCTGCAAGGTGAACTTTGCCACCGAGCTGCGGGCAGCCTATACCGATGCCGGCAAGAAGCTGATCGAAGAAAAACCGGATACCTTTGATCCGAAGAAGCTGGGCGTTGTCGGGATGGAAGCTGTGAAGAACCTTGTGATGGAACGCATGAAGGTATGCGGATGCGACGGGAAGGCAGACTGACCAGCAGATATGGCGGCGACGATTAAAGACATAGCAAAAGAAACCGGCCTCGGACTGGCCACGATTTCCTCCTATCTGAACGGGGGAAACGTGCGGGAGAAGAACCGGATCAAGATTGAAGAGGCCATTGAAAAACTGGATTTTGAAGTGAATGAGGTGGCCCGGGGACTGAAAACCAACCGGACGAAGATGATCGGCATCATCCTTCCGGAGCTGAACAACATCTTCTTCGCGGAGATCATCACCGAACTGGAGGACGTGCTCCGGGGGCAGGGCTATGCGGCCATGATCTGTGACTGCCGTACGGATGAAAAACGGGAAGAGGAAGCCATAGATTTCTTGAAACGGCGCAGGGTGGACGGAATGATCATCATTCCCACGGGAAAAAGCGGCCGCGGCCTGCAGGAGGTCATGGACGCAGGAAAACCCATTGTCATGATTGACCGGCGGATACGGAATGTCCGCTGTGATACCGTACTGGTGGACAACCGGGGGGCGGCAGAGGACGCCATCCGGAGGCTGCTTGACAGGGGGCACCGGAAGATCGGCATGATCGCCGGGGCAGAAGACGTATACACGGCGGAGGAGCGTTTCCAGGGATATTGCCGTGCACTTGAAGCGGCCGGGATTCCGGCGGAGGATTCCCTGATCGTCCGGGGAGACTATACCATCCGCGGCGGAAGCCGGGGGATCAAGGAGCTTGCAAAGCGCAATCCCGATATGACAGCCGTATTTATTTCCAACTATGAAATGACGCTGGGGGCGATGATCGAGCTGAATGAACTGGGAGTCCGGATTCCGGAGGAAATGTCAGTGATCGGTTTTGACAATATCGAATTTGCCAAGGCATGTATTCCCAGGCTGAGTATCGTGACCCAGCCCACCAAGGAGCTGGGAAGGCGCGCGGCGGAGCTGATGCTCAAAAGGCTGGAGGAAAAAGAACGGACGGAATTTGAGACGGTCAGGCTGGCGACCAGTTTTGTGGAAGGCAGATCGGTGTGCCGCTGTCCTGACGGAGAAAGGGGGCTGTGATGAAACCATATTTGTTAGGAATTGATATTGGAACAAGCGCCTGCAAAGCGGCGGTATTTGACCAGAACGGAGAGGTAGTCGCTTCGGCAAGCGAGGAATATCCGGTTGATTACCCCCGTCCGGGCTGGGCGGAACAAAATCCCGAGGACTGGTGGCGCGCCGTATGTACTGCCGTCAGAAGGATGGCGGCAGGCGGCGCGGATCTGAATGAGATCGGGGGAATCGGAATCGACGGGCAGAGCTGGTCGGCAATCCCGGTGGACGAGTCGGGAACGGTGCTGGCTAAGACGCCCATCTGGATGGATACCCGGGCCCAGGACATCTGTGACGCATACAATGAAAAAATCGGCGCAGACCGGATTTTCCAGACGGCAGGCAATTCACTGCAGCCGTCCTATACTACGGCAAAGATTCTCTGGTACCGCAGAGAGATGCCGGAGGTCTACCGGCGTACCTATAAAATTCTGCAGTCCAACAGTTATATTGCCATGAAGCTGACCGGCAATATGACCCAGGACATTTCCCAGGGGTATGGTCTGCACTGCTTCGATATGCGCGCCGGGACATGGGATGAAGGGCTCTGTGAAGCGCTGGATATTCCCGCGTCCCTGTTGCCGGATATTTATCCAAGCCATGCCATTATCGGAACCGTGACCGGCAGGGCGTCGGAAGAAAGCGGCCTGCCTGCAGGCATCCCGGTGGCGGCGGGAGGGCTGGATGCTGCCTGCGGCACTCTGGGAGCCGGAGTGGTCCGCCCGGGAGAGACCCAGGAGCAGGGCGGCCAGGCTGGCGGAATGAGTATCTGTATTGACACATATCAGGCAGATCCAAGACTGATATTGGGGTACCATGTGGTGCCGGGAAGATGGCTTCTCCAGGGCGGCACCACCGGCGGGGGCGGAGTGATGCGCTGGCTGGAACGGGAATTTGGTGCTTATGAGCGGGAGGAAGGCAGACGCTGTAAAAAAAGTTCGCTGGAGCTTTTCAACGAGGCGGCGGAAGCGGTCGGCCCCGGTTCTGACGGGCTGGTATTTCTTCCGTATATGTCCGGTGAACGTTCCCCTATCTGGGATCCGGATGCAAAAGGGGTTTTTTACGGGATGGATTTCGGAAAGACCAAAGGCCATCTGATCCGGGCGGCTATGGAGGGAGTGGCCTATTCCCTGCATCACAATCTGGAGATTGCCAGGGAAGCCGGGGCAGAGGCGGCAGTGCTGCGTGCCATGGGCGGATCTGCAAATTCGCTGCTGTGGACCCAGATCAAGTCAGATATCACCGGAAAGCCGATTGTCGTACCTTCTTCAGATACGGCTACAACGCTGGGCGCGGCTATACTTGCCGGCGTGGGCGTAGGAATGTACAAAAGCTTCGAGGAGGCTGTGGGACAGACTGTAAAGGTGAAGCGGCGTCACGAACCCAACCCGGCGCACCGGGAGGCATATGAGAGGAATTACCGGATCTATCTGGAACTGTATGAGCAGCTAAAGGGTACGATGAAAAAATACAGCAAACGGTAAGGAAAGGTTTGCGGGCAGGCGGGAAACAGAGCTGTCCGTGAACGGGAGCAAAGACAGTACATAAAAAAGGAGTCAGAAAAACATGAAAGCAGCAGTTGTATGTGCAAATGAAGATGTACAGTATCTGGACTACGAGGAGCCGGTTCCGGGACCGGGTGAAGTGAAGGTGAAAGTCAAAGCGTCCGGGATCTGCGGTTCCGATGTCCCCAGGGTTCTGCACAACGGAGTTCATTTTTATCCGATCGTGCTTGGACATGAATTTTCAGGAGACGTGGTGGAAGTCGGAGAGGGTGTGACGAAGGTGAAGGTGGGGGACCGGGTTTCCGGCGCGCCCCTGCTTCCTTGTATGAAATGCGATGACTGTCAGAACGGAAATTTTTCACTCTGCAGGCATTACAGCTTCATCGGTTCCCGGCAGCAGGGGAGCAATGCGGACTATGTGGTGCTCCCGGAACAAAACGCCGTCGTATTTGACCCGTCCATTTCCTACGAGCAGGGGGCCATGTTCGAGCCTTCCACGGTAGCGCTTCACGGGCTGCTCCAGAACGACTACCAGGGCGGGCAGTATGTGGCGGTCCTGGGCGGCGGCACCATCGGGCTGTTTACCATGCAGTGGGCCAAAATCTTCGGCTCCAGGAAGGTGGTTGTCTTCGACATCAGCGAAGAACGGCTGGAGCTGGCGAAACGTCTTGGCGCAGACGAGGTGATCAATACCACGAAAGAAGGATTTCTGGAGCAGGCAAAGGAACTTACAAAAGGCAAAGGGTTTGCCTATGTTTATGAGACAGCGGGACAGGCGCCGACCATGTACATGGCGTTTGAGCTTGCCGCAAATAAGGCCCACGTGTGCTTTATCGGAACCCCCCATGTGGATCTGACCTTTACCCCGAAGATGTGGGAAAATATGAACCGCAAGGAATTTAATCTGACCGGATCCTGGATGTCCTACAGTTCTCCGTTCCCGGGAAAAGAATGGGAACTGACCGCCCACTATTTTGCCACAGGGCAGTTGAAATTCGATGAGGGCCTCATCTACAAAAAAATGCCCATGAGCCAGGCGCAGGAAGCATTTCAGATGTACAAAACACCCGGCCTCGTAAAAGGAAAGGTACTGCTGACCAACGAGGAGGAGAGGGCATGATACTGACAGTGACATTGAATGCGGCCATTGATAAGCGTTATGTGGTGGAAGAGGTCCGCACAGGAGAGGTGAACCGGGTCAGGGAGTGCGTCTACACTCCGGGCGGCAAGGGACTCAACGTGTCCAAGCCGGCTGCCATCTATGGGGCAGAAGTGACGGCCACCGGGTTTGTAGGGGGCCACGCGGGACATTATATCGAGGACGCCCTGCGTCCCTTTGGCATCAAAAGCGCGTTTTACCATATGGAAGAGGAAAGCCGTTCCTGCATCAATATCTGGGATGAAAAGAACCGGTGCCAGACGGAATTTCTGGAGCCGGGCTTCTCCGTGACGGAAGCCGATTTTGAAGGGTTTCTGGAGCACTTTCAGGGGCTGGTAACGGACGCGGAGGTGGTGACCATATCCGGCAGCGTGCCCAAAGGACTGGACGGCACGGCCTACCAGCGCATGGTAAAGCTGGTGAAGGATGCGAAAAAGCCGGTGATCCTGGATACAAGCGGGAAGCTGCTGGAGGCAGGGATTGAGGCGTGTCCCACCATGATCAAGCCCAATCTGGATGAGATCCGGATGCTGACAGGAAAGGACTGTACCGACCCGGATGAGATCCTGGATGCGGCAAAGGTACTCCATGGGCGCGGAATTGAGATTGTTACCGTATCCCTGGGGGGCGAAGGGGCACTGGTGGTGTCCGGGGAGGGAGCTTACCGGGCCAGAGTGCCCAGGATCCATGCGGTCAACACGGTGGGCTGCGGAGATTCCATGACGGCCGGGTTTGCCCTGGGCCTGAGCGAAGGCTTAAGCATCCGGGAGACATTGCAAAAGGCAAGCGCGGTGTCCGCGGCGGCGGCTATGCGGGAAGAGACCGGATTTTTCGTAAAAGAAGACATGGAACGTCTGCTTCCGCAGATAGAGATTACTGCGCTGCGGTAAAAAATGTCCAGGCCGCCGGTCTGTCCGAACCGATACACATAAAATGCAATTGATTTACAACAAAAAAAGGAGATAAGACAATGGGAGAATTTATCAATCCGGCAAGTGTGCCGAAGGTAACATTTTATAATGGAGTGGAAGTGCCCTGCGTAGGCATGGGGACGTTTGGCTCCGACCGTTTTACACCGGAGCAGGTATCCGGTGCGGTGGCAGGCGCGATCCGCTGCGGCTATCGGATGTTTGACTGCGCAGCGTGCTATGGAAATGAGGATCAGATCGGCCAGGTATTCCAGGATGCGTTTGACGAGGGCGTGGTGGAGAGAAGCGAGCTTTTCATTATGACCAAGGTATGGAATGACATGCATGAACGGGTAGAGGAGTCCTGCAGGAAGAGTATTGCAGACCTGAAATGTGACTATATCGACCTGTTTTTCATCCACTGGCCCTTCCCGAACTACCATGCGCCGGGATGCGACGTGGATTCCAGAAATCCGGATTCCAAACCTTTCAGCGCGGAGGAATTTATCCGCACCTACAGACAGTGTGAGGAATTGGTGGAAAAAGGGCTGATCCGCAACATCGGCATTTCCAATATGACCATTCCGAAATTGGAGGCCGTGCTGCCGCTGATGAAGATCCAGCCTGCAGCGTGTGAGATGGAGCTGCATCCCTGTTTCCAGCAGCAGGAGCTGTTCGACTATCTGAATGACCACAAGATCCAGCCCATCGGATTCATGCCGCTTGGCTCTCCTCAGAGACCGGAACGTGACATCTGTCCGGAGGACGTTGCGGACATGCAGACGCCGGAAATGCAGGAGATCGCGAAAGCGCACGGCGTGCATCCGGCACTGATCGCTTTGAAATGGGCGCGCCAGAGAGGACAGATTCCGATTCCGTTTTCCGTACATGAGGTGGAATATGTAAGCAACTTAAAGAGCATGACCGAAGACCCGTTGACAGACGAAGAAATGGCAAAGATCGCTACACTCGAAAAGAATAACCGGCTCGTAAAGGGGCAGGTGTTCCTGTGGGAAGGCGCGAAAGACTGGCATGACCTGTGGGACGAGGACGGCGTGATCGTGACACTGTAAATACATCGGCTGTATGAAGCAATTGAAAAAACGCCGGCCCCATTTTGAATGGAGGCCAGGCGTTTTTTTCAGTTGT
>Ga0137306_102370_pt1 | contig 15951 bp, 11 predicted proteins | sample Inofroosms_March_FD_97187 | JGI IMG/M metagenome (GOLD analysis project Ga0137306, IMG submission 97187) | Mouse cecal microbial communities from Vienna, Austria - N-Acetylneuraminic and N-Acetylglucosamine D2O microcosms_March | ecosystem: Host-associated > Mammals > Digestive system > Large...
GAGTTCTCATTAAACTTGTAACACTTTCCCTCATCTGTTTTGCTTTCCCACGTTCTATTCCCTGTTTCATTCCACGTTCTATTCCCTGTTTCATTCCACGCTCAATACCCTGTTCTATTCCTTCTTCCAGAATACTCATTCCAAGACCATCCATATGAGACACCTCCTTCAACAACTCCTTATTCTGAGAAAAATCTATATATTTTTGTATTATGACCAGAAAATCTTTTTTCTGTGGATAAAAAATTGCACTTAAAAATTCCATCAAATCATCTTCTGTGGGACATTGAGGACTTCCCAGTCGAATAAAATTGTTTCATTCACGGATTCAGTATTACAGCAATCCTGGTCCCCTCCCCCACCTTACTCTCGATTTCCATATTTCCATGGTGTACTGCTGCAATCTGCTCACAGAGAGCGAGCCCAAGCCCCATATTTCCGCTTTTTCTGGAACGGGATTTATCCACACGATAGAAAGCCTTACGGACTTTATCCACTTCCTCTGCAGGAATTCCACATCCTTCGTCCCGAACCCACAGAGATTTGTCATCTGCACCCAGATAAATACGACTCCCCGGCTTTGAAGCCATGATACTGTTATTAATCAGATTTATCAGGAAACTGGTCATCAGATCTGAATCCAGTTTTTTGATTTTCCCCTGATAATTTCCTTCCCGCACAAGAATTATTCCTGTTTCCTGAAGCCTGTGCTTCATGCTTTCCTCCACTCCGTCAAACAGATCCTCTACTGAAATATCCTGCTGAGAAATCTTACATTCCGGTTCATATAATCTTGTCAGTTCCATCATTTTTTCTGAAAGACGGGACAGCCTCCCGCTTTCCTGATATATATAGTTAAGGGATTTTTTCTCCTGCTCCGGAGACAGATTTACATTCAGAAGAGTTTCTGAATAACCCCTGATGGCAGTCAGGGGGGTTTTTAATTCATGGGACATGCTTCCAATCAACTGTCGCTGAACCTCATTAACTGCCTGAAGAGGCTTTGTAATTTTCTTAATAAGAAATACAAGAAGCAGCGCCATTCCAAAAGATGCTGTAAAAGAAATCACCAGTTCCTGAATCACCAGATTTCGGCTTTTTTCATAGAGATAGGTTATGTCAATCCCGTAGAAAAAAGTATATGTCTCCTGGCTGTTGAGACGATATCCTCCATTAAATTTCTCATATATAACAAGAATATGCCTGCCATTCATCCGTTCCTTCCTGAAATTATAAGAATACCCGTCTTTTTGCGCATTTGCCTGTTCCACATTGAACTCATAGGGACTGCTGTTATACAACTCCTGCTCTCCTTTGTATAATGCGGAATGTTCCGGCATATTTTCCCGAAAATGATAAACCATAACATAATCCGGTATCCCATTATTATACTTTGATATGAAAAGTTTTTCATTCAACTCCATAACAGCATTTTCAAAAATCCTGATTTCTTTCTCTTTCAGAAGGTCAATTTTTTCCTGCCGGCTGGTAAAAATCACATAAAATGAAAAAGCCTGCGCCAACACAAAAAGCATGGTTGACGCAGTCAGAGCAATCTTCTTTATCATATCCATCAGGGCACCTCCATCCGGTAACCTACTCTCGGCACCGTAATAATCACATCGGAAAAGTCCAGCTTCTTCCGGATATTTCCCACATGTACGTCCACGGTCCTGCTTTCTCCCTCAAAATCCACGCCCCATAGAATATTCAGAATCTGCTCTCTGGTAATCACCCGGTTTCTGTATTTCCAGAATACCAGCAGGCAGTCAAATTCCATGGGCTGCATGGAAACCTCCGCCCCGTTTTTGTGTACCGTTCTCTTTTTCTCATTAATGACGACGTCCCGGATATGAATTTCCTCTGCAGTTTCGCTTTTTCCGCAGCGCTTCAGGATATTATCCATACGAACCAGAAGCTCCAGCATTTCAAAGGGCTTTACAAGATAATCTTCCGCCCCGTTCCTCAAACCCTTCACCTTACTTGGCAAATCGCCTTTGGCAGTCAGATAAATCACCGGAATATCATGCTCTTTCAGTTCTTCCAGCAGTTCAAATCCGTCTTTTCCCGGCAACATAATATCCAGCAGCGCCAGTACATAATCGTCCTTCTCTTTCAGATGACGGCTGAATTCCATTCCGTCAAAAAAGGGAACAGGCTGATAGCCCGCAATTTCCAGATTCATGCAAATTAAATCGTTAATAGCTGTTTCGTCTTCAATTACCAGTACTTTTTTCATAAAATCACCAGTTCTGTTATAATTTTCTTTCATTCCGATAATTTTTCCACCGGGTCAGAACCTCCTGATAAGACCGGGACTTCATATGGGGAAAAGCCTTCATAAGGCGCTTCATACCGGAAGTTTTATAATTCATCAGTTTCTCATATTCCTGCTGAAGCCTGATTTGTTCTGCCTTTTTCTCAATATTTTCCTTTACTTCCCCGCTCTTTTCCATGGCCACGATTACGCCTTCATAAATATTCTCTCCAATTTCATCGGAAACAGTTTTTATTTTCGAGGAGGCTTCATCCAGGAGCTTCAGATGTCTGTTGAAGCTCAGAATAGTGCTGACTGTCAGAATCAGATCTGTCACAAAAACCAGAAGAAGCAGAACCAGTACTGCAAATCCTGGAATTTTGGGAATAAATCTTATAAATCTGAAAATATTAGGATGAATCACATCCATAATCAGGGTACAGCCCAGTCCCCACAGAATAGAGAATTTCAGACAGACATATCCGCAGATATTAAAGTTTTCTTCTGAGTAATCCCACCATTGATTATGAAATATTTTCTCCAGCAGAAATCCTGTAATAAATTCAATGGCAGACGTGAGAAAAAAGGAACCTGCAAACAGAAGCAGAAAACTTCCTTTCAGGGGCGTCAGCACAAAAACCACCAGCAATACGCCGCAGCCGTAAATGGGACATACCGGGCCGTTTAAAAATCCCCTGTTTACAAATTGTTTCAGCTCCAGCGCCGCATAGGCCACTTCCATACACCAGCCCAGAAATGCGTAGATTAAAAAAATCCAGGCTGCTTCATATAATGATACCGGCATAAATTAAATGCTCCTTTAATTTTTAAATCTCCAGAAGTTTTTTCTTCAGTTCACCTTCCAGACGGTTCATTTCCTGTTCTGCCTCCCGACGTTTTTCTTTTCCCTCTTTCTGAATGCGCATTACTTCATCCAGAGTGGAAATCAGAGATTCATTCGTCACCCGTAATGTTTCCATATCCACAATTCCGCGCTCGGATTCCCTGGCGGTCTCCACTGTGGCAACCTTTAACCGTTCCGCGTTCTTTTTCAGCAGCTCATTGGTCAAATCCGTCACTTCCCGCTGGGCCTGAGCCGCCTGAGTGGAATGTTCCACCCCCATGGCCAGAACCATCTGACTTTTCCACAGAGGAATGGTATTTACAATCGTGGACTGAATCTTTTCCACCATAATGGTGTCGTTATTCTGTACCAGGCGAATCTGGGGTGCGGTCTGAATGGAAATCATTCTGGTCAGCTCCAGATCGTGTATTTTCTTCTCAAACCGGGTACACAGAGCTTCCAGATCCTTTGCCTCCTGCGCATCCTCCGGCAACCCGGAGCGGTTTGCCTTATCAATCAAAGCAGACAGTTCTTCTCTGCGCACCTGTTCCAGCTTCTTCTTTCCGGCCAGAATATACATGGAAAGTTCTTTGAAATACACCTTATTCTGTTCATACATTTTGTCCAGAACAGCAGCGTCTTTCATTAATTGTACCTGATGGCCTTCCAGAATTTTGCAGATTTTATTAACATTTACCTCTGCCTTATCATATTTTGCTTTCAGAGCAGTTAATTTACTGGAAGATTTTTTGAAAATTCCCAGAAAACCTCTTTCTTCTTCCGCATCAAACCCTTTCAGTTCCGTTACCACACCGGTAAGCAAATCCCCGATTTCACCAAGATCTTTAGTCTGTACATTTTCCAGAGCCTTTTCTGAAAAATCCGCCATTTTCTTCTGAGTTCCAGCCCCATACTGGAGTACAATATTTGAGTTGTGCAAATCTATCTGGCTGGTAAACTGATCCACCATATGCCTTTCTTCTTCTGTCAGTATGCTGTCATCCCAGGCAGGTTCTACAGCCTGTTCTTCCTGTACTTCCACAATTTCTTCTTTTTCCGGAAACGGCTCCAAAGTCAGCACCGGCGCATCCGCAAATTCCAATCCTTCGCTCATGGTTCTCCTCCAATCCTGTTTCTGCTCGCATTTTCTTATATTACCGTATATTTTTCAAAAATTATATCCTGTTTTTATTTTTAAGTATGCTTTTTAAAATCATCTCTTGTCAGACCTTCCTGTGCCAGCATGGTATGAAGCACGGAAATGTCGGAAGACACATCCCAGGCCACATCCTCAAACAGGCTGTCCAGTAATTTTTCAAAAGCAATATTCAGAGTATCCAGTGTCTGCTCAATCTCTGTTTTGGAATTTCTGATATTTTCTCCCTGTACCGGCTGTTCTTCCAGTTGCTGATAAGCCTCCAGCAGCTTCACGGTAGTAGGCAGATAATACTCCATGAGCTTCTGAATATCATCCAGAGAATCGGGATCTTCCTTTACCCGGTCAAAAATCTTCTCTATCAGCATTTCCATATGAGAAATTTTACGGGAAATTTCCTCTCCGGGAATATTTCTGTTGCATTCCTGTATTTTCCGTATATATTCTTTTCCTTCGGAAATCACCTTCCGTACTTCCGGATTCAGAGAATCATCCCCGGCAGAGGAAGCCGGACGTTTTTCCGGTTCTGCCTGCTGCATACGCTGTTTCTGAATATTCTCGTATTCCTGGTAAGTATCATGGCTGACAATCAGACAGGTATTGTCATGGTCCAGATGTCCCTGCCGAAACCATCCCCTGTCAATCATTTTCTTTATATCTTTCAGAATAAAATGAGATGATTTTCCGCGTTTGTCCGCCAGTTCTCTGATATTACAATAGGTCCTTCCATGCAAATCCGCAATATATCCACGATATCGCTTTAAGGAAGAAAGGATACTGGTTCCTTTCCAGGCCATAATTCCGCTTCCCACCAGAAAGGGAACCAGTATGGAAAGGGCAATCCTGATGCCTATATTAAAACTCCCCAGAATCATACCAATCAGAATCAGGATAATCACAGCCGTCCCGATTCCGATACTGAAGATATAACCGCAGACGGTCAGAGCCATGCCTCCGGCCTTCAGAGATGTATTTCTTTTAAAAAGCTCCTGCTTCGTATTTTCTTCCGGCACTTTCAGATTTTCATATTTATTTTTCTGATTCCGATTTTCCGGAAAAGACTGGGACACCGCCTGATTCACTGCCTCTCCCGCTGTTTTCAATCCGTTCTGAATACTGTTTACCGCTTCATTCACCGTATTTGTAATGGTTCGGTTCAACTGATGAAAATCCTGGGAATTTACAGCATCTTCTACAATATTACGAATCTCTCTTCCAAATTTTTCCCATTCATTATCCATAGATTCCTCCAAAAGTGAAACTGACTTTTACACCTATCTTATTATGTACCATCATCTTTCCAAAATCAACACTTTAATTGCTATTGTATTATTTTTTGCAGAATGGTAGAATAAATTACCAAATCTGAAAGTGAGAAAACATATGAAAACATATCATGACTTAAGAGAGCTGTTAAACCGGATTGACCACAAAGGCTATCCGGCCTACAAAGATACCAGGGGCAGTTATCAGTTTGAATCTTATATCCTGTCCATCGACCATGTACAGGGAGACCCCTTTGCCGCGCCTTCCAGAGTAAGTATTCATGTACCTGGAAAAAACGCCGGTTTTCCGTCAGATTTATTCCAGGAAAAACACAAACGGATTGCTCTGCAGGATTATCTGATTCGAAAATTTGCAAAAGAAACAGAAACCTTTACTTTTAAGGCCAAAGGTTCCGGCAAAAGCGGCCTTATGTCTGTCAGCCGCTGCGGACAGGAAATTCTGGAACGGACTGCCTGTGAAATCCAGCCGAACGGAGGAGTAACTGTCCGGATGGAAATCGGATTTCCCGCTAACGGCAGAACTGCCAACAGCCGGGAATTAATTAAAATCCTGTTTGAATTTCTTCCGGAATGTGTGAAAAAATCACTGTTTTATCAGTCCCTGAATCAAAATTCTGTTCAGAAAAACGCAGAACTGGCAGAAGATCAGCAGTTTATCCGCCTGCAGCTTCCCAAACTGGGACTGGCTGCTTTTGTGGCCAATGAATCCATTCTGCCCAGAGAATCCGGCGTATCTGACCGTCCCATGAAACGGGCCGTTCCTTTCCGGTCACCCAAATCCATGGAAGTTACGCTGCAGCTTCCCAATTACGGAGCAATCACAGGCATGGGTATCCGTAAAGGCATTACTCTGGTGGTAGGCGGAGGATATCATGGAAAATCCACGCTGCTGAAAGCACTGGAACTGGGTGTATACAATCATATAGCCGGAGATGGCAGGGAATATGTGATTACTGATGATACTGCCGTGAAAATCCGGGCAGAAGACGGAAGAAGTATTAAACGGACAGATATTTCCATGTTTATCAACAATCTTCCCAACAAAAAAGATACTGTACACTTTTGTACGGAGGACGCCAGCGGAAGCACCTCCCAGGCAGCCAATGTGGTGGAAGCCATGGAAGCGGGAACAAAAACTCTGCTGATTGACGAGGATACCAGCGCAACTAATTTTATGATACGGGATGAACTGATGCAGCGGGTGGTAAACCGTGATTCCGAGCCCATCACTCCTTTTATCGACCGGGTGCGGGAACTTTCAGAACAGTACGGTATTTCCACCATACTGGTTGCCGGAAGCTCCGGTTCTTATTTCCATAAGGCGGACCAGATTATTCAGATGGACCATTATCTTCCAAAAGATATTACGGAATTTGCCAGAACGGAAGCAGAATCATTTCCCGTTCCCAATGAGCAGGCGCCTGCCTGTCCCCCGCCTTCTTTTCACAGAATTGTGGAACCAGACCAGAGTTTCCGCAAAAATGACAGAATTAAAATGAAAACTCAGGGAAAAGATTCCATTCTCATGAACCGGGATACCATAGATTTGAGGTATGTGGAACAACTGACGGATACGGAACAGCTTACGTCGCTGGGATATCTGGTAAAATATGCTCAGCTTCACCTGTTTGACGGAAAGAAAAGCCTCTCAGAAACAGTAGAAGAATTCTGTAAACTTCTGGATAAAAAAGGGCTGGCTGCTGTCTGTGAAGGAAGTTACGTACCCGGAGGTCTGGCCATGGTACGTAGACAGGAAATTTTTGCCTGTCTGAACCGATATCGTTCATTGAGAATATGAAACAGAAAACCGCCCCTGAATTTTTCCCGCCAAAATTCAGGGACGGCTTTCTTATGTATGATTACTTACAAAACGCAAAAACAAAGGTAAGCAATGCCAAAAGGAAAAGACCAAAGGTCATCAAACCCGGAACCGCTTCATCTCATCCGCCAGTTTCTCCGCATTGACTGCCACACTCTGGGCAGACTGGGCCACATTTCCGCTGTTATCCGTCACATTGACAGCTTCAAGGGCCAGATTTTCCGATGTGGCCAGTATTTCTTCTGCACAGGCAGACTGCTGTTCTGTAATTGCAGCCACAGAAGACGCAACTTCATCTACTTTATCCACATTTTCAATAATTTTCTGAACTATCTCGTTGGCAACTCCCACCGTTTCATAAATCTTCTGGAATGTTCCTGAAGCATTCAGAATCAAATCGCTGCTGGCATTGATATTTCCTGTACTGATTTTTGTTTTTTCCACCGCATCTTCCACCAGACTGTTAATCTCAGAAGTAATATCTGAAATATGATTTACAGAATTTGCACTGGTTTCCGCAAGGTTACGGATTTCCTCTGCCACTACTGCAAATCCTTTTCCTGCCTCTCCCGCTCTGGCTGCTTCAATCGCCGCATTCAGGGACAGCAGATTTGTCTGGGAAGCAATATCCCCGATAATATCCACAAATTTCCGGATTTCTTCTGTGGAACCTCCTACCTTTCCCACTGATTCTTCCAGTTGTCTGACAGAATGCTGTATCACTTCCATGGCCTGTGTTACCTGCCCCATATCGTCCCTTCCCTTTTTGGATATACGGACAGTCTCTTCCATTTTCGTTCTGGCACTGGCTCCGTTTTCTCCGGTCTTTGACACCACTACTGCCAGAGAAGTTGCATTTTCTGCCACTTCTGTGACGGATTTTGCCAGTTCTTCTACGGTATTTTTCAGTTCCTGCATGGAATCAGACTGAGTAGCTGCCGAATCATAGAGGATTTCCGAAGCGGCACTGCTCATTTCCGCCTGTTCATTTAACTGTCCGGAAATACTGAAAATTTCCCCGATGGTTTTTCGCATGGCTTCTGTAAAATTCTTCATACCATGTCCCATTTTTGAAATCTCATCCTGTCCTTTTGATTCAATTTCCACCGTAAAATCTCCGTCTGTAATTTTATCGATATGTTCAGTCAGATTTCTAACAGGCAGAATGATTACATGCACGATTCGAATCACAACCAGAGTAATAATCAAAACTGTCAGAATCATAATTAAAATCATTCTCTCCTGAAGGCTGTACAAATCTCCTAAAATATCACTTTCTTTAATGGCGGATATTAAAATCCAGTCTGTTCCGCCCACAGGCTCCGCCACCACAAAGTAATTATCTTTATCCACTTTAATCCGTTCTGCATCCGGATGGTTGCCGTCTATTTTTTCCGCCACTTTTTTCAGAAAATCATTTTCCTGTTCTGTAATAACACTTCCAATCAAATCCTTATTCTGATGGGCAAGAATTACCTTGCTGTTCTTTTCCACCAGAAAAGAGGAACCTTTCCCCATCACTTTAATTTCTGAAATTATTTCTGAGACACTGTTGAGAAATACGTCTGCCGCCGCAACCGTTTTCACTCCTTCGGTTCCTGACAGAAGTGTGGTGACACTGACGATATATTCTCCGGTTTCTGCGTCGGGATAAGGTCTTCCATATGTAAATTCTTCGTGTTCCAGCCCTTCCCGATACCAGTCTCTTTCTGTTACCACAAAATCCTCTCCCGGTTCCCAGCCCGACAAATCCAGATAATTGCCCTGGTCATCTCCTATATATACACCTGTAGGAAAATTCTCATTCATTCCTACCAGAGACTGAAGGTACGCTTTCTTTGTTTCTTCGTCCATATTCATGGTATCCAAATTGTGATGAATCATGTTCAATGTGGAAAGAATTTCTGCAGACCAGGTTTCGATTTCTCCTGTTTCTGTCCTGGATTCTGCCGTAATCTGCTCTTTTGCCCTGTCGGTGATTATCTTTTTCGAAAAACTGTAAGAAAATATGATAATCAGAATAATTGCGAGAGTTACACATGGAATAATTGCAAGAAGCAGTTTTCCCTTTACTCCTCTGAAAGTCTTCACTCTTTCACTGTTTCTGCTGTTTTCACCCATCTTCTGTACCTTCCTTAATTTTTTGTTTCCACATTATATCATAAACTTAATTGCAAACAAATGAATAATTTTCAGGTCTTTATCTGATTTCACCAATTTTTTTCGCAATCACTACAAATCTTTCATCTTCTGCAGAACCAAAACAGGTAGACAAAGTAAGAAAGGTATCTCCAAATTCTGCTGTCACTCCGGTGTCATAAAGAGACAGTTTTTTAATATTTTCATAGAAATCCAGAAATTCCTGTTCAGTGTTTGCCTGATAAAATTCATAATACTTAAATTCACTTTCTTCCTGAATACGGGTAGAAAATACGGACAGGATTTCATATGTCCGTCCCTCGTACAGGGTGTCAAAGGAAATTCTGGCATGTTCCCGGTAAAAATCTTCACTGGCATATTCATCCAGGTTTCCAAACATGGAACCATCCCGCATATTATGACCGTAAATAATAAAATTTGTTCCTGGTGTATTCAAATCCGCCATATTTCTCACATACAGACAGCCATATTTATCTTTTTCCTTCTGAAAATTATGGTGGAGATAATATTCGTCATCTTCACACTGCATCACCGGATAATCAATATCTGTGCCATCAATGGCAAGCCATCCGGCCAAATCCTGATTTCTGCTTTTAAGCTCTTTAAATTTACTCTGTATTTCTCCTGAATTATTCTGGTATTTTTCTGTTTCCTGCTGTTCTTCCATTTCCAGCAAACTTCTTAATTCTTCCTGCTGTTTTTCATGACTGAAAGACAGATAGTATGCCTGCCCCACCGGGATCAGACATACTATCATAATCAGAAGAAGCAGTATTCTCAGAAACCGGAATTTCTTCCTGTTTTTTCCACGCATACTTCTCTCCATTCTACAGTTACACTCTTTCCGATACTGTGGTAATAAGCCAGGAACAGGAAAATGACTGCCACTCCAAGAAGCCTGCGGATTCTTCCTCCCTGTTTTGCCCATTCCACCAGACGGTAGATAATCTCCTCTTTCTCCTGCTCTGTGATTCCGTTCTCTCCTTCAAAGTACAGCAAAAGATACCCGAATCCTGCTATCATGGCCAGGGTGGCACAGATCTGTATCTGTGTGCTGTCCCCCGTTTTCGGTTCTCCTCCCGGGGGCCTTCCCGTTCTTCCGGCGCTGTCTGTTCCGGAGTCTCCCGGTTCTCCCGCAGGCGTGTCCTTTTTCCCGTTAATCTTAAGGGAAATCTCTGCTTTGCTTTTATTCCCCGCATGGTCCTCCGCTTCCACCTGAAGGCTATGTTTTCCTTCCCCGGAAATCTTTACGGTAAACTCACAGGTTTCTGTTATATCCTGATTGAATTTCCTGTCAGAAACCTCTGTTTTCCTGTCTTTGTCCACCTGGTAGCGGATACCCGATATTCCTCCCGCCACATGTTCTCCGTCGTCGTCTTTTACCTCTACCTTCACTTCCAGGGGCTTCCCGTCCATGCTCTCCTTCGTTCCGGAAAAGCTGATTTCCGGTGCATTGTCCTCAAGGATTATGCCTCCTTCTGCTGTCAGCACCTTCCCTGCCGACACATTCCCCGCATAATCCGTACAGGTCAGCAGGACTTTCCCCTTAAACTCCTCCTCTATCACAATCCTGGCTTCATAGCTCCCGCGTTCCGCCTCTGACTGTACTGCACGAATGACAGATGCGGAACTTCCATATGCTGTCATCTGTCCGGAAAGTCCGTTTTTCTCTGCAATATCTGCTGTCCCGTCACGTTCCGTTCCGTCTTCCGCCATCAGCAGGTATTCCGCTCTGGCAAGGCCGCTGCCTTCTTCTGTAACCGGAACTGTTATCTCAATGCCTTTTTTCTGTATGATCCAGTCCTGAAAGTTCTTATGGCCTGACCCAAAGGACGCCTCCCCCATTACCGGGGCCGCCTCATCCGCCCATCTGGCATACAGGGTGGTTTTTAAAGTTCCCGTATTGTTTTCCACCGGGCTTTCAAAATCCCACAGGCCTCCGTTCAGGCCGTCGTCATCCACGTACCAGCCCTTAAAGTTATATCCTGACTGGACAGGGTCGGATACCGGTTCCAGCAGCCCGCCGTAACGAACTTTCTGTGTATCGGGCCCGGTCCCGTACCCTCCGTTCAGGTTAAAGTCCACTTCATAGATGTTTCTGTCATAGTAGAGCTTTAACACAAGGCTTCCGTCACCTTCCACTTTTCCCTTCGGCTTCCCGGAAGGGTGGTTCAGGTTCACGGTGAATCCCGTATATTTCCTCTGTCTGGCTTCCACTTCCGTCCCGGTCACATTGGCCAGCAGCTTTGTGTCTGCGTCCATCCTGGTGTATTCCTCTCCTGTCAGGTTCTGGCAGTAGTATTCCACACGGTAATCCGCCACTTCAGGGTCTTCCTCCCAGACCGCATACAGGGTCAGGTTCTCCTGCGGCCTCAGCACGTCTCCCTTCCCGCAGCTTTCCCCTTTCCCGTCCGCCCTGGTATTCCAGCATACAAACCGGTATCCTCCACGGGTGGATACTGCTTCCGGGATAAACTCCGCTTCCTGATAAGTGACTTCCCCGTGGACGTTGGCATACCGGGATTTTGTCTCCGCCTCCGGCACATCCGTGCTCCCGTTCCCGTCATAGGTCAGGGTAATATCTTTCCTGTATACACCATACAGGGATATATGTTCTTTTATTTTAATGTCCGTATCTGCCCCCACGGTTCCCCTATATTCAGAATCTGAATAGCTCCAGCCCAGGGGCGTCCAGCCTGCCATTTCCTGCAGCTTCGGCGCATGGATGGTTCCTTCCTGCCCGGAACCGTCCACTTCCACTGTCCTGCTTTCCTTTCCCCCGCCGCTTCCGGAATAGAAGTCTGCAATCAGGGTTTCTGTCCCGCTGCCTTCTCTTTCATAACAGGCATATAAGGTTATGTTTTTCTCTGTCGTCAGAGGTTCCTTCTCCTGATAAAAGGTCCCTTTCCCGTCCGCCCGTGTATTCCATCCCAGGAACTTATATCCCTTCCGGACAGGCCCCGCCTTCACGGTAAAGGCCGCGCCTTTTACTTTTATTTCGTTATGTACGCTGGCATAGCAGGTTTTCTCTTCCGGCCCCGGCATTTCTTCCTTCCCGTCCGTCTCACAGGTCAGGGTAACTTTTTTCTGATACACCCCGTAAAATTCCGTCAGAGCTTCCGTCAGGATAATGGTATCCCCTGGGGCAATGCTGTTTTTCTCAAAATCATCCTGGTTCCGGTTCCAGCCCAGAATCATCCACCCGTCCCCCAGCGCTTCCGGCTCCGGGGCCGCAAGAGTTCTGTCCGCAGATTCCTGATCCGTATACCTCTTTGCCTCTCCGGAATAAAAGCGGGCAGTGAAAGTATCCTTTGCTTTTTCTTCAAAGATAGCGTACAGTGTGATATCTTCTTCTCCCACAGTGATTTCAGCCCCTGGTGCATAGGAGGTTCCTTTCCCGTCTGCCTGTGTATTCCACTCTTTGAAGGTCTGTCCTGTAATGCTCAGGCCTGTGGGTTCCTTTACGGTAATTATTGCACCGGTATGGTAATCTGTTTCATCGGTAACGGGCGTGCCCTGGGCCCCGTTGCTGTCGTAGAAGATGTTGTAAAGGCCGGGGTTGGTCAGGGTGATATATACATAATTATTTCTCAGTTCATTGTACCATTTTCTTTCTGTCTTCATATCATAGACATGAATATTTTCCACATCTTCCTTTTGTATCTGATATTCTCCTTCTCCTTTAAAAATAGCGCCTCTTTTTTCTGCATCACCCACAAAAACCTTAACAGGATGAAGCCATTTTTCTCTGCTGTATATAATGGAATTCAGATAATACGAATATACACTGTCCGTATAGGAAGTGGGGGAACTGTCAATTCCCTGAAATTCCACATCCCCTTCCAGATAAAATTTTCCTTTATTTCCGTCAGAGTAAATGGCTCCGCCTGCTTTTTCTGTAATATTATTATTAAAAATTCCTCCTGTTACTTCTAAATTGTTGTCAGAATAGATGGCTCCCCCTTCTTCTGCTGAATTATCGGTAAAGGCTCCTCCTGTTATGGCTGCTGCGGTACTGTCCGTATAAATGCAGCCTCCCTCTCTGGCTGTATTGTCAGAAAAATTTCCACCTGTTACCGTTAAATCTCCTTCTGTATAAATGCAGCCTCCCATGGTAAGTACATTCTCATTACTGCTTTCCGCTTTATTATCGGTAAAGGTTCCTCCATTTATTATTAAATTACTATATTTGATTGCATAAATACAGCCCCCATTTCCTTCTTCTGCTCTGTTACTTCTAAAAGTTCCCCCATTTATCGTTACTGTTCCTCTGTCACTATAGATACAACCTCCACGTTCCGTTGCTGTATTATTTTCATAAACTCCTCCATTTATAATTATACTGCCATTACGATTTCCAATTGCTCCGCCATAATAAGGTACTGAACAGTTTTTAATTGTCACATTATTCAAAACAGCCGAACCATCAATAACATAAACAGGAGAAATAATATAAGTACGTTCTGTATTTACTGTTACATTTTGAATCACACATTCTCCGTCCACTGTTAATTTTCCAGTAACCATAATAAAAGGACAGGCACCTGCTATTGATTTACCATCCATAATAATATTTCCATTTATAGTCAGATTATCATCTGAATCTACATTAAAATGGCCTATATGTTTTCCTTTTTCAATAGTCCCCTCTCCAACTATATTCACTGTTCCACTTATATTTACCTGTCCATTTATAGTCAACGTTGCATTATTTTCTAAAGTAACCGTACCGTTTTCCAGATTTCCTTCTTTCCACACTGTATCCTGTGTAATTGTCTTGCATTCTGGTTCTTCTCCCACTTCTTCCGTTTCTTCCCCTTCGGCAACCACGGCAATTCTTTCTTCCGGTATCTTATCCATCTGCAAATCCATATCTTCCGCAAAATCCCGGTCTGATTTGCTTCCTTCCATCAGAATTTCTTCCGGTTCCTGCACGGTCTGAACTGTTTCTTTTTCCGGAAACATATCACCGGCGTTCATCACTGTTACGCTTATTTCAGGAAGACCTGTCCCTTCTGCCAGTACGAAAGATTCCGGCAGCACAGGCGTAAAAACATAAGTACCTTCCGTATCTTTATCATATACCGGAGCGCTTTGCCATGTAATATGTTCTAACATCACCGGTTCTGATTCTGCAAATACACAGACTGCCCACAGGGTATCCGGAAGGCTCAGGCTCTCCTGGGCTGTTCCCGTATCTGTCGTCTGCTGCAGCACTTCTTCCGGCAATTCTGAAAAAGACATGATTTCCTGTACCATTTCTTCCGCCTGAACTTCAGAACCGTAAAATTCCACCGGAAGGGAAACCAGCAGCAGACACACAGATAACAGACATGACAGCAGTTTCTGCCGGACCGGGTGTCGTTTGGGCTTCAGGGATTTATCCGGGAAATCTTCCTTTGTCTTTTTCATCTCATAACACGCTCCTTTTCTCCATAATAAAAATAATTAATTTAATTATAACCGAAAAACAGAATATTTGCCAGAAATAAATACTATTTATTTTACAGGAGTGAAAAAAAAGAAAAACAGAAAAAATTTTTACTATTCACAGATATTATAGTATAAATACTTGAAATACAGAAAATTTTTATATATAATAAAAAAAAGTTTCCATACAGAACCGGGAGGTATATATGACCATATTAAGACAAACTGCAATAGCTGAACTGGAAAAGGTTCCTGAAGATAAATTAAACCTGATTCTTCAATTTATAACTACATTATCAAAAGAATCAGAAAATAAAAAAATGACATGTAATATAGAAAAATTTATCATGCCTCCTACTGAAAGAGGACAAAATGCAGACAGTTATATCAGGGAGTTAAGAGATAATGACAGATTTTAAAAGAATATTTATCGATACTTCACCTTTTATATACTACCTTGAAAACAACTATGTATATATGAAACCCATGAAAAAATTTTTTGAAACATGTCTTAACAATAATATTCAAATTGTTACATCGGCAATTACGATAGAAGAATATCTTGTTTATCCATACGCTATTGGTAAAATAGAATTAATCAATAATTTTAAACAATTTACAGAGTATATGAATATTGAAATCATTGATATAAATAGTGAAATAGCAGAATATGCAGCAAGAATCAGAAGCCGGTTTAAGTATTTTAAAGCTATGGATTCTTTACAGATTGCAACTGCAGTAATCAGTAAATGCGATATACTTTTTACCAATGATAAACAGCTAAAACAGGAAAAAGAATTGCCATGCATGACTATGGATGATTTATAAATCTTCAGATATTCATCCGGAAAATTTTCCTTTTTCCTTAATAAAGTTGATAAAAAACGAATTCCCCGGCTGTACTGCAATACAGCCGGGGAATATATATTCTAACTTTCCTTCACATACACTTCTTTCCACTCCACAGTTACACTCTTTCCGATACTGTGGTAATAAGCC
>Ga0137306_102371_pt1 | contig 15942 bp, 17 predicted proteins | sample Inofroosms_March_FD_97187 | JGI IMG/M metagenome (GOLD analysis project Ga0137306, IMG submission 97187) | Mouse cecal microbial communities from Vienna, Austria - N-Acetylneuraminic and N-Acetylglucosamine D2O microcosms_March | ecosystem: Host-associated > Mammals > Digestive system > Large...
CGCCTACCATCTGCATGTGGTCAGCGACGTGATGGACGACCCCAAAACCATTCTGGCGCTCTGCGTCCACGGGGCGGCGCCTATCCTGCTGATCCACATGCAGGGAGATGATGGGACGGCGCTTGTGTTTGCGTTCATCTTCATCGGGATGCTGTTTGCAGCGGGGATCCACTGGTTTTATGTGCTGGCCGCAGTCGGCGGATCGGTCATCGGAATCCCGCTGATCTGGTTTTTTGTGCTCAATGATTTCCAGAAACAGCGGTTTCTGATCCTGTTCAGCCCCACCGCCGCGGATACGCAGGGCACTTATTATCAACAGTACCGCGCCAAGCTGGCGATCGGCTCGGGGCAGATTTGGGGGAAGGGCATCTTCTCGGAAAACCACCACTACGTCCCCGAAGCGCAGAACGATTTTATCTTTTCCTTTATTGGGGAATCGCTCGGCTTTGTCGGTGCGCTGGCGGTGGTCCTTGTGCTGATCTCACTGGTGGTGAAAATCCTGTCGGACGCCCAGTGCGCCGAGGATTTGCAGGGCCGGCTGATCTGTGTGGGCGTGTTTTCGATGATTGCCGCCCAGTCGGTCATCAACATCGGGATGTGTCTTTCGGTGCTTCCGGTCATCGGGATTACCCTGCCGTTCCTTTCGGCAGGCGGTTCCTCGGTGCTGGCGAGCTATCTGGGGCTGGGGCTGGTGCTTTCAGTCTATATGGAGGCCCCAAAAAATCTGTTCAGCGAGTAAGAACCTGTCCCGTATTTTATCTATGCAAGGGTGCTTTTTCACTTGCAAAAAGCCCCCTCTTGCCGCTTCGCGGCAATTCACCCGAAAAAAGCGCTTCACAGGATAAAGTGTTCCGCGCTCATCTCGCGCTAAGAGCCCGCCTTCGGCGGGTTGCGCTCGAGACGCTTCGCTACGGCTCGCAGTGCGGAGCGCGTCGGGGGCTCTGCCCCTCGACCCCGCGATTTTTTGAAAAAAATCGAGTAAAACTTTAAATTGTAAAGAAGAAGAAATCAACCCAGCTTGTCGGGGTGGGGCCTACGGGGAGGGGTCACCGACCCCTCGCCCGTAAGGCAAACTGAGGGGGCGTCGCGCTTTGCGCGCTTCGGGCTGAAAGCCCGAGAAGACCCCCGAAGAAGGGCGCTTGCGCCCCGGAAGTTTGGGCTGGAACCCAAACTTCCGTTGCCTCACTGCCCCTCGACCCCGCGATTTTTTGAAAAAAATCGAGTAAAACTTTAGATGCTGAAATAGAAGGAGGTTTTTCCCATGAAATCGGATATTGAAATTGCGCAGTCGGCTGAGATGCTTCCAATCAGCGAGATTGCGAACCGGCTGGGCGTACAGCCGGAGGAACTGGAGCCTTACGGACGGTACAAAGCAAAATTATCGGAGGAAATTTTCAGCCGGCTTTCCGGACGTCCGGACGGCAAGCTCGTGCTGGTGACCGCGATCAACCCCACGCCCGCGGGCGAAGGCAAGACCACCACCACGGTGGGGCTTGGCCAGGCGATGGAGAAGATCGGCAAAAAGGCGATTATCGCGCTGCGGGAGCCTTCGCTCGGCCCGGTGTTCGGGATCAAGGGCGGGGCGGCAGGCGGCGGCTATGCGCAGGTGGTGCCAATGGAGGACATCAACCTGCATTTCACCGGCGATATGCACGCGATCACCGCCGCGAACAACCTGCTCTGCGCGCTGATCGACAACCATCTCCAGCAGGGCAACGAGCTTGGGATCGACCCGCGCCGCATCCTTTTCAAACGCTGCCTCGACATGAACGATCGCGCCCTGCGCAATGTGATTGTCGGGCTGGGCGGCAAGGTCAATGGGGTGCCGCGCGAGGATGGCTTCCTGATTACCGTTGCATCCGAAGTGATGGCGATCCTCTGCCTTGCTTCCGACCTCGAGGATTTGAAAAAACGTTTGGGAGAAATTCTGGTTGCTTATACCTATGGTAATCAACCGGTCTATGCGCGTGACCTGCACGCAAGCGGTGCAATGACCGCCCTGCTCAAGGACGCGCTCAAGCCCAATCTGGTCCAGACGCTCGAGAATACCCCCGCCCTGATGCATGGCGGGCCGTTTGCCAATATTGCGCATGGATGCAACTCGGTGCGTGCAACCAGGCTCGCGCTCAAGCTCGCTGACTATACGATCACCGAAGCGGGGTTCGGCTCCGATCTGGGCGCGGAGAAGTTCTTCGACATCAAATGCCGGTATGCGGGACTTGCCCCCTCTGCGGTCGTGCTGGTCGCCACGATGCGTGCGCTCAAGTATAACGGCGGGGTTCCCAAGGCCCAGACCGGGGAACCGAACGTTGAAGCGCTCAAACGCGGCCTGCCCAACCTCGCCAAGCATGTGGAAAATATGCAGAAATATGGGGTGCCGGTCGTGGTGGCAATCAACCGGTTCCTGACCGACTCGGACGAAGAAGTAAAGCTGCTTTCCGATTTCTGCGCCCAGACCGGCTGCCGGTTTGCGCTGTCGGAAGTGTTTGCCAAGGGCGGCGAAGGCGGCGTGGAGCTGGCGAAGGCGGTCGTTGAAGCCTGCGAACAGCCCTCCCAGTTCCGGCTCCTCTATGATATTGATCTGCCGGTCAAGGAGAAGATCGCGGAAATTGCAACCAAAATTTATGGTGCGGATGGGGTCAACTATACAGCCGCGGCTGAAAAACGGCTCGCCGAGATCGAAGCGCTCGGCAAGGCGGGGCTGCCGGTCTGCATGGCCAAGACCCAATATTCCCTCTCGGACGATCCTTCCCGGCTCGGACGCCCGGCCGGTTTTACGATCACCGTCAAGGATCTGCGGCTGAGTGCAGGCGCTGGGTTCATCGTTGCGCTCACCGGCGACATCATGACCATGCCCGGTCTGCCGAAAGCGCCCGCCGCCCACCAGATCGACGTGGATGCCGCCGGACAGATCTCCGGCCTGTTCTGAGGGGGCCGCTGTGATCCGGTTTACCAGCCATTCGGCGGAGGAAACAGAACAGTTTGCAGAGCAGTTTGCCAAAAGGCTCCGGCCTGGCGATGTGATCGCCTGCTTCGGCGGGATGGGGATGGGAAAAACGGTGTTTGCGCATGGGCTGGCGCGTGGATTGGGGCTGTCGGACGAGGTGTCCAGCCCCACCTTTGCGCTGGTGCAGGAATATACAGATGGGAATATTCCGCTCTATCATTTCGATATGTATCGTGTTTCGGACTTCGATTCCCTCTATTCGACCGGTTTCTTCGACTATCTGGAACAGGAAGGGATCCTGCTGATCGAGTGGAGCGAGCAGATCGAATCCGCCCTGCCGCCGGGCGCAATCCGGCTGTCCTTTGCGCGGCTGGACGACAATACCCGCGAGCTGACGATTGAGGGGGAAGAGATTTGAGAATTCTGGCGATGGATACTTCGTCCCAGTCGGCAGGCTGCGCCCTGTTGGAGGGCAGCCGGCTGTTGGGGGAGTTTTTCACCAATGTGAAACTGACCCATTCACAGACCATCCTGCCGATGGTGCAGAACCTGCTCGACCAGACCCATACCGCGCTTTCGGAGGTCGACCTGTTTGCGGTCACGACCGGCCCCGGTTCGTTTACCGGGCTGCGGATCGGGCTTTCGGCGGTCAAGGGGATGGCGCATGCGCTGGGAAAACCATGTGTCGGTGTTTCTACCCTGGAGGCGCTCGCTTTCCAGTTTTGGGGACAGGAGATGCTGGTCGCCCCGGTACTGGATGCGCGCTGCGCCCAGGTTTATACGGCGCTCTTCCGCTGGGAGGGGGAAACCCTGGACCGGCTTGAGCCGGATCAGGCGATCCCGATTGCCCAGCTCGAACAACGTCTGAAAAATGAGAAAAAAGCCGTATTTCTGGTTGGAGATGGGGCGGAAATGTGTTATAATATGCTTAACGAACGGTTGCCTCTCCTGCGGCTCGCCCCGCCAACCCTGCGTTATACCCATGCGGGCGCGCTTGCGCTCGCGGCACAGCGTGCGGCCAGGCTGGGATACACCGTTTCCGCCGAACAGCTCGCCCCGGCCTACCTGCGTCTGCCGCAGGCGGAGCGGGAACTGCTCGCAAAACAACAATCAGTTTAGGGGTGGAATCTTATGATCGCACTGGCAGCGGATCATGGCGGCTTTGCGCTGAAAGAACAGGTCAAACAATGGCTGGAGGAACAGAAGATCCCTTATCACGATTTCGGTACGCTCGACGGCGCGTCCTGCGATTATCCGGACATGGCCGCAGCCGCTTGTGACGCGGTTGTATCCGGGGCCTGCGAGAAAGCGCTCCTCTTCTGCGGCACCGGTATCGGGATTTCGATGGCGGCGAACAAGATCAAGGGGATTCGGGCGGCCTGCTGCTCCGACTATTTCAGCGCGAAATACACCCGTATGCACAACGACGCGAACGCCCTCTGCCTTGGCGGACGGGTGGTAGGCGCCGGGCTGGCAATCGAGCTGGTCGACGTCTTTTTACATACCGCGTTTGAGGGCGGCCGCCACCAGCGCCGGATCGACAAAGTTGCCGCGCTTGAAAACCGTTGAACGCTCGAAACCATATGAAATCAAGCTGTAAGGGGTAATGATGATGTTGAAACCGTTTATTATGGATCATCCGCTGATCCAACACAAGGTCACCCTCCTGCGGGACAAGAACACCGGCTCGAAGGAATTCCGCGAGCTGATTAACGAGGTCGCCATGCTGATGTGCTATGAGGCGACCCGCGACATGCCGGTCAAACAGATCGAGATCGAGACCCCTATCTGCATCGCGAAAGCGAACGTGATTTCGGGGCGCAAGGTCGCGTTTATCCCGATTCTGCGGGCAGGGCTGGGGATGGTTGACGGCCTGCTCAAGCTGGTTCCGGCGGCCAAGGTCGGGCATATCGGGATGTACCGCGACCACGAAACCCATCTGCCGGTGGAGTATTACTGCAAGCTGCCCGCGGACATCGAGGAGCGGGATGTCATCGTCCTCGACCCGATGCTCGCGACCGGCGGGTCCGCGGTTGATGCGATCGACCAGCTGAAAAAGCGCGGCTGCTCCAATATCAAGTTTATGTGCATCATCGCCGCGCCCGAGGGGATCGAAGCGCTGGCTGGGAAACATCCAGATGTGCAGATCTATTGCGGCGCGCTTGACGACCGCCTGAACGAGAACAAATATATTGTTCCGGGGCTGGGCGATGCGGGCGACCGCATCTTTGGAACCAAATAAAGGTTGGGCCTGACCTCCGGATGCCTGAATGCGGCTGTTCCAATGCTTCATCCGCCTTTGGCGCTCGCTGTGGCTCGCAGTGCGGAGGCAGTTAATTCGGATGGGTTGCTGTTCAAAGGGTGGTAAAAGAAAAGCCACCTTTGCATGTTGCCGGAATTTGCCCGTTTTTCTGCCCCGGCAGATTTCGAAAAACAGAATATTTCCAGACGCAGAGTGAAACACTAGTTTCACTCTGCGTTTTTTATATGCAAAGGCTGTCTGAAAAAGAGGTGTCCAGATGAAACAGATACGATTTCTCCTGACCGGCAGTGCCGCAGGCTTTTTAAACGGGCTTTTTGGTGCAGGCGGCGGTATGGTTGTCGTGCCGATGCTCCAGCGGGACGGACTTCCCCCCGAGCGTTCCCATGCAACCTCCATCGCGGTGATCCTGCCGCTTTCGATCGCAAGCAGCCTGCTCTACCTCTCGATGGGGAGCATCCGGCTTGCACAGGCGCTCCCCTATATCCCGCTGGGGCTTGTCGGGGCAGCGGTTGGCGGTTGGCTGCTCCCGAGGGTCAAAACCGTCTGGCTTCACCGCATCTTCGGCGCGCTGGTACTTTATTCCGCTGCGCGTCTGCTCCTGCAATGAGCTGGCTTTGGATTGCGGCCGTATCCCTCGCCAGCGGGCTGCTCGGCGCGCTCGGCATGGGTGCGGGTGCGGTGCTTCTGCTCTATCTGCGGGTATACGGCGGCTGCGACCAGCTCACCGCACAGGGGATCAACCTGCTGTTTTTCCTGCCGATTGCGCTGCTTTCGATCCTGCTGCACGCGCGAAACCATCTGATCGACTGGAAAGCTGCCGGACTCTGTGTACTGACCGGCCTGCCCGGCGTGCTGCTGGGGGTCTGGTGCGGCAGGCTGCTCGGGACCGGCCTGCTTTCCAAGGCGTTTGCCCTTCTGTTATTGGTCATCGGGCTGCGGGAGCTTTCGTTCGGATTCTCTAAAAAAAGGAAAGAGGAAAATTCCCACAGCAGGTATAACACCCCCCGGACAGGGTCAAACTCATCTTAGAAAGGAATCCCGCAGAAAGCGGCCTGACGGTAGCATCCGAAGCAGAATCCCAAAAAATCAAGCTTGTTTTTCAAACGCTTCGAGGATAATCCTTTTGCAGACGTTCAAAATAATACCGGAGGTGTAACCATACAATGAACGACTCTTATAATCCCAAAAGCAAATTCAGCAAATTCATGGCGGGCAAAGGTTTCTATGTCGCGCTGGCCATCTGCGTGATGGGCGCGGGTACGGCGGCGTGGGTGGCTGTCGACCGGACGATCGACCGGATCGACGACAACAACAACCGGATTATCGAACAGCAGTCCGCTTCCAGCCAGCCGGAGCCGACCTACGGTTTCCCCGATTTGGAGGAAGCCGGAAAAGCGCAGAGCGGCGTGAACAAACCGTCCGCCTCGTCTTCCTCCTCTACTGCGCGTTCGTCCTCGTCCGCGGCTTCTTCCGCACCAAAAAAGCAATCCGAGCCGGTCGCCGCACAGCCAACGCCGCAGCCTTCCTCTTTCATCTTGCCGATCTCCGGCGAAATTTTCGCGCCGTACAGCAATGGTGAGCTGGTGAAAAATATCACCCTCAAGGAGTGGCGCACCCATGACGGCATCGACATCAAGGCGGCAAAGGGGACCGAGGTAAAATCGGTCTGCGACGGGAAGGTGACCACAGTGCACGACGACCCTCTGATGGGGATGACCATTGAGGTGCTCCATGAAAACGACATCACCTCGGTCTATTGCGGACTGGCGAAAGAAGTTTCCGTCAAGGAAGGGGACGCGGTGAAGGTCGGGCAGGTCATCGGTACTGTTGGAGAGATTCCGGCAGAAATTGCCCTCGACCCGCATCTGCATTTCGCGATGCGCTCTACCAACCAGTGGGTCGACCCCCTGAAAACGATGGGAAAAGTCTCTGGATGACAGGGTTTCAAAAATCACAGAGCGATCTTATAACAAATAGTTGTAAGATCGCTCTACTATTCTATTTGGAATTTTTCGAAGCGCAACCGGCCATCCGGAATTCTTACAAGGCGGGAACAGACGGTTCCCTCGGCCCTGCGCATAACCACGCAGCAGACAGGCGCCTCTTTTGATTGGCGGGGTTGTTCTGCCGGCACCCTCTCCGCGGCCGCTAATATTGCACAGCCCAGCAGTGCAACCAACAGCTTCCGCATCCCATTGCCTCCCAACTATGATGAAAAGTACGATCTTATTATAATGCACAATAATTATAAATATAAGTACGATTTTAGTTTTAGTTCCTGAAACATATCTCTTTTTTTGCATTATGCTTAAATTGGGAGGAATCTTTTGTGCAGATAGATTACGCTGTTTTCGGCAGACGGATCGCCGCGATCCGGAAAAAACGCGGCCTTACACAGGAAAAACTTGCGGAGCGTGCGGATGTCACCAACAATTTCATCTCGCATATTGAGACCTGCCGTTCGATCCCCAGCCTGGAAACGGTGGTCAAGCTGTGCAATGCGCTCGATGTGACGCCCGATGCGCTCCTGCTGGGCACCGAAACCAGGAGCCGCGCCTATCTGACCCAGGACATCCTGCGCAAACTGGAGGGATGTACCCCGCAGGAGCGGCGGTTGGTAGACGGTTTTATCGACCTGCTTGTCGCGGAACGGCGGCGCGGCGAACCGTAAAAAAGGACCCGGGCACACGTTGGTGTGCCCGGGTCTTGTCTTTTCCAAAGGCGGTTCCTTCCGTAGGCTGGAAAAGACCTGCCCAAACGACGACAGAGACAGATTCCAAGTTCGCAGGGTTTGAAAAGGCGGAAACGGGGAAAGATAGAACGGAGGGTTCCGTAAGGGGTCTTCTTCACCTGCCAAGAGGCTCTCTTTGTCTCAGGCAGGACACGGCGACCCAACAGTTCTCACGATGGAATTCAGGCACGCCCCAGTGTTCCGCCGAAACGGCGGAGCAGGCCAAAACGGCGCAGGGCATCGGCGTTGAAATCAGAGACAAAGCCTGGGGAACCATTTGCCCGAAGGGGGTTAGCGGGAGAAGCCGAGGTCGGTCGAGATCTGTTGCGCTGCGGCGAGCAGCTGCGGGACAAGCAGCCGCACCCGTTCATCGGTCATGCGAGCGAGCGGAGCGGAAACCGAAATGGCGGCTTTTCCACGTCCGGTATAGTCTCGGACTGCGGCGCCGATGCACCGGACCCCCAGCTCATTCTCTTCGTTGTCAAATGCGTATCCGCACTGCCGAATCTGGTCCAGCTCCCGGAATAACCGGCTCAGATCGGTGATCGTGTGTTCAGTATAGGCGTGGATGTCGCTGCGGTTCCAAATCTGCGTGACTTCATCATCCGGCATGGTGGCAAGGATGCTCTTTCCCACCGCGGTGCAGTAGAGTGGACGGCGCATCCCCAGCCGGGAAAACATCCGGATCGACCCGCTGCGGCTCTCGACCTTGTGGATATACACAATCTCGATCCCCTCCCGGATCACCAGATGCACCGCCTCCTGGGTGGCGTTGCGGAGCTGCTCAAGCGGCGCTTTGGCAAGCCCCAGCACGTCGATGCTGTCCACCACCCGGCCGGACAATTCGAACAGCTTGAGGGTCAGCCGGTAACGGCCGCTCGACTCGTCCTTTTTCACATAGCCGAGCTGCGACAGCGAAGCAAGCAAGCGGTGAACGGTGCTTTTGTGCAGGCCGGATGTGCAGGACAGCTCCATAAGCGGCATCCCATCCGGATTATGCGAAAGCAGTTCGATCAGTCTGAATGCACGCTCGAGTGATTGTACAGCAGGTTGATTTTCCATAAAAGGCAGTTCCTTTCAAGAGTTTCATAATACGAAATATGGTTTTATTCTACACATGAAAGGCAAAAAAAGCAAGCATTTTCGTGGAAAAATTTTTTACTGTTTTCATAAAATCTCTTGCAAACTGTGAAAAAAAGGCTATAATAGGGGTATAGACCGTAATACGGAACCTGGTTTTGCATTATGAAACAAAGAAACGGAACCAAAATGAACAAGTATGAGGTGAAGCAGATGAATGCAGTTCTGGAACAGCTCTCCAAGATTGGCATTGTACCCGTAATCAAAATTGACGATGTGGACAAGGCGGTCCCGCTGGCCAAGGCATTGAAGCAAGGCGGCCTTCCCTGCGCCGAAGTGACCTTCCGTACCGCACAGGGCGAAGAGGCGATCCGCCGGATTGCGAAAGAGGTCCCGGATGTGCTGGTCGGTGCGGGCACCGTCCTGACCACCGAGCAGGTTGACCGCGCGATCGATGCGGGCGCAAAATTCATTGTCAGCCCGGGACTGAATCCCAAGGTCGTGGCCTATTGTGTCGAAAAGGGAATCCCGGTCACGCCCGGATGCGCCAATCCTTCCGATGTGGAACAGGCGATCCAGCTCGGGCTCGATGTGGTCAAATTCTTCCCTGCGGAGCAGGCGGGCGGCATCAACTATATCAAGGCGATTGCCGCCCCTTATGTCAATATGAAGTTTATGCCGACCGGCGGCGTCAATGCCTCCAACCTCAACAGCTATCTGGCGTTTGACAAGATCCTTTGCTGCGGCGGCTCCTGGATGGTCAAGGCGGACCTGATCGACGAAGGCCGGTTTGACGAGATTACCGCGCTCTGCCAGGAAGCGGTGCGCAATATGCTCGGCTTTGAGCTGGCGCATATCGGCATCAATGCGGAGAACGAGGAGGAAGCGCTCAAGGCTGCGAAGATGTTTGAAGCGCTGTTTGGGTTCGCGGTCAAGCCGGGCAACAGCTCGATCTTCGCAGATAAGTATGTCGAGGTCATGAAAACGCCGTACCTCGGCAAAAACGGCCATATCGCGATTGCGGCCAATTCGGTTGACCGCGCGGTTGCCTACCTGGAACGCCAGGGCTTCGCATTCAATCCCGATACCGCCAAGAAGGATGCCAAGGGCAAAACTGCGGCGATCTACCTCAAGGACGAGATCGCAGGATTTGCAATCCATCTGGTACAGAAGAAAAAATAAACCTTCCGGTTTTAAAATTTCAAAATCAAAAGGAGACAGAACGTTATGGGCAAAATTGTCACATTCGGAGAGATCATGCTTCGTCTTGCTCCCGAAGGCTACTATAGATTCGTACAGGCTTCGACCCTCGGCGCAACCTACGGCGGTGGGGAGGCGAACGTCGCGGTTTCGCTCTCCAACTATGGCATGGACGCGGCGTTTGTCACCAAGCTGCCCAAGCACGAGATTGGGCAGGCGGCTATCAATGAGCTGCGCCGCTATGGCGTGGATACCTCGATGATTACCCGCGGCGGCGACCGGGTAGGCATCTATTTCCTCGAGAAGGGCGCTTCCCAGCGTCCGTCTAAGGTCATCTATGACCGCGCAGGCTCTGCGATCGCGAAGGCGGAATCCGCTGATTTCGACTGGAATAAAATCTTTGAGGGGGTCGAGTGGTTCCACTTCACCGGCATCACCCCGGCGCTGGGCGACAACGTTGCGCAGATCTGTCTGGAAGCCTGCAAGGCTGCTAAATCGAAGGGGATTACCGTTTCCTGCGACCTTAACTACCGCAAGAACCTCTGGACCCGGGAGAAGGCCGGACAGGTGATGGCGGGCCTGATGGAGTATGTCGACGTCTGCATCGCCAACGAGGAGGACGCCTCGGATGTGTTTGGCATCAAGGCGGACAACACCGACGTCACTACCGGGAAGGTCAACCACGAGGGCTATAAAGATGTTGCCAGAAAGCTGGCCGACCGGTTCGGCTTCAAGAAGGTTGCGATCACCCTGCGCGGTTCGATCTCGGCCAATGACAACAACTGGGCTGCTATGCTCTATACTGACGGCGAATACTTCTTCTCCAAGAATTATCTGATTCACATTGTCGACCGCGTAGGCGGCGGCGACAGCTTTGGCGCGGGCCTGATCTATGCCTGCATGAACGGCTGCAGCGCACAGGATACGATTGAATTTGCGGTTGCAGCGAGCTGCCTCAAGCATACCATCGAGGGAGACCTCAACCAGGTCTCGGTGGACGAGGTCAAAAAGCTGGCCGGCGGCGATGGTTCCGGCCGTGTCCAGAGATAACCGGTTCCGTTTACCATGTTCCCACTTTAATCACTTTGAATCCGTCGGGCGGCCAAGCGCCCGGCGGATTTCAGTTTGTCCGGCCAAAACTTGTATCACAAACCAAAAGCCGGATGGGCAGGGTGCGGTTAACCGCGGGTCACGACATAGCGGTCATGGGGCATATCTATGCCGCGATACCGTTTGACCCAGGAGTCCGCTACCGCCATTCCATTGCGAATGGCGACCCTTTGCGAAGCGGTGTTGGTATCGCGGATGATTGAGCAGACCTCATCCGCGTGCAGCACCTCAAAGGCATATTCCTTGCACGCCTCGGCCGCCTCTGTGGCATAGCCTTGGTGCCAATAGGCCCGCTGGAATAGATAGCCGATCTCAAGCACCTCCTGGTCTTTCCATGGCTGCATTGTAAGCCCGCACTGCCCGATCAGTTCCCCTGTTTCCTTGAGGATGACCGCCCACAGGCCAAACTGCCATTTCTGATAGCGGGAGATCTGCCGGTCCAGCCATTCCTGTATCTCCGCATCGCTGAATGCACCTTCGTAGGCATACATGACCTGTTCGTCCTGTAAAATCCGGCAAAGAGACGGGTAGTCCGCCTGTGTCATCTCCCGCAGGGATAACCGCTCGGTTTCCAATAGCATCGTTCTTGCTCCTTTCTTGTTCCGGCCGTCTGCCGGTGCCCTTTCTCCGCATGAAACGCCACAGCAGGGGATCAGGATTTCACCACGGCATATCCGCCCGCATATTCCAGAACCTCGACGTTTCCATAAAGTTGGGAAAGCGCAGTTTGCAGGCCGCTGCGGCTGGCCCGCGCTACTTCGACCTCTCCACAGATGCTGCCGTTCTGAAGGAACAGAATCCGGTCGCAATAGGCCAGTGCAAAGTTTGGGTCGTGCATCGTGACCAGTCCGCACCGTCCGCCGCCTTGCACCACCGACCGAATCTGCGTGAATACCAGATGCCGGTTGACAAAATCGAGCGCGCTGTCCGGTTCGTCCAGCAGCATGGCCGGTGCATCCTGCACGATCGCCCGCGCGAGGATGACAAGCTGTTTCTGTCCCTCGCTCAGATGCAGGAAGTCGCTTCCCCACAGATGTGCAATCGACAGCTGTTCAAAAATGCTGCGCACCCGTTTTCGGTCTCCTTCTCCCGGCATCCCGAACAGCGGAAGGCGGGGGTTGCATCCCATCAGCGCGACTTCCTCCGTCCGGATCGAATAGACTGCGCCGCTGCGCTGCGGCATATAGCAGATCAGACGGGCGCGGGCTTTTTCCCGAAGGGCGGCGCAGTCGATCCCGCGCACCCGGCATCGCCCGCCCGAAAGCCTGTGCAGCCCGCAGAGAGACCGGAGCAGGGTGGTTTTTCCCGAACCGTTCAGCCCGAGCAGCGCAACCAGTTCCCCCTCCCGCAGGTACAGGTCCGCCGACCGGATGATCTCCCGGCTTCCGTAACAGGCCCGGACCCGTTCGGCCTCCAGCAGGATTGGTGGGTTCATATCGTGTCCCCCTTCCGGATCAGCAGGTAGGCGAGGAACGGCGCGCCGAGCGCCGAAGTGAGGATGCTCACCGGCAGTTCGCCCGCCGAGCAGGTGCGGGCGAGACAGTCGGCGGCGAGCAGAAGCGCAGCGCCTACCAGCCCGCTGAATACCGCTGTGTCAAAATTGTTCCGTTTCAGAAGCATCCGGCCGATATGAGGTGCGATCAGGCCCACAAAGCCGATCAGCCCTGAAACACAGACGATCCCTGAAACCAGCAGGGTTGCACAGAGGAGCACCCCATACCGCACCAGGGTGGTGCGCACCCCGAGCATCCGGCTTTCATCCTCGTCCAGCGAAAGGAGGGTGGTCTGCCGGCGCAGCAGGTACAGCCCGAGTGTTCCGGCCAGCAGGATCGGCAGTATCGCACGCACCTTTCCGGCGGTGACGTTCGAGAAACTGCCCATTGTCCAAAATTCGATGGTCGAGAGCTGCCGTTCGGGGTCGGCCAGAAATTTGACGGTCATCACCGCGGCCTGCGCCAACGTGTTGAGTACAATGCCCGCCAGAACAAAGGTCGCCATTCCGCGCCTGCGCGAGAGCCCTACCAGCCCGAGCAGCAGGACCGCAGCGAGCATCCCGCCCGCAAAGGCGCTCATCGAGACTGCCGCCATCCCGCCGCCCCAGAAAACGATTGCATATGCCGCACCCATGCTTGCACCCGAGGCAACCCCGATGAGATCCGGGGAGGCGAGCGGATTCCGAAAGACGGTCTGGAACACCGAGCCTGACAGGCTTAACCCGAACCCGGCGGCAGCGGCCATGAACGTACGCGGCAGACGCAGGGTAAAAAAGACGCTGCGCGCCGTGGGATTGACCGCTTTGCCGGATACCAGCCCGATCAGCTCGGTGAGCGGGATTGGGTAGGCTCCCACACAGAGCGAGACAAGAAAAGCAGTCCCCACAAGGGCGAGGACTGCGAGAAAGCATAGCAGGTCTTTGCTGTGGGTAGCTGTTCCAGGCATCATCGGGTGATTTCCTCGGTGTCGATTGAAATGCCGTAGAACTGCTGATAAAATGCGGCAGCATCCTCCCGCATCTGCTCGAGCGGGTATGCCTGTTCATGCAGCAGGCTGGACATCCAGAGCATCCCAAGGGCGCTGGAGGTGGTCGGCGAATCCCATGCCTCAAATGCATCTGGGAACTGGTAGACAGCCCGATTCTGAACTGCTTTTAGAGCTGCAAGCTGCGGGTCGGAGAGCAGATCCTCCTTTGTATAGCTTGCATCCGATGCAAGCACGATCCGGTCCGGATCATAGGCGAGAAGCTGCTCATAGGAGACGGTTGCCCAATAGGTATCGTCGATCTCTGCGGCAGCGTTGGTTCCCCCTGCGGCTTCAATCAGGCTGTTCTGGTACATCTTTGCGGTAGCGGTCGAAAGGAAACTGCTGTTTCCAGCCAGATAGACCGTCGTTTCAACCGGGTCCTCTGCGGCGATCTGCTGCACCTGTGTCAGCTTGTCCTCGTAGTCCGAAATCAGCGCGGATGCACGTTCCTCCGCATCTGCTGCTCTGCCAATCATCCTGATCGTCTCCATCAGAGACTCCTGATCCTCCGGGTTGACCCCAATCACGGGAATCCCCACCTCCTCCAGTGCGGAGATGCTGTCCTTCAGCCGGACCGGCAGGATTACCAGGTCCGGTTCGAGCGCGATGCACCCTTCCAGATTGAATTCTTTGGCGGAGCCGACATTGGGAAGGGAAAGCAGCTCTGGGGCTGCTAACGCATAGATTGGGCGGGTGTCGGCCTTGGCTTCGACCCCAACCACGCGGTCGGTAAGACCGAGCGCAATCAGCATCGAGGTGGTGATATAGTACCCGCTCACAATCCGTTCAGCCGGGGATTCAAACGAAACCTGACGCCCCAGGTGGTCGGTGACTGTGATTGCATCTGTCTGTTCCGTCCCGGAGGAAGAACCAGATGCGGCGTCCGGTTCACTTCTGTCCGCCTCCGCCAGGCTTTTGCTCGAAACAGCCGCATCCGGCATCGGCGCGGGCCCGGCATCGGCTGGTGTTGCTGGTTTGCAGGCCGCCAGTGTCACCATAAGTGCTGCGGCCAGAAGGCCGGCGCAGACGCGTTTGAAAATTTCAGTTTGTTTTTGCATGATATCCCTCTGCTTTTCAATGAAATCGTTATCTTTTTAAAAATATAACGGTTTCATTCTATCATCTTGAGTCAGAAAACGCAATCCCCGCATATGCAAATTGCGAAAACAGCGTGAGTTTGCATAGTAAATACAAAAAGTTTGCACACTAAATGCAAAAACGAGTTGCTGCAAACAGTTTGATTTATGCATAAAAATCCAAAAACAGCTCCATAAAAAGCGACGGCACCCACCGAATAAAATCGAGCGAGTGCCGTCTTTTATTATTTAATTACAGGTTGCTGCACACTCAATGCGCTGTTTGGCTATTTGGAAATAGCTAGATTCAAGTTCTATGCCGATAAGAACCCGTATTCACAACCATTCGCCACCGTCTGAGCGGGCCTTTTGCCGGACTGCCGCGTTGAAAAACCTTGCAATACACAAAGTATTGTCTGCGTTTTTTCGCCTTGCAGGACAGCAAAATCCCTCGCCCATCCGGCATCCCCTGATTATGAATACAGGTTCTAAGCCGGCGTCGGGAAATGTTCGTCAGCCCATCGTTCCGCCACCTCGGCTGAGTACACCAGGGCGGGAGGTCTGTCCGACAGCACGATTAACCCATCCAAGGTCTGGTTTGCCGGAAAGGGGCAGAGTATCGTTAACGCACCGGGTGGTTGGTGCGCACAGAGCGATTTGGCGGTACCTAAACTACCCGCAGAGGCGAATTACAAGGAGAGATACGATGCGCTGTGCGCAGAGATGATAGCTCTGGCCGCAAAGTACAAAGAGAAATAAATGCGAAAGAACGCCCCTGGAGTGGGTACGCCTTCAAAAGAAGGTTCCGCTTCAGGGGCGTTCTTATTTATGTTTATGAACTTTTATCAGGCATAGATTTGACGCGCGGTCTGGGGTAGACAGGTTTGGCATTTCGATAATCGGACCAGTCCAACCTTTGACCACATCGGTCGCAGAAACGAACAAATTCCCGCTCCAGGGTGGTTTTGCATTTTGGGCATACATAATATCCTGTCTCTCCATAATCGGGCGATGG
>Ga0137306_102374_pt1 | contig 15911 bp, 16 predicted proteins | sample Inofroosms_March_FD_97187 | JGI IMG/M metagenome (GOLD analysis project Ga0137306, IMG submission 97187) | Mouse cecal microbial communities from Vienna, Austria - N-Acetylneuraminic and N-Acetylglucosamine D2O microcosms_March | ecosystem: Host-associated > Mammals > Digestive system > Large...
GGCATTGGAGGAGCACGTAGAATCCGATGTGATTTCCAAGCGCTATATTGAGGAATGCAAGAAGGATATGGAAGGGATGAATGTGCGCCCGGCGACCAAGCACCCCTTAGCGACCGAGGAGATTTTCGGTATGCTGGAGATGATTCAGGCCCTGATTGACAAAGGCCATGCCTATGCGGCAAAAGACGGAACGGTATATTTCCGAGTAAAATCTTTTAAGGATTACGGGAAGCTTTCGCATAAGAATCTGGATGAATTACAGTCCGGTTTCCGCGAGATTAAAGTAACCGGTGAAGAGGGGAAGGAAGACCCGAATGATTTTGTTCTCTGGAAGCCGAAGAAAGAAGGAGAGCCTTACTGGGAGTCTGCATGGTGCAAGGGCCGTCCGGGATGGCATATTGAGTGCTCGGTAATGGCAAAGCGTTATCTGGGCGATCAGATTGATATTCATGCCGGCGGTGAGGATCTTATCTTCCCGCACCATGAGAATGAAATTGCCCAGAGTGAAGCAGCGAATGAAAAACCATTTGCCACCTACTGGATGCACAACGGCTTTTTGACCATTGACAGCCAGAAGATGAGTAAATCCTTAAATAACTTCTTTACGGTTCGTGAAATTGCCGAAAAGTATGATTTGCAGGTGCTTCGCTTCTTTATGCTCAGCGCCCACTACCGCAGCCCGTTAAATTTCAGTGAAGATCTGATGGAGGCGTCCAAGAACGGCCTTGACCGGATCTTAACCGCGATAGAGCGTCTTGGGGAACTGGAAGCAAAGAAGGGGGAGAATGCACAAACCGGCGAAGGTACGATGAAAAATGAAGAAGCCCAGGCCATAAAAGCATTGCAGGAACTAACAGCAAAGTTTGAAGCGGCGATGGAAGATGATTTTAATACCGCCGATGCGGTTGCTGCCCTGTTTGAGATGGTAAAGTTGGCCAATATTTCGGCAAAGGAAGAAAGTTCTGCCCTGTTCGTCCATACATTAAAGGAAGAAATCTGCCGTTTGTGTGATGTTATGGGTATTCTTACCGAGCGCAAAAAAGAAATGCTGGATGAAGAGATTGAGCAGATGATTGCCGACCGCCAGCAGGCCAGAAAGAATAAAGATTTTGCCCAGGCCGACGCCATCCGTGCCAAACTTTCAGCGATGGGAATTATTCTGGAAGACACCAGAGAAGGTGTAAAATGGAAACGGGCGTAAGCGCAGGCTTTCCGGATTTTTACCGTCAGATGATGCACCTGGAAAAAGCAGATGCCTGCCGGTATTCTCCTCTGGTTTTGGCCTATGTGGGAGATGCCGTCTATGAGATAATGGTGAGGACAAAGATGGTAAGTGCAGGGAATCTTCCGGTGAATAAGCTGCATAAAAACAGTTCTCATCTGGCCTGTGCAGGAACGCAGGCGAAGATAATTAAGGCACTGGAAGAAGAACTGACCGAAGAAGAACATGCCGTGTTTAGGCGCGGAAGAAATGCCAAATCCATGTCTTCCGCGAAAAATGCCTCGATTGTCGATTATCGTCTGGCTACCGGATTTGAAGCTTTGGTTGGCTGGCTCTTTTTATCCGAACAGTTTGAACGCATGACTGTGCTGGTGAGCCGGGGCTTTGCTGCTTTGGAAGAGGAGGAAGCCAGGGAATCAGACATTCAGGATAAGGAAGAAAACAGGGAATCAGATATTCAGGATAAGGAAGAAACAGAAACATTATAAGAGATTTCAGGAGGAACAGGAAAAGGTGAAGGTCGAAGAATCCATGATCGAGGGACGAAACGCCGTGCTGGAAGCCTTCCGTGCGGGCCGTCCTATGGATAAACTCTATATTTTGGACGGGTGCCGTGACGGTCCCATACAGTCGATTGCCAGGGAGGCACGAAAGCAGAGCACTCTGATTCAGTATGTACCCAGAGAACGGCTGGATCAGCTTTCGCCGTCGGGGAAGCACCAGGGGGTTATTGCCTATGCCGCCGCCTACGCCTATGCCGAGGTGGAAGATATGCTGCATGCCGCTGAAGAGAAAAATGAACCTCCGTTTTTGATTCTTTTGGATGGAATCGAAGATCCGCACAATCTCGGTGCCATTATCCGGACGGCAAATCTGGCCGGAGCGCATGGAGTGATTATCCCCAAGCGCCGGGCGGTTGGACTGACGGCGGTTGTGGCGAAGGTTTCTGCCGGTGCCTTAAACTATACGCCGGTAGCCAAGGTGACAAATCTGTCGGCGACGATGGAGGAACTGAAAAAGCAGGGCCTGTGGTTTGTTTGTGCCGATATGGGCGGGGAGAGCATGTATAAGCTGAATCTTCGCGGACCTATCGGCCTGGTTATCGGAAACGAAGGGGAAGGCGTGGGAAGCCGGGTGAAGGAAACCTGTGATATGGTTGCATCCATTCCCATGAAGGGTCAGATTGATTCCCTGAATGCTTCTGTAGCCGCAGGGGTTCTGGCGTATGAAATTGTCCGTCAGCGGCTTTTGCCCTCTTAAAAAATAAAAAGAAAAGGAAGTGAACACAGCTATGCTGAAAGGAAAGAAAACGATGAAAAAAATGACAGCCCTTTTGCTGGCTGCCTGTCTGGTCACAGCAGCTGCACCGATAAATACCCAGGCGGCTGTCCGCAGTCCTATTGCTACCGGGACGACGACCTATGGAAACGATAAGGTGACCATTGATGCCTCCAATACCGATCAGGGCTATGTGATGATTAAATACAAAGGCAGCAATGGAAAGATCAAGATACAGATCACCAAGGGGATAACCTATACATACAATCTGAATGCAAGGGACAGCTACGAGGTTTTCCCGTTTACCGAGGGGAACGGAAGCTATTCGGTAAAGGTTTTTGAGAATATCAGCGGAAATCAATATGCCCAGGTCTGCAGCCAGAATATCAATGTCAGTCTGGCGAATGAGTATACGCCGTTTTTGTACCCGAACCAGTATGTGAATTTTAACCAGAACAGCAATGCCGTAGCCGTCAGCAATCAGGTGGTTGCCGGGGCAGCGGACGCGATGGGGGTAGTGACCAGCATCTATAATTTTGTTGTTGATAATCTAACCTACGATACGGTTAAAGCGGCAACCGTGCAGAGCGGGTACCTGCCTAACGTGGATTCTACGCTGGCAACCAGAAACGGCATCTGCTTTGACTACGCTTCTCTGATGACCGCCATGCTCCGGGCGCAGGATATTCCGACAAAGCTGGTGATTGGCTATACCGGACAGCTTTACCATGCCTGGATCAGCGTATACCTTCCAAGCCAGGGCTGGATTGACAATATTATTTATTTCGACGGCCAGAACTGGAGTCTGATGGACCCGACCTTTGCCTCCAGCGGCGGGCGTTCCCACGGCGGCGGAGATGGAAGTTATCAGGCAAAATATGCGTATTAAACCTGAACTTATGCGTTACTGTGAACGTGTGAACAGTAATCTTATGCCGCCGGACTGGCGGAGAACTTTCAAATGTAAGGAGAAATCCCTGTGGAAAGACAATTTGATGAACAATTAGAAAACGAAACAAAGGAAACACAGGAGAAGAAGGAAGACAGCAAGGGAAAAAAGCAGGCGGCAAACCGCTATAATTTTCAGGAACTGTCTGCGTTCTGTCTCCAGGTTTCCCTGCTTTTGGAAGCGGCGGTTCCGCTGGACGAAGGACTCAGGATTATGGCTGAAGATGCCGGAACACAGTGGGAGAAAGATATGCTGCTTTATATGGCGGAAGGCGTGGAACTGGGCGATCCGTTCTTTCAGGTTCTCGAGGAAAGCAAAGCCTTCCCGCCCTACGTGGTCAGGATGGCAAAACTGGGACAGAGCACAGGTACCCTGGATCAGATGATGCTTTCACTCTCGGAATACTATGAAAAAGAATTCTTTTTAATGCGGAATATCAAGAATGCCCTGACCTATCCGATTATTATGGTATTCATGCTTTTAGCGGTGCTGTTCGTCCTCTTTGTGAAGGTAATGCCCATCTTTGAGGATGTTTATGTGCAGCTTGGGGCGCAGCTTTCCCCGGTTGCCCAGTCGGCAATCCGCTTTGGCGGGGTGTTCAGCGGCGTGGCTCTTACGGTCGGTGTTTTCCTCCTGCTGTTTGGCGCGGGACTTTGGGCTTTTACCAGGATGGGACACCGCTTTGCCATGGTCGAGCGCGGTGTTGGACTGGTGAAGAAGAAAAGCCGCATTGCCCTTGCGGTGGCTAACCGGAGATTTACCTCGGTTCTTGCCCTTACCCTGCACAGCGGACTGGAACTGGAGCGGGGACTTGACCTGGCAGCGGAACTGGCAGAGAATGCCGCCGTGCAGGAGAGGATTGAAACCTGTAAGGAGATGCTGGAGGAAGGGCAGAGTTATTATGATGCGATGAAGGCTACCGGTCTTTTTTCCGGCTTCCATGTGCAGATGATTAAGACCGGCGACCGAAGCGGTCATCTGGATCGGGTGATGGAAGATATTTCCAGAGATTACGAGCAGGAAGCCGATAATGCCATCGACAACGTGATTGCCCGGTTTGAGCCGACGATGGTGGCGGTTCTGGCGGTGGCAGTGGGCCTGGTTCTGCTTTCGGTTATGCTTCCGTTAGTCGGCGTGCTTTCAACGATTGGCTGAAAAGGATAGAAAGAAGAGCAAGGATATGAAAAGAAAACAACAGGAAAAGAGGGACTTAAGCTTAATTAAGTTTTTAGCTTCCGTCTTGATTTTTGTTCTGGTTATCGCTGCTTTCGTCCGTGGTTCTGTGTCCTTTTCCGAGAAAGCACACAGTGAAGGGGAGGTAACCCTGCGCAATGCCATTGCCAGGGCTACCGTCCAGTGCTACGCCATCGAAGGCCGATATCCGCCAAGTGTGGAATACTTAGAAGAACATTACGGCGTCCAGATTGACCGCACGCGCTACCATGTGTTTTATGAAGGCTTTGCCTCGAATATTATACCGGATATCACCGTGATTCCGGCGCAGGAACAGGAGGGAAAGACCGATGAATGAAACCGCAGAAAAACGAAATACCGGCAATCACGGACAGGCATTTAACCTTTTGTTTACGATGCTGTTATTTTTGGTATTTGTGCTCTGTGCACTGTTTACCGTGTTAATCGGCGGGCGGGTTTATGAAAACATCAACATCCGTTCCCAGGATAATTTTACCGGAAGCGTAGCCCTTCAATATGTGGCCAATAAGGTGCGCCAGGGCGATATGGAGGGTGCAGTGCGGGTAATCGATATTGAGGGTACGCCGGTTCTGGAGCTGGAAAGCCGTTTAGAGGGCGGGAATTACGTGACCTGGATTTACTACCATGAAGGAAATATCTGTGAACTGTTTACCGACCCATCCTATGGCCTGGGACTTGCCGACGGCTTAACGATCCTGGAATGTGAGGGATTTTCGGTGAGCCAGAGTGAGGACGGGAAACTGATTCATATGGAAACGAAAGGAGCCGGCGGCGGAAAACTCACCCTGGCCCTGCGCTGCGGGGATGGTTTATCTTATCCGGCAGAAAACGGGCAGACAGGAGGAAGCGAAGATGAATAGCAGAAAGCGTTCCGGCTCCGGTATTTTTCTGATGGAAATGATTATGGTCTGCGGTTTTTTCCTTCTGTGTGCGGCGGTCTGCATCCAGGTATTTATGCGTTCGGATGCCATGAGCCGTCTTGCCAGGGAAAAAAACCAGGCGGTGCTGGCTGCGGAAAGTCTGGCAGAAACATGGAAGGCAGAAGGTATGGAGGCATTTGCCGCTGTACAGGTAAGGCCGCTTTCCGACGGGGAAACAGCATATACGCTGTTCTTTGACAAAAACTGGACGGTTTTGGAAAATCCTGCGCCGGAATCGGAGGATTCTCAGGCATCGGCTTATTATATGGCAGAGCTGACTTTGGGCGAAGAAAGTGGAGCGCCGGGAAAGATAGAGTATTTAAACCTGGTGTTAAAAAGAGGAACAGCCCACCCTTACAGCCAGGAGCGGGATAAAGACGGTCAGGTGCTGACCCTGTATTCTCTGCAGGTGAAAAAATACAGAACACAGGGGGAGGACGGATATGGCAAAGAGTGAAAGTAAAAGCGGGGCCAATATCGGAAGTGCCTCATTGATATTAATCTTTATCGTCCTGTGTCTGGGGACCTTTGGACTGCTGTCCTTATCCAGCGCGAAAAATGACCTGGATCTGGCAGAAAGAAACGGACGCTCGGTTACCGGTTTTTACCGTGCGGATGCCGAGGGAGAGGTTTTTTATGCCAAGGTCGATGCAGCGCTTAAGGAAGCGCTTTTGAAAAATCCGGAGCATCCGGAAGACGATATTCAGGAGGCCCTGGGAAATGCCTGGCTTCCCGAGGAACAGTGTGCTGCTGCAGAAATAGGAATGGAAGAGGGACAGGCACTGTCCATCCGCCTTCATTTAACCTGGGAAAATGGTCAGGGAAAGGTTTCCATTCTCCAGTGGAAGGTGTATAATCAGGTAGAGTATGAAATTGATCAGGATATGCCTGTGTGGGATGGAAGTTAATCGTTACTGTGCATGAGCAGGCAGTAGCAAGTTAAGGAGGATGGAAGTATGGAAATAATGGATTTTTTCAAACAGGCGGTGGAACAGGAAGCTTCGGATATTTTTCTGATCCCCGGTATGCCTTTTTCCTATAAAATCGGTGGGAATATTACCTATCAGGGGGAAGAAAAGATTTTTCCGGAAGAGATGGATCGGATGATTGCCCAGATTTATCAGATTGCCGGCAATCGGGATATGAGCACGGTTTTATCCGGCGGGGATGATGATTTTTCTTTTGCCATCAGCGGTCTTTCCCGGTTCCGTGCCAGCGTAATGCGCCAGAGGGGTTCTCTGGCTGCCATTATCCGTATCGTGCGGTTTGAACTGCCAAATTTCCAGTCCCTGAATATTCCGCGGAACGTTATCGATATTGCAAAGATGACGAAGGGGCTGGTTTTGGTGACAGGACCTGCGGGAAGCGGAAAAAGCACGACCTTGGCCAGCATTATCAATGAGATCAATATGACCAGGAATGCGCATGTAATTACCCTGGAAGATCCGATTGAATACCTGCACCGTCATAAACTCAGTGTAGTTACCCAGAGAGAGGTGGGAACGGACACGACCAGCTATATGAGCGGACTCAGGGCGGCTCTTCGTCAGGCACCGGATGTTATCCTTTTAGGGGAAATGCGTGATTTTGAAACCATCCGCACGGCGATGACTGCGGCAGAAACCGGCCATCTGGTGATCTCCACCCTGCACACCATCGGGGCGGCGAATACGATTGACCGTATTATCGACAATTTCCCGCCAAACCAGCAGGATCAGATCCGAATTCAGCTTTCCATGGTTTTACAGGCGGTGGTTTCCCAGCAGCTTATTCCCCGCATTGATATGGTGGGCGAGATTCCTGCATTGGAGATTATGTTTTTAAATAATGCCATCCGCAACATGATCCGTGAATCGAAAATCCATCAGATTGACGGTGTAATCTCTACTTCTGTGGATGAAGGGATGGTGACAATGGACAACAGTCTTCTCCGTCTGTACAAGGAAAAGAAGATTTCCAAGGAACATGCGATAATGTACAGCAGCAACAGTGAACTGATGGAGAAGAAGTTAAATCGATTATAAGAGATTCGTGTGTGCCTGGAAATTGCAGAAATGCATTTTCAGGCAAATTTTTGTATAGTTTACGGCGTACTCTGCCATACTAACCGCAGATCCGATAAAATGCCAAAAAACGTTAAGCGGCTGAGAAAACAGCGGTACAGGAAGGGAGTTTGGCCATGAGAATTGATAAGAGGAAAATTGCACTGATTGGCTGCGGGATGGTGGGGATGAGTTATGCCTACTGCCTGCTCAACCAGAATGTCTGTGACGAATTAGTTTTAATTGACCTTAATGAGAAGAAAGCATTGGGCGAGGCTATGGATTTAAACCACGGCCTTGCTTTTGCTGCATCCAATATGGAAATTTATCCGGGAAATTACAGCGACTGCCAGGATGCGGATATGGTTGTGATCTGTGCCGGCGTGGCGCAGAAACCCGGGGAAAGCCGCCTGGATTTGTTAAAGCGCAATGCCCAGGTTTTCCGCTCCATCGTAGAGCCGGTGACCAGAAGCGGGTTTAACGGTATCTTTTTAGTTGCAACCAATCCTGTGGATGTGATGACCAGGATTACCTGCATCCTCTCCGGATTTAATCCAAGGCGGGTTTTAGGGACGGGGACGGCGCTGGATACGGCAAGGCTCCGCTATCTTTTAGGTGAATACCTCCATGTAGACCCCAGAAACGTCCACGCCTACGTGATGGGCGAACACGGTGACAGCGAGTTTGTCCCCTGGAGTCAGGCGATGGTGGCAACCAGGCCGATTATGGAACTCTGCGGGAAAAGAGAACCGGGAAGAGAAGAAGAAGAGGAGATCAGCAAAGAAAGGCTGTGGGAGATTGCCGGACAGGTGAAGGGGGCAGCTTATCAGATTATTGAAGCCAAGCAGGCAACCTACTATGGGATCGGTATGGCGATGACCCGGATTACCAAGGCGGTTCTGGGCGATGAAAACAGTGTGCTCACGGTATCGGCAATGCTTCGGGGTGAGTACGGACAGCGGGATTTATTCACCGGTGTTCCCTGTGTTATTAACGGCAACGGCGTCCGCCGTGTGATGGAAATGCCCCTGACCAAGGAGGAGGAAGAACAGTTTGCCTCCTCCTGCCGGACATTAGAAGAAAGTTTTCAGGGGGTTTTATAAAGCCTTAATCCCGAACCGTGATCATACGCAGGCTGTAACCCGACCAGTTGTTGCCCATAATATAAGAAGTGGTCTGGGTTCCCGCCTGAATATTGACGTTCGTGGAGGTCAGCGGACCGGATACCATGTTATTGCCGGTAATTGCTCCGATTAAGATCACCGGCAGTTCCCGGATAACACTGTAGAAATTGGAGTTGGTGACAAATACCGTGTAGATCCCGGCCATGGCCCGTTTGTAGGGGCTGACCTGCGTAAAGCCGATATTGCGGAAGATCGTGTCGCCATTGCCCAGTTTGATATCAAAGTTGGAATCGCTGTAGCTGACATTCACCACACGGTAGCAGCCGTAGCCGGAGGGAAGATTATTGCAGCCGGTATCCTGGATCTGAATCATTTCCAGTCCGCCTTCCTTGGCGTCCACTAAAACCATAGTAACCTTCTGGTTTGCCGAAAACGGGAAGGTCTGCTGCAGCAAAAGTGCCTGCCTTCCGGTGGAACGGTTGACAGAGATGGTGTGGAAGCCGTCGGAAATCTGCTGATAATTGGAAACGTGGCTGAACATAAAGTTAGAAGCATAGGTTACGCCGTCGATGCTGAAGTTGACCGGGATGGTATTGGTCGAAGCATCGATAAAGCGAACCTGGCCGTAACCGCTGTTTCCGGGGAAGAAACCGCAGGTATTTCCGGGGCAGAAGCTGCAGCCGTTTCCCGGGCAAATCGTGGTCGAACCGCCGGGAAGGCTGGGGAAGGCAGGGATATTTATTCCGAAGTTCGGTCCGCCCACCGTCCAGCCGGGATAAGCAGGGATTCCTCCTTCCGGAGCGATAGGAAGGGAGATGCCGTAATCATTGTCCGGAGTGTTATTGCCTCCGCCGTTCATATTGCCCGGGTAAGCAGGGATTCCTCCTTCCGGTGCAATGGGGGTGGTTATTCCGCCCTGGGTGATGCCGTGCCAGCTGCCCTCCGCCGTGGAAGGTTCCGAAGCTTCGGCTGCGCTGACATTTACGTTTTGACAGGAGTCTTTTTCAGCCATGAATGCTACCTCATGTTTTTTTAATTTATCATATGAGGTTCGGCGGAAAATGGTCACAGTTTTTTCTTTGAAGTTATGCCTGCGCGTGTAAATAATAAATAATTTCTTCTAAGATTCCAATCGTTCCCACGCGGTAGCCGCTGCTGCTGTATACGGCTTCCAGATCCTTTCGGACAACGGCCAGCAGAGGATAGTTTCCCGGTTCAAGGTACAGCCTGCGGGCAAGCGGCTCGGCCAGCTCATCAAAATCTCCATAGGCAATCTGGATTTGCGGAAAGCGCTGCATCGTCGTTTGCAGTGTTTTTTGTTTTAGGGCATTCGGATTTCTAAGGATAAAGAAAATTTCCGTGTCCAGGCTAAAAAGAGAATCTCCCTGGGTAAGAAGTTCATTCAGCACGTGTTCCGTAGGTTCTTCGCCTTCCTGCAAAAAGGCCAGTATGGAAGCTTTGCGGTTAAGCAGTGAAGAAAAAAGGCATGGCGGGGCGTCGATTTGGCAGGGATTCAGGTAAAAATCTTCCAGCCGGTGGCTGACCAGCATTTCGCTCATCTCCAGGGCTTTATGCCGAAGAAGAATTTCCTTTCGCTGGCTGCCGTTCAGGCAGAAAATAAATTCTTTCACCTGCTGATCGCCGTTTGGAAGGCGGTTTGCGGTGAGCAGGCGGTAAGTTCCCGGCGCAAGGAGCAGTTCGGTTTTTTCCCGGGTAATGGTTTTTCCTGTGTAATTGAGCGTGCAAAAACGGCTGCCCTTTAAATACCCAATCGTCCAGTGCTGGTAATACTGCCAGGATACCGCTTTATCGGAAGACAGTACCAGTGTAGCGGGGCATTCGGTTTTTTTGACCCTGTCAAGAGAGCAAAAACCGTGCCGGTCGTACCATTCGGCCTCCAAAGTTACCGGATGAAGGCGGGCAGGAATCCCCAGCGTGCGGCAGATGGCGACAAACAGGACTTTCTGTCCAAGAAGACTGCCGTGGGAAAGCCTCAGGCAGCTTTCCGGGGAAGGACAGAGGGTTTCATAGTCCATTTCGCTGTGATTTTTAATCTTGTTCCGGATAAACGTCCAAATCGTCTGCGGATCATGAATAAAGGATGTTTTTTGTTCTTCGGTAAAATAATTCCGGATAAAGCGGCGGTAATCCGTTAATTGTTCCCGGTAAATCCTGGGGCAGAGAAGGTAACGGATATAGATATCACGCTTTCCCTGTTCTTCCCATGACCTGCTAAATGCAGAAGCTTCTTTAAGATGATTTTCCAGTATATCGGCCCGGGCGTCCTGATAATCCTTTGCCGATAAACTGTGCAGCAGTGCCAGGCGATCCGGAGCATTATCTTTGGATAAAAAATCATAGATTTCCATAAAATTTCCAGCCGAGAAGCGGAGAATTTCACAATCATCGGGATATTTTTCGGCCAAATCTTCCTGAAAATAGCCGTTAATCCGCTGTTCACGAAGTCTTTCGGCCTCTTTTAGCCGCCAGCGGTTTTTCTCTTTTTGCAGACGGGTTAAGCTGACCGGGTGGATCGGGGCGTCTTTGGGGGCTTTTATGGTGCAGGAAGAGCATTCCGGGAAAGCTGGATCTTTCAAAGTATCCACATCCTTGGGAGAACGTGACGTTTGCGATAAATCCATCGGAAGGCAGAGAACTGCCGGAGAACGGTTTTCGGTAAAAAACGTCAGATCTGCCAGAAAGCCGTCTTTTTCTGCGTGAAGGTGAATATCGCCAAGGCCCAGGGTGATTTCTGCTTTCCCCTGTTCATCGGTAAGGAGGGAGGCCGCGGGGCTGTATTCTGCCATATTTAAGATTTCCGCAAAAACCCGGGCATGGGGGATGGGATGTCCGTTTTTATCCTGTACCAGAATATCCAGTTTTCTGGTTCTGGCATAGAAGGCTGTGCGGTTGAGATAAACGGCCTGGCCCTCGCGTCCGATGATTTCATCATGGATACCATAGTCGGAGAAGGTCAGGCTGTGTACGAGAAGGGCGCGGGAGGAGGCATGAGAAAACCAGCCCTTATTAAGAACCTCTTCCGGTTCGCAGGCACCGAGAAAATGCCAGGCCCCATCAACAAAAACCTCCACCCAGGCGTGGTTATCGTCACAATGCGCCCACCTGGGTACATAGATCTGACGGGCAGGAATCCCCACGCTGCGAAACGCGGTTACGGCAAATACGGATTCTTCTCCGCAGCGGCCCTTTCCCAAACGGTACATCGTCATCGGAGAGATGGTGCGGTCGTCACTGGCGCGGTAGCTTCCGTTTTCCGCGCACCAGTAATTTACTTCAAGGGCGGCTTCCACGGCCGTAAGCCCTTTGATGCGGGAATAAAGCTGAGAAAAGAAAAAGGAGCGGCAGTCCTCAATGGCTTCGGAATTTACCCGGTAGCAGAGGATGTAGTGAAGGAAGATTTCCTCGGGAATATCCCTTAGCCACTCCACGGTTTCGGCAAGGAAAAGGGCGTGGGAAACATAGGCATAGAATATGGAAGAATCATATTCGCCCGCGTCAGAAAGGGGCATTGTCCCGTAGAGAAACTTCATCAGAAGCTTTTCATCCGGCAGGCAGTTTTCCACAGCCTGTTCGATATGCGCCCTGCGTCCGCCAAAGAAGGGAAGGCGGTTTAGGTAAATCTGTTCGGTGTAGTCTTTGAATTGTTTTGAAAACATTGCGGTTCTCCATTTCTGAAATTGTGTATTTTCTGAAAAATAGCTTCCTTAGCTAAACGCACCTGTTCTTCGTCCGTGCGCAGGATGGCATATTCATCCATTCCGGCAATTCCCATGTGTACTTCTTTTTTTCGGTAAAGCATTTCACTGTCCAGAACGGTTTTTCCGGACATATGGAAGTCATGAATTCCGGCCTCATGGATCAGGCTGGGAATCGTCTTTTCCGAAACACCGCCGCCGGCTAAAATCCTTATCCGCCCGTCGGCCTGACGGACAAGCTGTTTTAGGCAGGATTTACCCTTCAGGCAGTTTTCTTCCTGTCCTGAGGTGAGAATGGAAGAAAATCCCAGTTCAATCGCTTCTTCCAGTGCTTTTTGGGGATCGCAGCACATATCAAAGGCCCTGTGCAGGGTTAAAGAAAGCCCGGCACCTGCCCGGCAGAAGCGTTCTAGCCGTTTGCAGTCGAGATGGCCGTCAGCGCACAGAGAGCCGATCACGATTCCGTCGGCCCGGAGTTCTTTAAAGGTAAGAATATCCTTTTCGATAATCTCGGCTTCCCATTCGGTGTAGAGAAAATCGCCGTACCGGGGACGAATCAGTACATGGACAGGAAGAGAGCAGTGCTTTCGGATCTGGTGAAACAAGTGGATTCCCGGGGTGGTTCCGCCGATAATTAGATTCGCGCAGAGTTCGAGCCGATCGGCTCCGCCCTGTTCGGCAGCAATGGCAGATTCTACCGAATCCACACAGACTTCTAAAGTATAATCTAAGGTACAATCATTAATGTTTTTCATTCGTTCCTCCATTGGGGGCGCGGGTTAGCGAAGCAAGGGCGCAGACCTACGTGAACAGCAACATACAATACAAATAAAAAAACCCCTGAAATATCAAGGGTTTTCACAAGCTGCTGACGGGAATCGGACCCGTGACCTCCGCACTACCAATGCGACGCTCTACCGACTGAGCCACAGCAGCATCTGACTTGTTTTGTTCAAGCCTTAGATATATTACCATAAGAAAATCCATTTGTCAACTATTAAAAAAACTTTTTGCAGAAATTTTTTTGTTTTTTTACAGGAAACTTATTTACATGGAATTTATATTAATAATGAAATTTTTATAAATACAGGAGGGTATATCATCACTGAAATCATATTGGTTGGATTGCTGATCTTTTTCAAAATCAAAAACAATGACTGTATTTTTTTGAGGATTGACAATCCAATATTCCCGAACACCAGCAGAGCGGTATTTAAAAAGTTTAATTCCATAGTCCATTTGCGGATTAGAAGGAGATGTTATTTCAATTATCCAGTCGGGGGCACCATGGCATCCCTTTTCATCAAGTTTGGATGGATCACAGATAACAGAAATATCAGGTTCAACATAATTTTTTTCATCCTTATTTAAAAATACTGCAAATGGAGCAGGATAAACCTCACAACTGCCTTTTTGGGAACGAATATAATTGGTAATAGCCCATGAAAATAAATTAACAAGTTTTTGGTGTGTTCTGCTTGGCGGAGCCATATTGTAAATCTGTCCGTCAATTAACTCTGCTCTTTGTCCGTCCGGAAGATCGTAAATGTCGTCAATGGTATAAAAAGATTCCTCTTTTAATGCACGCATTATGGTTTTCCTTTCTGTTTTGCGGTATCTGAGTCAGCCACAGCAGCTATCTTTTTAAAACTTAGTCTTCGGTTTCCTGTTCAATCAGGTACTCGTCATACTGCATCTCGAATTCCTCAAAGTCATCATCATCCAGCCGTCTTAACTTGGCATAGCGCATAAATGCTTTTTTATCATCGGTTTCCTGCGGATTGCTGTCCTGAATCTTTTCGGTTTTTTCCCGCCATTGCCGGTATAATGTAAAGATGGATTCCATAAATTTGCCTTTCTGAGTTTGTTATTATCGTTTAGGGTTATTATCTGGATTTATTATAGCATGACGGCTTTTTTTGCGCAAGTATTTAGGATCTGTGCAGTTGACTTTACCCTGGGGATATGATAAGGTTAGGACGCAGGAGAAAGTTAGGGAAAATGGTATAGGAGAGATAGAAAATACCGGAAAGACAGGGCTGCAAAGGGACAGTTAAACCGTTAGCAGAAGAGAAAGGATGAAATCGGATGAACAATAAACTTCAGACAGGGATAAAAGCCGTTTATGCAGGATTTATGATAGGGCTGGGCGGGATTGTCTATTTATCGGTGGAAAATAAAATTGCAGGGTCAGTTTTATTTTCTTTTGGCCTCTTAACCATCGTCGCGCAGGGTTTTTTTCTGTACACGGGAAAGATTGGATTTATAAAAAAGGGCAGAGAACTTTTCGATATGGCCGTGATTGCTCTGGGCAATTATCTGGGAACTCTGATTGCTGCATGGATGGCTAATGCAGCTCATCTAAAGATTGACAGCCGGGTATTGGTTGAGGCAAAGCTGGGAAATTCCTTGGGAAATGTTTTTCTGCTGTCGATGTTCTGCGGAGTGATGATGTATCTGGCCATTGATAATTACCAGAAAACAAAAAATATCGTTTTTATTATTGCACCGGTAATGATTTTTATCTTATCCGGATTTGAACACTCCATTGCCAATATGTTTTATTTTCATCTGGCAGGCGTATACAGTTCAAAATCCTTTCTCTGCCTTCTGGTAATGATTGCGGGAAACGGGATAGGGGCGAAGATATTCAGTTTAAAAGATGGAAAAATTTAGGAAAATTTTCTTAAAGAAATTTCTTAAAGAAATTTTTCAAAGAAATTTTTCAATAATACTTGCAGTTTTTTTGATTTTACGCTATAATAACACCAATGCGTCTGTAGCTCAGTGGATAGAGCAATGGCCTCCGGAGCCATGTGCGGAGGTTCGATTCCTCTCAGACGCATTTTTTTATTGCAGAAAAAAGGTTATTAGGCGCAAAAGCTTAAAAATCCAACGAAAATCTTACGGTGATTGATTTTTAGTGCGGTTTTTGCTAAAATAGGCAGGAGTAAAAGGAGGCGTTCGTCAATATTGATGCAGGATTCATGAACAGGGAAAAAATCGTTGCTGTTTTCATGTTCACAGCAGCGAAAGATCAATATGGAGGATAATCAATGAAGCGAAATAAAGATAATCAATACGGATACAGTGCCTGGTCGATGGAGGAAGTTATGCGTTTTGCCCGTTTTTTCCTTCTTCCCCTGCTTGTGGTGATTTTAATTGCCGTGATTTTAATTATGGATAAAAGAAAAGATCCCCCGTCGCAGAATCAGGATACGGTTGAGGAAAGTACAGGTCTGGCGGTTGAGGAGAGCAGCTTGCCGGCGGAGAGTCTTCCCGAGCCGTCGCCGCAGTTATTTACGGCAAACAGTGTTCCGCAGGTGAATGAATTGATTCAGCGGTATTTTACCGCGAAAGAAAACTCCGACGCGGCGACGATTTACCAGCTTTTTGGATGGACGGAGGAGATTGGGCAGGACGGGCTGCAAAGACAGCTTCAGTA
>Ga0137306_101770_pt1 | contig 15893 bp, 16 predicted proteins | sample Inofroosms_March_FD_97187 | JGI IMG/M metagenome (GOLD analysis project Ga0137306, IMG submission 97187) | Mouse cecal microbial communities from Vienna, Austria - N-Acetylneuraminic and N-Acetylglucosamine D2O microcosms_March | ecosystem: Host-associated > Mammals > Digestive system > Large...
GGCGTACATAGGCCAACCGGTGCAGAGCGGCAGCTCTCAGGCCGGAGCAAAAAATTGCGCGGGCGAGGGGCGGTGCTCTCGATGTCTGACGCGGCGGTTATCAATATAAAATTCCGAGGTGCGGGCTTTCGGGCGACGTAGTATACACATCTCTTTTAGGGGGCTTTCGATTGATCAAGATTTATGGAGGGACCGACCGGGGACGGGTTCGGGCGACCAATCAGGATACCTATGCCTACAAGGTGGTTGACGAGGAAACCGCCTTTGCGATCGTCTGTGACGGGATGGGCGGCGAGAAGGGCGGGCATGTTGCGAGCGCCAAGGCCGCAGAGGTGATCGGCCAGGCGCTGACCCGCGGCCTGACCCCGCAGCTTCCGGCCGGGTCGGTCAAGTCGCTGCTGATCTCGGCAGCCGCTGCGGCAAATGCGGTGGTCTATGAGATGGGATGCCGGGACGAATCGCTCGACGGGATGGGTACAACAGTGATCGCGGTTGTGGTGAAGGGAGACCTGCTCTGCGCGATCCACGCGGGAGACAGCCGTCTCTATCTCTTTGAGAATGATGGGGAGAACCCTGGCGCTGCACAGCGCCTGACCCGGGACCACAGCGTGGTGCAGCTGCTGATCGACAGCGGCGAGATCTCAGAGCAGGAGGCGCGCAACCATCCGAAGCGCAATTACATCACCCGCGCTCTGGGAGTGGAGCGCAGCACCGAGGTGGAATATACCGAACGGGCCTTCCGAAAAGGACAGCTTCTGCTCTGTTCCGACGGGCTATATAACTATGCCCCGCCGGAGGAACATGCCGCTCTGATTACCACCTGTACCAGCGAGCAGGACCTTTTCCTGCTGATCGACGAGGCGAACAAGGCAGGCGGCGCCGACAACATTACCGCCGTCATCGTCGCAAAGTAGGAGGAACCATTTGATGGATAAATATTTAGGCAAAAAGCTCGAGGGCCGGTATGAGGTCATGGAGATCATCGGCATCGGCGGCATGGCAAACGTCTATAAGGCGTACGACGTGCTCGAAAACCGGGTGGTTGCCGTCAAGATTCTGCAGGAAGAGCATATGAATAATGAGGATATGCGCCGCAGGTTCAAGAACGAGAGCAAGGCAATGGCGGTGCTCAACCATCCGAATGTCATGCGGGTCTACGACGTGAGCTTTTCCGACCGGATGCAGTCGATCGTCATGGAGTATATCGACGGGATCACCCTCAAGGAATATATCGAGCAGCAGAAGGTGCTCCGCTGGAAAGAGGCAGTCCATTTTACCGTCCAGATCCTCCGGGCGCTCCAGCACGCGCACGACAAGGGCATTGTCCACAGGGACATCAAGCCGCAGAATATCATGCTGCTGTCGGATGGGACGATCAAGATCACCGATTTCGGGATCGCGCGGTTCGCCCGCAGCGAGACCCGCACCCTCACCGACAAAGCGATCGGCTCGGTGCACTATATCAGCCCGGAACAGGCGGCAGGCGGCGCGATCGACGCCCGCACCGACCTCTATGCGGTTGGGGTGATCCTTTACGAAATGCTCACCGGCCAGGTCCCGTTCGAGGCGGACACCCCGGTTTCGGTTGCGCTCAAGCAGATACAGAGTACAGCCGTCCTGCCCCGGGAGCTGAACCCCTCGATCCCCGAGGGCCTACAGGAAATCACCATGCATGCGATGGAGAAGGAGCTCTCCAAACGGTACCAGAGCGCGGCGCAGATGCTCCGCGACATCGACGAGTTCAAGCGCGATCCTTCGATCCTTTTCGAATACAAATACCTCGACGTCAAAAGCCCTGCCGCCGAGAGCCGGTATTCGGATGCGATCCAGAGCGCGCGTAAGGAGAAAACAGTGAAAGACAAGCGCAAAAAGAAAAAGAGAAGAAGCAGGCGTGCCCCGATCATCCCGGTGTTGGCGGGGGTGACCGCCGCGTTCGTGATCGTCTCAGCGGCGTTTATCGGCTGGATGATCTATCTGAACAACCCGTTTGTATCGGTCGAGGACGATATCGTCCCCAGCCTGGTGGGGGAAAAATGGGACAACGTGAAGATTTCCCCCAAGTACGCCAACTTTAACCTCGATCCCACCGAGCTGGAATACAACAACGAATACGGCAAAGGGGTGATCTTCGACCAGGAGCCGCGCGCGGGCAGTAAGGTTAAGGTCGGCTCGACCATCAAGGTCAAGATCAGTACTGGTAAGCTCACCACCCGCCTGCCCAGCTTTGTCGGGCAGGATTCCGCGCAGGTGGTCGCCCAGCTCAACGAATGGGGCATCAACTACGAAGAGAAGATGCTGTTTGACGACAGCATCCCGTCCGGCGGGGTTATCAAAACCCTGCCCGAAGCGGGGGCAGAGGTCGCCGCAGACGAAACGGTGATCCTCTATGTCAGCATGGGGCGGGAGGAGACGCTGGTAACGGTGCCCGACCTGACCGGTATCAGCCTGAATGATGCGAAAACCCTGCTGGATAACTATAAGCTGCGGATCGGTAAGATCACCTATGACGAGCGCAGCGACGAACCGCAGGGGACGATTATCCACCAGTCGGTGGCACAGGATTCTCAGGTCGAGCAGAACACGGTGATCGACCTGGAGGTCGCGGGCAACAGCGGGGGAAGCATCCGGCTGACCGTGATGATCCCGCTGCCTGAGCAGGTCAACCGGATGGTCGAACTGGTTGCGCTTCAGGATGGCATCCAGATCCAGCGGGAGCAGGTGAACCCGTCCGAGGCGAAGACATGGAAACCGGTCTTTTCCGGGGAGCCGGACCAGATTTCCGAAATCAGCATCCTGATCGATGGGGCGGAATATCAGGTCTATGAGCTGGATTTTGAGGCAAAGGGACACCGCATACTGGCGGATTTCACAGAGGACTTCTCCGAGTGAGAGGGCTACAGTCTACAGGCGCGCGGGCGGCTTCCGGATCGAGGCCGCCCGCGCCGGAACAATGGGGGGCCGTATGAACACACAGAGCGGATTGATCGTCAAAGCGACCGGGGGATTCTACTATGTGGAGTCGGAGGGCGCTACATACGAATGTCGGGCGCGGGGGCTGTTCCGAAAGGAGGGGGTCAGCCCGCTGGTCGGTGACCGGGTGACCGTTGAGCCGACCGGCGAGGCCACCGGGCAGGTGCAGTCGATCCTGCCCCGCAAAAACCAGCTTGTGCGCCCGCCGCTAGCCAACCTTGATACCTTTGTGGTCGTCGCATCGGTCGCCGACCCTGCGCCCAATCCGTTTGTAATCGACAAGATGCTGGCGATCGCCTGTCACAAAGGAATTTCCCCGATGCTGGTCATCACCAAAAGCGACCTTGGCGCTCCCGACCGGATGGAGGAGGTCTACCGGATGGCAGGCATCCCCCTGCTTGCGGTTTCCAACCAGAGCGAACAGGGGCTGGACCGCCTGCGGGAAGCGCTTTCCCATGGGATCAGTGCCTTTTCCGGGAATACCGGGGTTGGGAAGTCCAGCCTGCTCAACCGGCTCGATCCCCGGCTGGCCCTCGCGACCGGCGAGACCAGCCAGAAGCTCGGGCGGGGGCGGCATACCACCCGGCATGTCGAGCTGTTCCGGATCGGCAAGGATGGTTATATTGCGGACACGCCCGGCTTTTCGGCAGTCGAGCTGGAGCGGTATGAGGTCATCCTGAAGGAAGAGCTGGCGGAGTGTTTCCCCGAATTTGCCGAATTTACCGGGAATTGCCGGTTCACCGGCTGTTCCCATACGGTGGAAAAGGGTTGCGCGGTGCTTGAGGCAGTGCAGGAAGGCAGGATACACCCGTCCCGACACGCGAGCTACTGCGCCCTTTACGAGGATGCAAAGAAGATCAGAGAATGGGAGCTGAAACGATGAGCAGATGTATCCTGTTTTCGGGCGGCCCGCTTTCCGACTGCGACCAGGTCGAAGTCAAGGTGGGGCCGGGGGATTTTGTGATCGCCTGTGACGCGGGATGCCGGACAGCGGCACAGTTCGGCGTACGTCCCGACCTCGCGGTTGGGGATTTCGATTCGCTGGGTGAGCCGGTGCCGGGAGGAGTCCCGGTGCAGAAAGTCCCGGCGGAGAAGGATGATACCGATACCATGCTTGGGCTGCGGGTCGGCCTGGAACAAGGGTTCCGGGAGTTCCTGCTGGTCGGTGGGTTCGGCGGCAGGCTCGACCACACGGTCGCCAACCTACAGGCGCTCGGCTGGCTCTGCCGGCAGGGCGCGTCGGGACAGATTCTCTCCAACCGGAACCGGGCGTGGGCGGTGCGGTGCGGCACCCTTGTCCTGCGCAGGCTCGATGGATGGCATCTTTCGGTGTTCGCGTGGGACGGGCCTTGCCGGGGTGTCACGCTCGAAGGGCTGCAATACCCCCTTCGGGATGCGGAACTGACGCCCAGCCTGCCGATCGGCGTCAGCAATGAATTTGTGGGGGAATATGCGCGGATTACCGTCACAGATGGTACCCTGCTGGTCATTGCAGCAGAAGAATGCCGCTAAAAATTGTGGGTAAAAGCCGCCAGCGCGGCAACTGGAAGCGGGGTTGCCGTAAGCAGACTTATTGCCGCAGGCTTGAAGAAGGTCCAAACGATTTTTTCAGCGTTTCCATGACTAAGAGGAGGATGGGTCAGATGGCAGTTATCACAGAACGGGAATTTTTCACCACCAGCAAAGGTGGAAAAGCGGTGCTTTACACCCTCAGAAACCGCGCGGGGAGTGAGGTGGAAATTACCAATTTTGGAGGTGCGATCGTCTCGATCAGGGTGCCTGATCGGAACGGGGCGTTTGCCGACGTGGCGCTGGGTTTTGACAGCGGAGCGGGCTATGAAGGACATGCCTATTTTCTCGGGGCAATGATCGGCAGGTGCTGCAACCGGATCAAGGCCGGGCGGTTTACCCTGAATGGGAAGGCGTACCAGCTCGCCTGCAACGACAACGGAAAAAACCACCTGCATGGCGGGGTGCATGGGCTGGAATCCAAGCTCTGGGATGCGGAGGTCTCCCGGCAGGACGGCGAGGATGTTTTGACGCTGCGTTGTGTCTGCGAGGATGGGGAGGAAGGGTATCCCGGCCGGCTCGAGATTTCGGTGGCGGTCACCTTTTCGGAGGATCATGCGCTGAAGCTGCAATATCAGGCGGTTTCGGATGCGGACACCGTTTGCAGCCTGACCAACCATTCCTATTTTAACCTGTCAGGGCACGCCTCGGGAGATATTTTGGGACATGAGCTTAAGCTGTATGCCAGCCGGTTTACCGAAGCGGACGCGGAGAGCATCCCGACCGGGCAGGTGCTGCCGGTAGCGGGGACGCCGATGGATTTCCGGGAGTTTCACCGGATTGGGGAGCGGATTGGGCAGGACTATCCCGCGCTGATCTACGGGAATGGTTATGACCATAACTGGGTGCTTGACCATCCGGATGGAACACTCGCTCTGAGCGCGGAACTCTACGACCCGGAGAGCGGACGCCTGCTGGAGTGTTATACTGACAGTCCTTGTATGCAGGTCTATACCGGCAATTTTATTGATGGAAGCAGTTGTGGGAAGGAAGGCTGCTGGTATCAGCAGCGGGCGGGGATCGCGCTTGAAACGCAGTATGCGCCCGATGCGGTCAACCATCCGGAGTGGGACAGCCCGATCCTCCGCAAGGGGGACCGGTATGCACATGCTACAATCTACCGGTTCTCTGTGAAATAACAAATAAAAAAACGCCTTCTGGGTTTCCAGAGGGCGTTTTTTCAGGCGCTTTACTCGGCTTTTTCCGAAGGGGCGTTGTGCTGGGCGGCCGACTCTCTGCTGCGCCGGTTGGTGTACAGATAGACCATCACCGAGCCGCCGGTCACCAGTGCCCCGCCCAGCAGTGAGGTCGCGGGAATCCGTTCCCCGAGCGCGGCCCAGCCGAGCAGGATGGAAAAGAGAATCCCCGAATAGTCGTAGATGCTGATTTCCGCTGCGGGCGCCATCTGATAGGCATAGGTCACAAGGATCAATCCGAACGAACCGGAAGCCGAAATGAGCAGTAGGAACAGCCACTGGCGAAGGTCGGGCAGGATGAATCCGTTGAACAGCATCAGGGGGAATGCCGCCAGCATACAAAATGTCGAGAAATACATGGTGATGGTCATGGTATCCACCTTGCCCTTGAAATAGCTGAGCAGCGTATAAGCGACACCGGTTGCAACCGCAGACAGAAACGCCATCAGCAGCGGCAGGACATTGGAGTTGAAGCCGGGCCGCGCAACCAGCACCGCGCCCGCAAACGCGAGGATCAGCGCAGGGATCTGTACCGGGAGCAGTTTTTCCTTGAGAAAAACCATCGCCAGAATCGTGACCCAGAAAGGGGAGGTTTTCAGGAGGATTGCCACATCGCCTTGATTGGCGTGTCCGGACGCATAGAACGAAGCAGACACTGCAAAAAATCCAAAGACCGACCGCAGAAACAGGAGGAGCTGATACCTGCGCGGGCCAAAGAAGGAGCCGCCGGTTTTGCGGAGAATCACCCAGGCGACGAGGGCATTGAACAGATTTCGGAAAAACATCTGCTCCATGACAGGAATCTCGTTGATGCAGCGGATTGCCACCGACATTACCGACAGCAAAAATGCCGACAGGATCATCAGAAGGATACCCTTTTGTTTTTGTGGCATGGGAGCCCCTCTCTTTCTGTCTCAAGATCAACGGCGGGGACTCCGCCCCTCACCGCATTTGACTGCCGCCTCTGCGGCGCGTAAAGGCCAACCGGCGCGGAGCACCGGCTCTTAGGCCAAAACAAAGATGGACAAAACTTTTGGTTTTATAGATAGCAGATAGGATTTTTAAAACTTGGCTCTAACGGATGGGATAGACGATTTGCGTAAGCAGCTCCTCCGCGGGTGTTTTGTCGGCATCGTTTAAATAAATCTCGTAGGAAACCCCGGTATTCTCCAGCGAATGTTCCTTTTCATATGCCATAATTGCGGAGTATGCCCTTTCGAGCGTGGGGTATGGGCCTTTATGCGTCATGAGGATGGCTTTCCCCCCGTATGTTTTGGTCATGTAAAACTCGCCAAAGTCCGGGACAGGGTCTGCAACAGGAAATCCCCACTCAATATCAAATTCGGAAAAGTCAGGCTTCATATTCGTATATTTCAGATATGGAGGTCCGGACATCTCTTTGCCCTGTTCGGATAAATACGCCAAAAGTTTCCCACACATCTCGCCTATGGCTTCGTGGATATTGCGCATGCTTACTGCTGTTCTCTTGCTTGCCACAGCAATTTGCGGGGTTAAGTTTGCAACTTCCATTTTCATTGACAGGCTCCTTTGAACTGTTTTTTGGTGGTTGGCTGTCTGATGGCTGGCTTCACTGTATAAAAGAATGGCTGTGAATATAAAATTCTTCCTGAGAAGCCTGATACCGTTTTTCTTTGGGTGCAAATTGTTGGTCGAACCGCTCCGCCTCCGCGCTGTCGACGCTGTGATAGGCCGGGCTGTCGGAATAGGTCCATGGCCCCTCTTCTACAGAGAGCGCGCCCGGCTTCAGCTCTTTCGCCAGCATGGCAGACGGGTATACGCCGCCCTCCATGCAGATGTTGTATTTTTTACAGCTTTTGAAACCGAGGCCGACATAGTTGCCGGGATTGCCAAAAATGACAATCAGGTCATATCCAAGTTCCAGCGCCTTGCAAAACGAATGCTCTAACAGAGCCTTTCCGTACCCTTTGCGCTGGAAGTCCGGATGGATGCAGACCGGGCCGAACGTCAGGATCTGTTTTTTCCTGCCCAACTGGCTGGTCAGGGTGGATTTGGTATACATCACATTCCCGATCACCTGACCGTCCAGCTCGGCGACAAAATCCAGCTCCGGAACAAAGTCCGCATGTCCCCGCAGAATATGCGCCAGATAGTGTTCCTCGCATCCCGGTACATACAGGTTCCAGAATGCTTCCCGCGTGATCTGTTCTACAATGGCGTAATCTTTTTCTGTCTCATTTCGAATCTGAAGACGTTCCATAGTGGATTTTCCTTTCCGACAAACCCGCCAACATAGACGGGGGCCTCCTTCATCCCTGTTTTCCCACAAGTGCGGTTGCCCCGGCGGTCAGCGCGTCCAGTGCCGCCAGAGATTCCGCCTCGCTTTCACCCCGGACAGAGAGGTAGAGTTTCAGTTTCGGTTCTGTGCCCGAGGGCCGAACGATCAGTTTGGTATCCCCGGAGAGCCGGAATTCGAGCACGTCCGAAGGAATCAGCCCGGTGGGATCGTTTTGATAATCCACCAGATGGAGGACCTTCTGTCCGGCGATTTCGGCGGGCGGAGCTGTGCGCAGAGAGTCCATCAGGGATTTCATCTCCCGCATCCCATCCTGCCCTTCAAAGGCCCAGCTCAACAGGCTGTTCTGATAAAATCCAAATTTCTGATAGAGTGCATGGAGCGCGTCCAGCAGAGTCATCTGCTGCCCCCGGTACCATGCCGCACATTCACAGGCAAGCATCACCGCGTTCACCCCGTCCTTGTCCCGGACGTGCGCCCCGGAAAGATACCCATAGCTCTCCTCAAATCCAAAGAGATAGCGGTCGGCTTCCCCCGCGGCTTCCAGCAGACCGATCTGCTCGCCTATGTATTTGAAGCCGGTCAGCATCCGGCGCAGCTCCACACCGTAGGCCGCTGCCACCGGCGTGGCCATGTCGGTCGAGACAATGGTGGTCACCGCCACCGGGTTTTCAGGCATTGTTCCTTTTTCGATCCGGGTGCGGCAGAGGTAGTCAAAAAGAAGGATGCCCATTTCGTTCCCGTTAATGAGCCGGTATCCACCGCTGCCATCCGGGACTGCCGCTCCCATCCGGTCGCAGTCCGGATCGGTGCCCAGCAGCAGGTCAGGCTGCACCCGCTCACAGAGGGCAAGCCCCCGTTCCATGGCCTCCCGGATCTCCGGATTTGGATAGGGGCAGGTCGGAAAATTCCCGTCGGGCAGCTCCTGCTCCGGAACAACAGTTACGTCCCGGACCCCCATTTTGGCCAGCAGCTTTTTGACCGGCTCCAGCCCGGTACCGTTCAGCGGAGTATAGACCAGTTTCAGGTCGGAAACGTCGTTGCCGGGGCGCAGAGCCAGCACCGCGTCCACAAAGGCATCCAGGCAGGCGTCCGGGATATACTGGATGCTCCCCGCCTGTAGGGATTCCTCAAAATCCACTAGGCGGACACCATCGAAACAGTCGATTCCCTCAATGGCGGCCAACACCTGGCCGGCAGCCTCCGGCGTGATCTGGCAGCCGTCCGCGCCGTAGACCTTATATCCGTTGTAACGGGCGGGGTTGTGGCTGGCGGTGATGCACACACCAGCCCCACAGCCCAGATACCGGACCGCCCAGCTCAAGGCCGGCGTAGGCTCCAGCCGGGGATAGAGGAAGGCTGTGATACCGTTGGCGGCGAGCACCCGGGCGGTTTCCCGGGCAAACAGTTCCCCCTTGATGCGGCTGTCGTGTGCGATAGCCACAGACTTTGGCAGGCCGGATGCGTTGAGATAGTCCGCCAGCCCCTGTGTGGCCCGCCGGACCGTATAGAGATTCATGCGGTTGGTTCCCGCACCGATGACGCCCCGCAATCCGCCGGTGCCGAACTCCAGATTGCGGTAAAACCGGTCGGAAACCTGCCCGGCATCTGATTTGATCTGCTCCAGCTCCTGAATCAGATCGGGGTCCTCCCCAGCCTTCGCAAGCCAGAGAGCAAGCTGTTCCTGATACGACATATCAAATCCTCCAAAAGATTAGAAAGGTAAAAAGGCCCGTCGGCTCTGGCCCTGGCCTGACAGGTGAGCTGGCCAAAAGGGGAGGCGGATGAAAAATCCCCTGATAAAGCCACAAAAGCAGACGATCCCTTTCAGGTTCTTTGACTATACCACGTATGCGGGCAAAATTCAAGCAGAGCGGTCCGGAATCCATTTCATGGCTTAGCTGCGCGGCTCGTCAGAAGCCAGCTGCCGCTCTGCAGCCCAGGAACCGTACCAGGTTTTCCCCGCCTCCTGCCGCAGACGCAGCAGATAGTCCTGTGCAGCCTGTTTTTTGCCGCTCCGCAGGCACCACATGGCCAGAAGCTGGAGAAGGTCCAGCCGCCGCATCCGGTAGGTTGACTGCGGGAGCTGTTCCTCCAGCCAGCTGGTTTCTACCCTGCCGCCCTCCAGACAGACCCGCCGGTTCTGGTGGATCCGCAGGTTCAGCGCCATATTTTCAGAGAGGGCAGGCTTGGAATCGCGGCAGTCTTTCACGATCTGTTCCAGCTTTTGCTCCGCCTGACGGGCCAACACCAGGTCCTCCTTGGAAAGGGCGTAGCCGCACAGATTGTTATAATATAAAGCCCGAAGCGCCTGATCGCCCTTCTTCACATTCCGGAAAGCCCCGCACAGGGTCTCGATGGCCTGATCGAACTCCCCGGCTGCGGCATATCCGTCTGCCAGGCAGGCGCTGGCGATCGGGAAATCCCGGCTGTTGGGATTCAGCCGCCCCGGAATCTGCTTGTATTCTGCCAGAAAAGCCTGTGGATCAAGGTCCAGGTGCAGCAGGCCCAGACAGCGGGTGTTCTGGGTTCCGGCCACGAGGTTTCCCAGCAGCCGTCCGGCAAAATATCCGATGCCGAGCAGGAGCAGTGAAGCGATCGCGGGAATGTAAACGGGATATTCCCGGTCCCGCAGCCAGACCGCCACAGCCAGCCCCAGGCAGACCACCATTACGGCACCAACCGCCAGTTTGCTCTTCCAAAATGCGCGAATCATCCAAAATCCCCTCCTGCGTTTTTCTCAATTATATACAGGCTGTCCCGGAATTGCAAGGATTTCCAGCAGAGCAGAGGTTTTTTATCTCCAGCACAAAGCAGCGTTCAAAATTTTGTAATATTTTAGTCTGTAAACCAAACAAAGGGTATTCCATTTTGGAGAAATATAGGCTATAATATCTACATAAAATATGAGGAATCGAATGTTTCATGGCAATATTCAATAAATATTTCAGAGAGTGGGTGGTTTTGGAATGGTACGTATCACAGCCCTGATGGACAACGAGCCTTCGGAACACAGAGCGCTGGTTCACGAGCATGGCCTGTCCTACCTTGTGGAACGGGAGGGCTGCCGGATTCTTTTTGACTGCGGCGCCGGGCCGAATCCCTGGGTTAACGCGCAAAGGCTCGGCCGGAGCGTGCGCAATCTGGACGCTGTGGTTTTGAGCCACAGCCACTACGACCATGCGGCAGGGTTCCGCTCCCTGGTGGAGCTGGGCGGCGGCAGCCGGCTGCTCTATACCGGCCCCTGCTTTTTCGAGGAAAAATTCGCCTGTGACGGCCTGCGCTATACCGACCTGTCCGCAGGGTTTTCCGAGGGGTTTCTGGAGGAGCACGCGATCTGCCACAGGGAGGTTTCCGGGGTGGTCGAGATATTCCCCGGCATCCATCTGGTGGGCGGGTTCCCGCGGACCCATGCGCTTGAAACGATCCCGCAGCGCTTTGTCCGGCAGGTCGGGGACGGGTTTGTCCCGGATGCCTTTGAGGATGAAATCTGCATGGCATTGGAGGTCGACGGCAGGCTGGCAGTTCTGGTGGGCTGCTCGCATCCCGGCATCCTGAATATGATCGGGCATGTCCATCAGGCCCTCGGAAAACCGGTTTACGCTGTTTTTGGCGGCACCCATCTCAAGGAAGCCGAGAGCGCCCGCATCGATTCCACCATCTCACGTTTGCAGGAGATGGGGCTGGAAATTCTGGGGTTAAGCCATTGTTCGGGGGAGCGGGCGGAATGCGCGGTCCGCGGCAATACAGCGGTTCAGAGCTGCCATATGGGCTCCGGTGACTGCGTCTTTCTGAAATGAGGCGAGAGGGCCGCTCATGCTGATTGAGAAGGTCGCCAAGGAGCTGGTAGAGGTTTCCTCCGGGCTGTTGGGCGGGCGTACCGTCAACATTATGGATGTGAATGGGACGATCGTTGCTTCCACCGAAAAGGAACGGGTCGGCAGCTTCCATCAGGGCGCGAAAGAAGCCATTGAAACCGGCCGGCAGGTCATCATCCGGAAGGACCAGCTCGGGCAGTATCCCGGCGCAAGAGAGGGCTATAACATGCCTCTGCGCGTGAACGGCTCGGTAATCGGCGCAGTCGGTATCTTTGGTACCCAGCAGGAGCTGCAATATCTGGCGCCGCTTTTGGAACTGTATGCCGCTAAATACTACCAGCTCGAAGCGATGACCATTCCGCATCTGGCGGAACAGGGGCTGCAGGGGCGGCTGTTGCAGAACCTGCTCGCCCCGACGGATACAGCGCTTGCGGATGCGAAAGCGCTGCTCGAATCGCTGCGGATCCATCTTGAACTGCCGCTGACGGTAGCGATTATCTCGCCGCCCGCCAGAGCTATGCTGGAGCAGAGGCAGGAATCTTTAATCAACTGGCTGCTTTCCCGCGGGGTTCTGCGGTCGAACCGGGATGTCTGGGGGATTGTGGAGGATCGGATCGTGCTGTTATGCAGCCATGGCAACCCTGCTCTGGACGAGGCTGTGCGCCAGCTGGACGGTTGGGACGGTGTTCCGTACCGCGTTTGCCTGGGAGAACCCTGCAAAACCTTATGGGATGTCCACAGCTCTTACGAGCAGCTTGTGATTCTGGACCTGACCTCCTCGAAGCCGTTCAACGACATCCGGGAGCTGGACACCCGATGCCATTACATACTTTATCATACCGCGGTCACTGAAGCGGAGTTCATCGACAGTTTTTATCAGAAGCTGAATGCCGCCTTTCCCAGCCGTGAGCAGGAGGTACTGATGAAAACAGCGCAGGGGTACTACGACAACGACCGGAGCGTATCCAAGGCTGCTGCCGCGCTGTTTATCCATAAAAATACCCTGCAATACCGGGTGCACAGGCTCCTGGAAGCGCTGGGACTTGCCGGCTGCACCAGCTTTCAGCAGGAATATCTGGTCCGGCTGCTTTTGGAACATTATAAACGTAAACAGGGCCTTCGAGCCTTGCAATAAAAGGAGGAGTAGACATGCAAACATTCTTCTTGTTCGCGCTTATCATCCTGTCGGTGGTAGCGATGGTCATCGCTATCTCAAAACTGAAAATGCATCCGTTTGTCGTCATGCTGGTGGTTGCGCTTGCAGTTGGCCTGATCTGGGGGGCGATCTTCCCGGAATCCGAGATTACGCCCACCAAGGTTGTCAATGAGGTCAAGGGCGGCTTCGGAAGCATCATGACAAGTATCGGTATTGTTATCCTTTGCGGCACAATCATCGGTACCATCCTGGAGAAAACCGGCGCAGCGCTCACCATGGCAAACGCGATTCTGAACATCGTCGGCAAAAAGAACAGCGTCCTTGCAATGGGTGCGATGGGCTATGTCACCGGTATCCCCGTATTCTGTGATTCCGGATTCGTGGTTCTGTCCCCGATCAGCCGCGCGCTGGCACAGCAGTCCAACATCTCGCTGGCTGTGATGGCGACCGCGCTCTCCGGCGGCCTGTACGCCACACACTGCCTGGTTCCCCCGACGCCGGGCCCCATCGCGATGGCAGGTACCTTGAATGCGGACTTGGGACTGACCATCCTGATCGGGCTGATCGTCTCGATCCCTGCGGTGGCAGTAGCGATTATCTGGGCGAAAGTGGTTTCCAGCAAGGTCGAAATCCCTGCGAATTCCGAGTATACACTGGAAGAATTGCAGCAGAAATACGGCAAACTGCCTGGCGCGCTGCATAGCTTCTCTCCGATCCTGCTCCCGATTATCCTGATCGCGATTGCCTCGATCGTCGATTTCCCCAGCAAACCGCTTGGCGAGGGTGCCGCTTACCAGATCGTCATGTTCATCGGTAACCCGGTGGTCGCGCTCCTGCTAGGCGTGTTCCTGGCCATGACACTGATCCCGCAGAGCGAGAAAAGCAAGACCCTCGACTGGGTTACACAGGGTGTCACTGATTCTGCCGGGATTCTGGCGATCACCGGTGCAGGCAGCTCGTTTGCCGCGATCCTGAAGCTCCTGCCAATCGCTGACTCGGTAGGCGGGCTGGTCAATTCCGGTCTGGGCGTTATCATCCCGTTCGTTATCGCAATGATCCTCAAACTGGCGATGGGTGCTTCTACCGTCGCGATGATTACCACCGCGGGCATGATGGCCCCTCTGATGGAAACGATGGGCTATACCTCGCCGGTTGCAAAGGTGCTGGTGGTACTGGCGATTGGTGCTGGTTCGATGGTCGCTTCCCACGCAAACGACTCCTATTTCTGGGTTGTCTCCCAGTTCTCCGACATGAAGACAGAGGATGCTTACAAATGCCAGACCGGTATGACTGCCGCAATGGGTATCACGATCATCATCCTGCTGTTCATCATCTCGCTGTTCGCCTGAGAATTCTGTTCTGTATAAAAGGGCTCTCTCAATCCTTTCCAGTGCATAGGGATTGCAGTGATCCTTTGACATCCGTTATCATCGGAGGTGGCTTTTGACAAAAAAGCCACCTCTTTGATTGTCCTGTGGTTGTTCCGTATCCAGAGATACGCCTGTTAAAAAATGGCACAGAGCGGCATCCTTACCGGGGTTCGCAGTGAGGAAAGGGTGAATTGTCGCTTTGAAAACAACAAAGATAGGGCTTTTTCTTTGTAAAAAGCCCTATCTTTCAATATAGATGGAAACGGTTCCTCAATTTTCCCCTGTTACCGCTATATAACGGTGGTAGGCATCCTTCATGCAGGCAATCAGCGGCTTCTGGGTCAGCGCAAAATACCGGCTGCGGATCTCTGCTTCGAGCACCTGAAGGTCGGTTTTGAGGTTCTTGCCCACGAACATGGATGCCACAAAATCGCTCGTCACCGAAAGGATCGTGTTGCATTCGACATCCAGAATCCACCCGGAATCCCGCTCCACCACCAAGCTGATGTAGAATTCCCCATGTGTCATATAGATTGCGTCATCCCGGCTGGGCTTCGCCTGCCCCACCACCAGAATAGAATTGTTAGGATATTTCATCAAAATTCCTCCGCTCTCTCATGAAGATGCTCTTGCGGAAAATACGAAGGAGGGGACAGATGTTCCCTCCTTCGCGTTTCTGCTTACCTGAACTCAAATGGCTCGTCTGCCGGCAGTACGTTCCCGGTGTAGAACTTTTCAAGCTGCGGGGCAATCAGGCTTAGAATGCTCATCAGCATCGGGTTAAAGATGCCGCATTCCCCATTGAGGATCATGTCAACCGCTGTCTGATGGCTGAACGCAGGTTTATAAACCCGCTTGCTCACCAGCGCGTCGTAAACATCTGCAACTGATACCACCTGCGCCCAGATCGGAATGTCGCTGCCTTTGAGGTGGTCAGGGTATCCGTTGCCGTCCCACCGCTCATGATGGTAGCGGCAGATGTCGTAGCTAAACCGATAGTACTCCTCGAGCTGCACCGACGAGAGCTTTTCGAGGATTTCGCAGCCCCTTGTTGTATGGCTTTTCATCAGCTCGAACTCCTCGGGGGTCAAACGTCCGGGTTTATTGAGGATCGCGTCGGGGATCGCGATTTTCCCGATGTCATGCATGGCAGCCGCGTTGCTGATAATCTCGATCATATCGCTGTTGAAGCGGTACTGCGCTTCCTGCTGCCCCAGCGCTTCCAAAAGCAGCTGGGTGACATTGCGTATCCGCGAGATATGCTCACCCGATTCGCTGCTGCGGAACTCTACCGCTGTGCTCAATGTGTCAATGAAGAACTGGTTGGACCGGCGCAGTTTGCGGGACTGCTCCTCAATCTCGTTGATCTGCTCGGCGATTGTCCATTCCAGCTCGCAGCGGTAGTCATAAAGCTCAATGATATTCTGGACACGCCGTTTGACCAGCTCCTGATTGAAGGGCTTGGAGATCAGGTCGGCGATGCCAAGACGGTAAACCTCGATACCGAGCCGTTCGCTCGTTTCTGCGGTAATCATGACG
>Ga0137306_102379_pt1 | contig 15877 bp, 14 predicted proteins | sample Inofroosms_March_FD_97187 | JGI IMG/M metagenome (GOLD analysis project Ga0137306, IMG submission 97187) | Mouse cecal microbial communities from Vienna, Austria - N-Acetylneuraminic and N-Acetylglucosamine D2O microcosms_March | ecosystem: Host-associated > Mammals > Digestive system > Large...
GCATCAGCTTTGGAAGAAGGTGGGTAATATGACGGTCGAATTGGCATTGGAGCAGATGATCCCTGGGCTGCAAAGTATATATGGCGACCTGATTGATAGTATCATTCTGTATGGCTCAACGGCCCGTGGAACACGGCAGGATGACTCAGATGTTGATGTGGCAATTCTGATGCACTCTGGGGCCACAAAAAAAATGCGTGACCAGATGCTGGATTTAATCGTTGATTTAGAGCTTGCCTGTGGGAAAGTTTTATCTGTACTCTGCATTGATTATGAAAAGTTCATAGAATGGAAGGATGTTCTCCCATTTTATAAGAATATCCGAAAGGACGGTGTTGTTTTATGGCAGGCAGCCTGACGGTATTATCTGCGCACCGCTTCAAGAGGGCAAAAGAGGAATTATCAACAGCGGAGTTGCTGTTGCATAACGCAAATTTTCGTTCTTCCATCAACCGCTCTTATTATGCTATTTTTCATGCGATTCGTGCGGTCAACGCATTAGACGGATTCGACAGCAGCAAACACAGCGGGGTAATTTCTCATTTTAATCAGGAATATGTCAAGACGGGGATATTTCAAAAAGAGGTCTCAAAAATTATCCGAAACGCCTCTGAACTGCGGGAACAGGCAGATTATGAAGATTTCTATGAAGCGACACAGGAAGAAGCCTCCGATGTCTTTGACCAGGCATCCCTGTTTATTGCCGCTGTGGAAAAATACTTGCGGGATCAGTCGATCCTTTGAATTAGGCGCATTGCGGTAAGGCTTTGAGAGGACCTTTGCTTCAGGAAAGATAATTTTGGGTAGATTTTTCATCCGCTTTTTGATATACTTGTCGAAAGGCGGGTGATTATTGTGAAAGAACTGATGCTTGAGCTGCTAACCTACGAGCCGTTTGGAGAGTTTCTTCCAGAGGAAAAAGAGTACATACGCGAAATTCTGTCGGGGAATGATAATCCGCCCCCGTCCCTGGCGAAATTCCATGAATTATTTTCAGGCTTCTATGACTACTATGTTCAGTGTGAGAAGTTCGAGGATGCTAAGAAGTTCGAGGATGCTAAGAAGGCCAAGGATGCTAAGAAGTTCGAGGATGCTAAGAAGGCCAAGGATGCTGAGCTTTCCAGGTATATAAGCAAGCTCCGGGCTTGGAAAGCCAAAAATGGGCGTGCTCAGCTCCCAATTTTTTACAAAAAGATCTGCTTCTACCTGATGGTTAAGGAAGGGTTCAGCGAAAGTGGCTTTATGGTGCAGATTGGCTCCCACGTAAGCCGCATCAGGGAGTGGAAAATTTCTCCGGAATTTCGCAAGCGAGCGGAGGACGATACTTACTCAGTGATTAGGTCGTATCGGAGCGGCACTAAGAGGAAATATCTGGTATCACTGATCAAAAGGCTCTACTATGAGGCAGGGCGGCAAGTGAGCCAATCTATGGTATTAAATAAACTTCCTCCATTTGTCGATGTCTTTGCAGGTACCGCGAGCGTGGCAGCGTCTGTTGTGACCGATGGCTGTCCGCCTCCAATCGTAAATGACTATGATCCAGTTATGATTTGTTTTGCTTGGGCATTCACGTATTATCAAAGCAAGCTTTGCGCTGGAATTGCTGAATTTCATAACGACTTGATGAAAAAGGACCCCCAGTCTGCAAATTGGAGCTATGATGAAAAGGCCTATGAAGCTCATTATGAAAGTGTCGACCAAAGAACAGTGCTCACATTACCAAAAGTTTGGGATGATCCTATGACGCAGTGGCTACATATGGAATTTTATGGGTATTCAAAAGAAGATATTGAAGAGGGGAGGAGGCTCGCTCAGCGCCATCAAGAGCTTGTCATTCGAGCCCGTAATGGCTACATAGGTGTCAGAAACGTTTTAGACAGATTGGAAGGATCTGATGATGCTAAAAATTGTTTGAGGAGCATAGATTTCAACAAGCTTCCGAAGAATATGAGCGACCCTCAGAACGCACCTGTCCTCATGGACGTTCTCGATTATGCTTTGGCGATGTTTTTTTACTATTCGTTCCCGCCATTATCTGGCCACATTTATCATGAGGTTATCGTAGATGCATGTAGCTATTTCTTGTATTTGAGCAGCTTACAGGTCGATGAGTTGAAAGATGTTAAGAAAAAGGATCAGGCAGTTAAGGCTGATACGTTGTTAGGACGCCAGCTTAAGGCTAGTTCACTTACTTTGGAGTCCACAGGGAGCTTCTCTAGGCACCTAAAAGATGCGGAATTCTATTGCAAAGACTTCAGGGACATATTGCAGAATAACTCTGAAGCTGAAAGAGTCTATTATTTGGACAGCCCCTATTTTCTTACTGTAGGTTATGATGTAGGCTTCTCTGATGATGACCACAAAGATATGCTTGACCTATTAAGAAAGGCAGAATTCAAATGGATATTCTCTATGCAGTATTATCCCTCTAAGACGGATGCGAGTACCACTTCTCAAGATGAAAATAACCGTAAAAAACAGCCGCATATCATACGAGATTATGGGGCCTATTATCGAGGTTTCTATCTTCCACTCACGCTGGACACGGATCAAAGGGCCTATATGCCAAAAGATGATCCAAATGATCCAAAGCCAGTTCCTTCAAATCTTTTTGCCATATTGTTTGATGTTGATACAGCTAAGGCAAAGGGGCAGGATATATATCGCTACACTCGTGAGATACTGCTGGTGAATTTTAATCCCCTGCGAACGATTCCACTGCACAATTCAGCGGTTGTTCTTCCGTTTGACTTGTTCCTGCAATGCGCTGATGCTGGTATGAACTACAGGGATATCGTTTTGAAAGCGATAGACTGGCGGAGGGACTACATCGAAAAAAATTTTGCAGGCAAGATTCCTGTTTGACGCGCTCCCATCTTCCACCTTGCCGGGGCAGGGAATGGGGGCGGCTTTGGAGGCCGTTACGGAGCCGTCAATGCTGGTGGCAGAGCGAAATCGTTAAATGGCTCGGCTGGGATGGCGAAAAAACGGTGTATAGCTGGCCAGCGCAAGCCTCAAGGAGGGGTTTTTAGTAGCAGTGACTAATGAAAATTGTGGTTGATACGCTGCGTTAGAAGCTCGAAAATGTCGATAAAATGTTGGAGTATTTTCGTTATTTTGTTATTTCTCAAACTTTTCGGTTCAGTGCGGGTGCCCCGGAGCTCTATAACAGACAATTACAAGCAGTAATGGCATTTCCCTGCTGGGAGAACGCATAGGTAAATTGTAGAACCATTTTTAATTAGTCGAGTTGTAGCTAGCTATAATAGGGATGTTTAGTCGAAGGGGTTTGGGGGAGCTATGCTCACCCTCCCTCACCACCTTCAGTCAGCCCCGCCCACACTGTCCATTTTGTGTCGACAGTACACCGAGTCCGTTGCCGTGGTGACACTTAGTCGGAAGCTCTATCAAGTAGTTGCGATGGCTAACAAACCTCAGTCAGCCCCAGGTAGCACCAGCAAGGTTCGTATATGGCCAGTTAACCCCGACAGTTCCCTGAGTCCCCCGCCGTGGCGATGTCGACCGAGAATTCTGTCGAATATGGGAGGGAGACTGGCAATGTGCTGATGATGGCAACCTCAGTCAGCCCCAGGCAGCACCAGCGAGGTTCGTATATGGCCAGTTAACTTGACAGTCCCCCGAGTCCCCCGCCGTGGCGGTTCCTGATCGGGAGTTCCGTCGAGTATGTGGTAAGCCCTCTTTCCTATAGTCATAGGGTGTCAGTCTAGGTAGGCTGTGAAGCGCAAACGCCGAGACAACGCCAAGCCGCTCAATATGATATGGATTCTGTGACAGGAAAGGCGAATTCCACCAATACAGCGCAACCAGATGTCCTCAAACTGATAAAGCCGCTGTGCCTCCGCTCAGGACGATGCCGCCAAGATGCGCCGTAACGGTGAATTTGCTTCGAGAACTCTGCGCTGTGCGGGGTACGATTCTTTCTTCGGGTAAGTGAAGATAGGGTCCTGCCTTGATTTGATTGTCCCTTGCCAATATCGGGGTAGTTGTTTGCCGTTTAACTGAATAAAGTGCTTCATATATCTATTAAAGGCCGTAGGTTACCCTGCGGCCTTTTTGTTTTTGAAAGAATGTCAGATGTTCAAATCTATACGCCAGCATGACGGTCCTTGCGCAGAGATCGCGGGGAAAAGTGGTGATTTCCGGGGTAACTGCCTATCTCAGAAAATTCTTTTGAGTAAGGCTTATGAGTCGCTTGACAACCGCTAAAGCCAGAGCTAACATACCAGCACTCTGGGCTTGTTTGGGTTTTTGGGGGTAGCAACGGCGGCATCGCTTTTCTTTGGTGAACGTCCCTAAAAACGCTCGAAGCGCCCCCCGAAACAAGCCCTGTTGCTCTGAAGGGAGGAGGTGAGAGAATGACCTATCAGGACTTGTGGCGAACGCATCCAGGCAAGGTGTGTATCTGCAGGCCATTTCTGAGGGAGTTGAAAAGTCATCGTGTAGTGTCCTGGACCTGCCTGCAGGCAGTCGAGAGTATCGAAGCGGCGAGAGCGGCCTTGGACCGCCTCACTCAGGAAGGCGTGACTGATGCGGTCCCGATCAGTACGACAGAGAAAATGTCCATCCATGGCGACCTGGCAGCGAGGTACTTTCGAGTGTTCTTCGGGATGAAGTAGCAAGCCTCCGGGGTAGTTTGAAAGGAGATGGTCTCTTACTGTGTTCATACCCAATAGATATGTATTACTTCTGTCAAAATTCAAAGAAGATGTCTGCCAAGACCCAGACGCCGACTTTACATCGTCTATCAAGGCGCTTGCAAGTGAATTCATACGAATGGGAGACGAGAGTCAAAAGAGTTTACTTGAAACACTGCTACTAAGTCTGTATGCGCTGGACACTGATGCCCTACGGAGAGATCTGGCTAAACTCGCCGTTTTTGGTGGAGCGCCAGCGGCACCTTCTCAACGTTTGGATTTGCTTCGTTGCCTCTATAACGTGATGTCATTCTTCATTCAAGATGGCTTCTCCGACCTCATCGCCATGTGCGACCAGGTCGAGGATGCTTCCAGAATGGAGGCTGGCATTTCTGATCTGGATATATGGGGGTAGTTGAAGCTTCCGGGGTACGGCCAGAAAGGCCAGAGGGCATTTGATGTTTTCGGTGGCAAAGAGTTTTTTGTTGTACCATGTTCCAAAAGTAAATATTATTCCCGATTTGCCGAGAAAGTGAGGATTTTTCAATGCGTATTTTGATGCCAAACAGCGAGGTAATTGAGGTTAAAAAGGCCATTGCCGTCAGTGAGCAGCGGATAGCGTTCAACGGAAGAGACGTGCGGCTGTGTGAGAAAGCCTCGGATATGGCTTTCGCTAATGCGATAGTCTTTTCTGAGGAAAGCGTTCACGGCATGGCCCCGGAAGAAGCTACCTTGCTTGGCAATCTTGAAAACGGGTTTGTCAGAGGGGTACTTGCCTCGCTGGTACAGCAGGGGTATGCTGACCTCTCTGGCCTGAGACTCCAGAAGGAACAGCTTCCGACTTCCAGTTATGTGTTCGATCACGGGAAGTCGCAGCCATATATGCTCCGGGGCTTCGAGGCAACTATGTGCTGTGCAAGCGCTCTGGGGTATCCGTTCATGGGCGGTAATTTCTCCGTGGCAAGCGAGGCTGAGGACGCCGAGGACACCGAGGAGGATGATGATGAATAGGAGTACTTTGCCTCTCGGGGTAGGGGCGCTTTACAAGTACTGGAACTCCCCTGAACAGACGCTGCGGTGCTCCCTCAGCTTCCAGCGCAACAGCGGGATGTGGTCCCTGATTACCAAGAGCAGCCTTGTGGCCAGCGTCCTGACGGACTCCTTCATACCAGCCGTGGTCTTTTTGAAGGACAAGGTTGGAACAAATGAGAAAGGCAAGGACATCTGCCGCTATGAAATTCTGGACGGCCAGCAGAGATTGACCAGTCTGTTTGAGTTTCTGGACGACAGGTTTGCGTTGCATGGAGCTGTCGAACCCATTGAGTTCGATGGCTTCACCTACGATATTGCCGGGAAGAAGTTCTCTGAGCTGGAGCCGGAGCTGCAGGACGCCATCAAGGGGTATCGCTTCTCCATCCAGGCCCTCGAGAATTACACCTACCCCGAAGTAGAAAAGCTGTTCTTCAATATCAACTCCGGCGTGGCTCTTTCGACCATCCAGAAGTCAAAGGCCAAACTTGGTAATGAGAACATGGCGTTCTTCAATGAGCTGCTTACGAGCAACTTCTTCACACAGTCAGTCAACCTCACCGAAGCCCAGGCCAAACGTGAGGACGATTTATTGCTCCTGCTCCAGACGATGCTTCTGCTGGATAATCGCCACGAAGGGCGAGAGTACAAGAATATCTCTGCCGCCACCTGCCTCGCCTACGCTGAGAGCATCCGCAATACCTACAACGGGGACAAACGGGATATGCTTCAAGCTCTTGTGGAGTATCTGGATGAAGCGTTCCCCGTCAAGATGAAGTATCTCCGCAAGAATAACGCCATCATCGTAGGGGTATGCGCCAAGGCTGCGCAGGAGCAAGGGGCCGATCCCAACGCCTTTAAGGCGTTCATCTGCGAATTCAGCAACAATATTTATCCCGCATACGAGGAAGCTAGCGGCAGTGGAAACATCAAGGCCCCGAAGGTACAGATGCGCCTACGGGTCATGTTCCTTGCCATGTGCCAGTATTTCGGCTGGGACGCTGAGAAGGTGCAGAAGCCGTTTGCGGAGGAGATTCCCCTGTATCCAGATGGTTTCAGCCATGAGGGGGTAGATGAAGCCGCCGCCGCTGACCCAGGCGCTGCGGAAAACTCTGATCCTCCTGGCGGTGCGCCTGCTGACGATGGTGTCATTGAGGATGCCCCCGATCCTGGAGCACCCAAGGGCGAGAAGGGTTCAAATAATGGCGATATAGAGCGTGAGGGTGACGCTGGGGTAGGTGATGGCCTCGTGGCCTCTGGTGGAGGTGAAACTGATGGCGGCGATGATTGATGCCTACGTCCTCAGATGTGATCATGACGGGCCATATCGTGGATATATTTGGCGGGTCGAAAACACGCTTAAGGCACTTCAAAGTTATGTCGATGGCCCGATCCAAGCCTTGGCCCTAACGCCTGAAATCGTCATCGTCTGCAACGATGAGGGTAAGCTCCATCAATTTCCTCTCAATCGTGCCTACAAGGAAGGTTCAAAGGTTTTGGACTACTTCGTTGGGAACCTCCTATGTGTCAGGCACATAGGAGACGAGTTTGCCAGTATCAAGCCGGAGGATGTTGAGGTCATTGAGCGTCTGCTGATCCCTCTCAAGTCGGTGTCCAAGGAGGGCGCCTTTGTGACCGTTTCTGCCGATCACTGTCCAGAATGGCGACCTTTTTACGCGATTGATTTTTCCGCCTTGGATGAGAATGAGAAATTTGAATTCATGACACGCCCCCAGGACGATATGGAAGCGTGCTTTGAAAATGAACCCCTTGAATTCCAGCGTCTGGCCATGGCCCTGATTTTTACACGCTGGTGGAATTCCTACAAGCATATGGCCCCGGAGGAACCCACCCCGGAGATCATTGGAACTGCCATTGAGATGCTGTGGGACTTCCTGGAGGGGAGTTGCGAGGCCAAGGAGTTCGACCGCTTCCAGAAGAGCTTTAACAATGCCGCCCATAAGGTTGCGTTTCGGGATGACCGTGGTCTGAAGGAAGATGCGGAGAGCGAGGCTTTCTATCAGGCGCACTGTAGCCAATGGGAGTCCAAGTCCTACAACAATTTCTTCATTTGGTTTGCAGCCTTGCTGGAAGACATTGCCGGGAAAGACAGCTATAACCTGTATTGGCTTCCGGTGGAGTATATTTTGTTCAATGATATTGATCCAATGGTCGGATTTCTTGAAAAAATCCATCAAGACAATCAAGTCAATCCCGGTGATGACCTTTTAGCTGGGTTGAGAAGCTGGGAACGTGAGATTTACAACACTCAAACTTTTGCCCGTGTCATAGCCTTGCTCCAGCAGGATATGCGCACCGCCCTGTCAGACACGCCTCTGGCCGAGCTGCGGGCAAAGTATCAGGAGGAGTATCTGTTCTCCCCGGAGGAGAGCGCGAAAATCAGCCATTTCGGTCGAGGTTGATAAGAGTGACAAAGCGGCCCTGTTTGAGTTGACCTTAACTCAGACAGGGCCGCTTTCTGTTCCAAGGCCGGGGTAGTGGGGCCGCTCTTTGGGGTTGCCCGGAACCGCCGTTTTGGGGGCCTCTGGCGGCTCCTGCGGCCTCTGGGGTATCCCTACCCTCCCCCGGCCTGTCCGGGCCAACACGGGGCCTCACAGGGGCGCACACGGGGGCTTTCCCCCGGCCCTCCTGTGGGCCTGTGGGATGCCCTGCGGGACTGGGTGTTCCGGGCCGGGCCGGTGGCCTGTGCCGCTATCTTCTTTTCTTGCTCAGGCCGTCGAGGTAAGCGTTGAGCAACTCCTTGTCCCTTTTAGACAGCTTTCGGTACAAGTTCAGCCAATTTTGTTCATCTTCAGATAAACTTGTGTCACGGAGTGGGTTTTCTTGAAGTCAAAGAAGTCCGAAAGGCTGATATTCAAGCCTTTGCAAAGTTTTTCCAAGGTGGGGATCGTGGGGGTAGTGTTCCGCTGAAAGCAGTTGTTGAGGCTTGAGTAAGGGATGCCTGACGCTTTGGCCAGTTTGTAAATTGACCAGTGATTTAAGTTCATCAGCTCCCTGATACGTCCCAGGACCACATTCTCCATCATCAATATGCCCCACTTTCGTCATCTGAAAAAAAGTATATCCAGAATGAGTGATACTCGATAGATGAACAAAAGGGGTAGCTATTGACAACTATGACGCAATAGAGTTATAATTGTGCATGATAAACTGTCGTTGCCAGGTAAAGCTGGCGAGCAATAGTCCCTGGAATGGCAAAAGGAGTTTTGGAGGCGTTGCAGGCAGGAAACAGAAAGGAGATATATCCTAATGAAGAAACTGTTATCCCTTGCGTTGGCCTTGGCGATGTGCCTGGGCCTGACTATCCCAGCATTTGCGGCAGGTACAGTAGGCAATTTTACCGATGTAAAGACAGGTGATTGGTTTGCAGAACCTGTAAAGTGGGCGGTAGGGAAAAACATTACCGCTGGCACCAGCAAGACCACATTCTCCCCCAATCAGAACTGCACTGTGGCGCAGATTTTGACTTTCCTCTGGCGTGCCAACGGTTCCCCCAAGCCTACCGAGAGCAATCCTTTCTCCGATGTAAAGAGTAGCGACTGGTATGCCGATGCCGCTGTCTGGGCCTATGAGAAGGGCATGGTTTCTGGTACTGCCTTTGTCGAGAATGCACCTTGCACCCGGAGTATGGCAGTGACATATATGTGGAAGGCAGCTGGCAGTCCCAGCGCCAAGGCCGCCAGCTTCACAGATGTCTCTGCCGGATCGGAATATGCTAGCGCAGTGGCCTGGGCTGTGGAGCAAGGCGTGACCGCTGGCACCTCAGCCACCACTTTCTCCCCGGACAGCGTCTGCACCCGTGGGCAGATCGTAACTTTCCTCTATCGTGGGCTAGAGTCTACGGCAGCAACACCCTATGCAGAAGCAAATGGTCTGTCATTCTCCAAAGCGAAAGGCTATACGATCCCCGCTTTCACTTTTTTGATGGATACGTCAAGCAGAAGGCCGACATCTATTGATGGGCTTTCCATCACCGATGTGGTAGATGCCAGCTACACGATTGGGAATATTTCAGTCGTTGAAGCAGATGTGGATGGTATGGTTCAGCTGACAATCCCCTACCGGATCAATTTCACTACAACATTGACGCAAGACTTGTCTAAATTTGTCGGCAATTTTAATTGGGGTTGGGATTGTAAGAGCATCGGTTTATTTGACTATTATACTGGTATTGTGCTCCCCAGTAAGTATTTGTCTACAAGCGAGAATAAGCCGACCGCTGCTTCAGGAAATGCCATTGATATCACATACAAAGATGTCACCTACTCTGTCAGCCGTATGGAGAGTGTAACGCAAAACGTCGATAAGTCAGCTTGGGTTCGTAAGGAGGGAGGCAATACTTCTGAGCAGCAGGCGGTTGTCTCCATGGACGCTACCTTGACAGTCTATATGCCGAAAGAATACGACGGCCTGTGTCTGCGTCTGAATATGCTTGGAACAACAGAATATCAAGAAGACAAAGAGGATTCTTCCGAAGTTACTACCCTTTTGGAAGATGTGGAGGATATCAACAATTATGCGCTGATCCGTGTCAGTGATCTCATGTAATGTCATCCGCTCGTTTTGGCTTGGCCCGCAAGATATGTGTTGCGGGCCAAGTCGCATAATCAGCAGAGGGGATGGTACAAGGAGACCTTATAATTACCAATTATGAAATTAAAGAGAGGAAAGTCAGTATGAAAAAATTTGTATCTCTAATCTTATCACTGGCAGTTTTCTTGTCTTTGGCACCATGTGCTTTTGCCGCTTCTGGGGTAGGCGATTTTACGGATGTGCCGTCCGGTGCTTGGTATGCGGAGGATTTAGCTTACGCCTTGCACAATGGCTATATCTCCGGCACGAGCGCAACGACATTCAGCCCGGAGGCACCCGTCACCCGTGGGCAGTTTGTCACTATTCTGGGCAGGATGGCTGGTGCAGAAAGACTTTCATTGACAGCGAATTACTTTATTGCTCAGGGTTATACCTTTAAGGCCCCGGATGATAGTTATAAGGATGTTAAATTCGGAAGTCCTTATTGGGATTATGTAGAGTGGGCGGCTAAAAATGGCATTATGGGTGGAACCAATAAAGATATGTTCTCTCCTGATACACCTATTACTGTTGAGCAGATGGGTACCGCTATTGCCAATTTACTTAATATTGATGCAATAGAGCTTGGCAAGTTTAAGCCGAGTGCGGCATATGCGGACACTTCTTCCATTTCAGAGTGGGCGGTTGAGAGTATGGCCCTAATGCAGAAATGTGGTTTGCTTGTGGTTGATTCTGCTGGTAATGTAAACCCGCATAAGAATGTAACCCGTGCGGAGTGCACTGTTTCTGTTGTAAGGATTGCAAGGGCGTATAATCTTGGTACAGTTCCTGTTGTTAGACAGAAGTCTGATACTGCTGAGGTAGCGGCTAAAAAGATCCATGAAGCATTATGGACGGCAGGTGTGCTAAATAGCAATATGACCCAAAAGGATAAGGCCAGAGTTTATTTTGATTGGTTGAAAGCTAACTGTCAGTATGATTTTAGTTTCAGCAAGAGCCGCACCCATGAGGCTTATGGCGCACTTGTTAATGGGGTAGCTGTGTGTGATGGGTTCACCAAGGGGTATAATCTGCTCTTGGAGACGGAGGGTATTGAGTGCTCTTACGCTACTACTCCAGACCATATGTGGACAGTTGCAACACTGGATAATGTGGTTTATCATATCGATGTCACAAATGGTTATTTCTGTTTGACGCCGGAGGATATGTGGTGGCTTCAGAGTATTGATGATTCTACTGACTTAGACGAAGTTTTTGACTTGCTTGGTTGGGACTAATTTCATGGGGTAGTATATTAGGGAGGATTTGCCTGATAGAGCAGGTGGTTTAGGCGTTAATGCGCACCAAAGGCGGGAGGCACATAGCCCCCCGCCTTTTCTCATGCCCGTTGTCCTGCAGCCTATTCCATATCGTTATTTTGAGTACGTCTGCACTGTCCCAAGTGAAACTATGATGTTTTAATATTGTCTGAAATTGACAGCAGCTATTCTGCTTTGTTTAGGCATCGTCTGAAATTGAAAGCATCCACACTGTTTTGCTTTGAAAAATCCTTTTCCGCTGTAATATGTCCTTTACTGTTTCCATTCATTCTGACCGTATGAAATTCTGTGTGCAAGTGGAGCACAGCGGGGGTATCCTGGGGTCTGTCCGGCTGACCCTTGTCAATATCTATACAGTTCCGACACAAATTCCGCCGAGGAGCAGTCAGTGATGGGGCTGCTCCACTAATCTATTACGGGTCGATCACAGTCCACTCCAGGGTGCAGCTGCCAGTGAGTGTGCCGTCTGGAGCATAGGTATCAATGTTTACGGGGTAGCCGTTTGCGTCCATGGTATAGATGGCGTAGTAGCCGGCCAGATAAGGGTCGATTGCGCTGACGTTCAGACGACCGTCCGGGCCGATCTCTGATCGTACATCATCGTAGCCATCCCCGATCATAGGATTTGTGCAGACATGGCTGCAGGCACCAATCGGATCGACAGTTCCAGGTACATACGGCATCTCATAGACATCCCCATCCCCTTCAGAGCTGGCAACTGAAAAATGCCCTTCCCCATCATAACTGTAGGTTACCGTTGACGTATGTACCAATTCCCCCATATAGCTCTTGGTCTCCCTGCGGAGAGTGTATCCTTCCTCGTCATAGAAATAATCTATGATGTATGTATCGGCGTATGTATTCTCAGACTCGTTGTCATAAACAGTCTGCCTGGTCAGAACCGTCAGCGGATAGAGAGGCGGAACTTCCTCCAAAATGGTTTCCTCTAAATTTTCGTCCTGTATGAATGCGGGAATATTTTCTTGATAGAAAGACTTTACCTCCAGCGTCCCGTCCCCTGTCAGCACCGCCATCTCCCCAGCTGAGATCGTCACGGCCTGTTCCCCGGCTGTGACTTCCACCGTGCCCTCCAGCAGAGCGGCGGTATCCTGCGTCACCCACCCGCAGGTGCCCCGGATGCCCACCATCATGGTGGAGGTGCGGATGTCCATGGTCTCGTCATCGGCCAGAGGTTCGGTGACGTTGAAGAACAGGCTCCCCGACCTCACCTCGATCTCCAGCTTCTTGCCCTCTTTCGTGATGGCGATCTCGCTGTCCTGATCCAGCTTGGTCAACTTCGCCTCGTCCAGGCTGATCCAGGCGTAGCTCTCCGTCTGGGTGTCCACCCCGTAGCCGGAGTAAAGGCCCAGGTCGTCCCGGGGTTCTACGTCCTTGCCCTCGCCGTCAGACACGCCCACCGTCCCCTCTGTCTTTCTCAGGCGCATGGTGGTGGCGGAGGCCCCTCCGCCGCAGGCGGTCAGGAGCAGCGACAGTGCCAGGGTCAAGGCCAGGATTCGCTTTTTCATCAAAATCTCTCCTTTTCGGAACGCCATATTGCGTCGAAAATATGTATTTATTGTACCCAAATGGGGTATACCTGTCAATGGCTCCAGTGCTTTTATCCGCAGCTTGTTTTAAGGATATCTGCGTTGTTCCAAGCGAAACTATGTTGTTTTAACATTCTCTGCGCTGTTTTAATATTGTCTGAATTTGAACGCAGCCACGCTGATTTGGAGCGAGTGTGGCTGCGTTTGTACTGAGTAAAACTTTTTTGTTTTGATATTGTCTGATATTGAAAGCATCCATTCTGTTCTGCCATGATCTTTGCTTTGTTTTTTTCATTTATTCTGTCGGCATGAAAATTCTGTATGGGCGGAGTGCAATAGGTTACAGTTTTTCCAACGCTCTGTAGAGAAGCAGCCCATCTTTGATCCCTTTTAAGTAATAAAAGATTTCTTCCTCAGACAATTTGTTGGTCACACTCTCATGAAAGTTCTTGATAGTAGCCGCAGCTTCCGGAGGCAAAGTCTCAAGAATATGATTATACTCAGCCTCCAGTTGAAGCGCGGCGGCAAGCTCATCACCTGTCAGACTTGGATGTTCGCTGGAGTAGTGAAGTTGCATCCGTTCTACAATAAATGTGTCCAAAAATTCCTTATCGGTCATGGCGCATACCCCCCTTAGCGACAACAGGATAAACGAATGTCTCAAATAAAGCTATACATCATACCTGACAAAGACGAATGTGGGTCTTGGGGGTATAGTGCATCAAATAACCCAAAACGAGGGCAAATCTTTGTGTATATCTACATTGTCATATTTTCATTTACTCTGCGGCATGGGATGTCTTGTGCGTAGGTGGATTGCTCGGGGGTACGGGGTATCATTATCGCATATTTTGTGTAAGTCTGCCTTTCCTTCCTGAAGGTGCATGGCGCTTGCGTCTGTATCGTATTGCTTGATTTTTTCAAACAATCACATTTGCCATTTTGATACTGAGATTCTGTCTTGTTTTTTAATCACGTCTTATGATAGGAAACGTGTATTTTTCTTTATGCGTGTTCTATTTTCCGGCGAAACCGCCTGTAGAGGTGGGTTTTGGTGAAAAAGGAAAGCCTGGGGGGTAGTATGTTTGCCACAGGATGTAATCACAGATTTGGAGGGTTATTTTATGGCTGTTGTAAAACGAGACGCCAACATTTTTAAGGTTTTGAAAACCATCCATGATGCTTGGGCTTCGATAGAGAATTATGACACCTCTTGTTTTTGTGACGAGGAAATCGAGTCTTGGCGTGCGGCCCAGCGAAGGTTTGTGTTCGATGGTGCGGATGTTCGTCAAAGTTTCCTGACGGAGTTTGAAGAATTTCTGTTCTCCTGTAAGTGGACGGACAGCGATGTTGCCAAAGAGATTGTTGGCTACATTCAGAACGGCACTCCGCTCAATCAGATCGGGGGCATTGTCGGTTTGAAAAACAGTGCTTTCCGCATGAGAATATCCCGTATGACTGATACCATCAATGGCCTGTTGTTTGATGGCCAGCCCTGCCCAGAGGGGGTCTATTCTTTGACAGACCTTGCCGCTTTGAAGAAGTGTCTTGTAAAGCTCAGGCTCGTCCGTGACCCTGTCAATATCAATGAAGAATTTTCATTGAGACAGCTTGGCTGGTTGAAATCGCATATTGGTCAGGCAGACTCTTTCGATGTGGGACGTGAAAACTTTGATAAATACCTTCAGTCTGTGTTGTACCTTGCATTGACTTCCCGCAGCTTTACTCTCAACCTATTGGGTGATATTGATCCGGAGACCCTGGGGTATGCCTATAACGATATGCAGTCGGACGGAGTGAACTCCACCAAGCTGATATTCCGTTTGTTGCTCCGCAGGCTGACCTCTGCATCTGTGGCGTGCAAGGATGAGCTTTCGATGGTGAAGCGTGAGTATCAGGACTATATGCGGAAGTAATGATGTGGGTTTTGTCATCTCTCGGGGTACCTGAAATCGTCCTTGGAAAATCGCTCAAACCTATATAAAACCAACAAAAACCAGCGCAAAACTTGTAGCACTTTAGCTACTTCCAATTTCTGCGTTCCAGAGTTAAAGTACACCATGCCGTTCGTAAAACTATACTTAAACGGGCCAGCGGCTCCGGCCTTTTCGGGTGCTGGAACTGCGTTCAAAAACCTATGGTTTTCCTTTACGGACGTTCACCCGTTTGTGGGGACGTTTACGGGCGGTTAACTTGATAAAAATTGGGAGGTGGCTATTTTCTGTGCAAAAAGAGTTTGGCTATGCCAGAGTTTCCACGGCTCATCAGCGAGAAGATCGCCAAATTCAGAGATTGCTGGAGTATGGTGTAGAAGAAAGAAATATCATGATTGACAAGCAATCTGGCAAGGACTTTGATAGGATAGGTTACATCTCACTGAAACAGAATATGCTTCGCTCTGGAGACACCCTTGTAATAACAGAGTTAGACCGCCTTGGTCGGAATAAGGCAAAAATCAGAGAAGAACTGGAATGGTTCAGGGCAGAGGGCATCCGTGTCAAGATTTTGAATGTGCCGACAACCTTGCTGGATTACGAAGGCCAGGACTGGGTACTTGATATGGTGTCTAACATCCTGATTGAAGTGATGGCCAGCGTAGCCGAGGAGGAGCGTTTCAAGATCCATCGGCGGCAGGAGGAAGGCATCGCTGTTGCCAAGGCGAAGGGGGTAGTGTTCGGCAGGCCCTCTATCGCCAAGCCTGCCAATTACGAAGCTGTCATGGCCTTGGTTGACTCTGGCCAGATCAAGGCTGTGGAGGCTATGCGGGAACTGG
>Ga0137306_102380_pt1 | contig 15875 bp, 15 predicted proteins | sample Inofroosms_March_FD_97187 | JGI IMG/M metagenome (GOLD analysis project Ga0137306, IMG submission 97187) | Mouse cecal microbial communities from Vienna, Austria - N-Acetylneuraminic and N-Acetylglucosamine D2O microcosms_March | ecosystem: Host-associated > Mammals > Digestive system > Large...
GGGCTGCGCCATTTTCAGTCCCAGATGATGTTAACGTGTGTAGGCCTGGATAAAAGCCGTCTGGACCCGGGGGCGCTGCGCTTTTATGATTCGGAATTCGATGCGCGAACCGCCCGCATTGGCGCGGACCCCGTAACCGGTGCTGCGCTGTACTGGGACCCTTCGTCGGGGCGCCGGAAATCCGACGGCAGCGTATGCGTATTGATTTTTCGCGATGACAGTGCGCGGCGTGCATTTATACATGATGCATTGTATCTACGGGTTGGCGACGATGAAACCCACCCTTTGGCGCGACAGTGCGATATGGTCCTCGATTTTATGGGGGCGCGTCTGGTTCGTCGCATTGCGATTGAAACCAACGGGATAGGAAACGCACTGCCGGAAATTATGCGCGATGTCGCCGCGCGTCGCGGGGCAAATATATTTGTTCAAAAGATAGTTAACAACCACAACAAGGAAACAAGAATTTTGGATGCAATAGAACCGCTGCTATCGACTGGGCGCCTATATGCGCATTCCCGTATCAGGCAAACGCCGCTTATTTCAGAAATGCTGGGGTGGAGTCCCCTGGGCGCCTTTGCGCATGACGACGGCCTGGACGCGGTTGCAGGGGCGCTGATGATGCGGCCCTATGTCATCCGGCCCCAGTCTGCCGCCGCGCGAACATTTTCAGCAAACACCGATTTCAAGGTTTAGCTGTCGGACCAGTAGCATCCGCTCGGTTTCCCTAGGCTTACCAGCCACCCGTATCAATAACCCAGCCGCCTGTTGTGTCCCAACCGACAAAGCCATCTTTAAGATAGCAGTCGGTTTTCTCGGTGCTGCCAATAACCGATGTGCCAAAAGAATATGATGGCATTGTTCCGCCGCTTACTTGCTGCGTCGGACACCGAACGCAGTTATTCGTCGTACTGTTAACAGTCCCATAATAGCCGGATGCACACCTGTATTTTGTGCAGTGCGAGCACGAGTTATCCTGAGGCGTGCACATTAATTCGAGTGCGGCGCCGTATGAACAATATGGTGCGCCCACCAGTATGGGGATTATAAGAAAATGCTTTATTTTTGGCATGTGTTATCTCTCTTCTTTAATGCAGTGGCATGTTATTGCGTTCCAGCCGGCCGGGAAAGTTTCATCTTTGCATTTTCCCGTACATTTACATACCTGTGTGCCGGCTGCCTTGTACGTGTATGTTGTGGTACAAGAATTGCCCTTGCATGTGGTGGTGTTTTCTTCGCATGAGCCCTCAAGGCCTACGCCTGATACGGTGCATGTGGCATGGGCGGGGCCCAACAGGGTGGCAATACTGCCGGCAATTAAAATTTTTTTCATGTTTTGTACTCTCCGCGTTGCGGAAACCAAACGGTCGTTTTGATTAGGTATTTTTTCTTATATAAAAATCCCCGACTTCCGATATTTGGCATCCGGTAAATTACGCCTAATCAAAACGACCGTTTAGATTAGGCATATAAATATACAACAGTCACTATACAAAAATATTTGATTTTACGCAAGTCTAAAATAATTGGGTTGCAAATAAAACTAAGGAGCAAAATTATGCAACAAAATATCCAAAATCTGCAAAAAATGTATCGTCGTGCATTGGATGCGCGCGCGCCCTGGATAAACCGTTGGGATGCCGCGCTGAAATATACCATGCCGCGTGATGATGCCGAGGCTGCCATGCTGTTTGATGCAACGGCGGCGGATTGTGCGGATAATCTGGCGGCGGCGATGTATTCGCTGCTGACACCGCCTGAATCACGGTGGATTGACTTAATCCCCGAAAGTGATGCCGCCCCCGATGCGGCCCCGGCGGTTGCCGCCCTGCGGGCGAATTTGAATGATTCCAACTTTTACACAACAATTCACCAGTGCTATCTTGATTTGGTCACAATTGGGACCGCATGCCTGTTTATGGCGGAAAATCCCATAGGAGCGGCCTCTGCATTCTCGTTTAATGCGATTCCCATGCATGACATTGCCCTGCTAAAGGACAAGGTCTTTCACACAACATCAATGCCGGCATCGGATGTAATGGAGCGCTATCCTGCATGGACGCCGCCGGCCGACATTCGTGATTCAATAAAGCGCGATCCGGAAATGCCGCTGCGTCTGGTCCAGTGTCTTGACGGGACACAGTTTACGGCATGGCTGGATATTGGCGGTGACATAGAAAATAATATAGTATCGCGCGGTACTTTCGAAACCAGTCCCTATATCATCTTTCGCTGGTCCTTGTCCAGTGGTGAACAATATGGTCGCGGTCCGGTATTACGTGCACTGCCTGATATAAAAACCGCAAACAAGGTGGTTGAACTGGTGCTAAAGAACGCAACCATTGCCGTATCGGGTATATGGCAGGCCGATGATGACGGTGTTATCAATCTGGCCAATATCAATCTGACACCTGGGGCAATTATTCCAAAGGCCGTCGGCAGCAGTGGTCTGACGCCGCTGGCATCTGGTGCGGATTTCGACGTATCCCAGATAATATTAAAAGACCTGCGCGAACGTATTCGGCATGCAATGCTGGCGGACAGATTGGGGTTGCTGTCAGAAAAGGAAATGACTGCGACGGAAATTCTGGCCCGCAATGCGGATATGGTTCGCATACTGGGGGCAACATACGGGCGCCTGCTGCACGAGTTTATAAGACCTCTGGTTGACCGCGGTCTTCAGATTTTGTCTCGTCGTGGCACCATAGCGCGCATAAAGCTGCACAGTGATGCGGAATTAAAATACCTGGCGCCGATTGTAAAAATGGCTGCATCGGAATCAACACTAATACAGGAGTAGGGAACCATGGAAGATATTGAACAGAACTATTTGCGTTGCTTTGCGACATCGGCCGGTATTGCGGTGTTAAAGCATCTTCGGCGCATTACAATAGAGCGGACACTGAGCCCTGGCGCCACGGATGCGGAGTTGCGCGGTCTCGAGGCCCAGCGTGCCTTGGTTCACCAAATGGAAAACATGGCCCTGCGTGGGAAAAAATGACATGAAAAACGACAACGGAATAATGGGAATTGTTGACACGTTACGCGCCGGCTGGTTTTTGATAGCCTTTATTGCAGGCATGATATATTGGGTTGCCCGCCAGGATTCGTCGCTGGCCGAGATAGAGCGCAACGAGCATCGCATAACATCTCTTGAAAATCGTACCACAATACTAGAGACCGGCATAGGCCAGCTCCAGATGAAAATCGACGGTATAAAGGAAGATGTTACCATGATAAAATCAGCGGTTATAAAATAGCCGCTGATTTTTTTATTATTGAATAAGCATGCACTTTCTACTACCTTATAATATATATGAAGAAAGACTTGTTCGATTTTTTGAACACCGACCTACAGTTTGTCAAAGGTGTCGGGCCAAAGGTTGCTGCGCGCTTTGACGATGTTATCGGTGGTCGCCGTGTGCTGGACTTTCTGCTGCATCGTCCGTCCGCGGTGCGGCCGCGTGCACTGACCCAGTCTGTGGCGGATGCCGCGGCTGGTCAAACTGTTACCATCGAATTGCTGATAAAAGCCGTCCGCCCCGGGCGCAGCTTTCGCGGGCGCCGTGTCCCGACCCAGATTATATGTGCCGACCATGCCGGTGCCACGGTTATAATACAGTTTTTTAATTCTAATTTTTTGGACTACTGGTTGAAAAAAATGCCTGTTGGCGCATGGCGCATCGTCAGTGGCAAGCTGGAGCGCAGCGGTTCCCGCAATATTATAAATCATCCAGAGTTTATCGAAGAACCGGAAAATATTGGCAAAATTCCGTCGATACAGGTTATATATCCCGCGGGCGAAGGGCTGACACAAAAGACTTTTGCAGCGGTCCGCGATCAAATTTTTGCCGCGCTGCCGGATAGACTGATGGGGGCGGATGAAAACACGCTTGAGTTTTTTGCCGCATTGCGCGATATCCATTTCCCCAGTGGGGCCGATGACCTGCTGCCCAATGCCACGGCCATGGCAAAGTTGGCTTATTATGAATTATTGGCGCACCAATCGGCCATCGCAATCAGTCGTCGTGCCCGTATGGATGTGCGAAATGCGCGCCCGGTCCGTCCCCAGAAATACGATTTAATGGACAAGTTTCGGGCCAGTCTTCCGTTTGAATTAACCGGCGCCCAGGCGCGCGCGCTGGATGAAATTTTTGCAGATATGTCACGTGATATGCCGATGATGCGCCTGGTCCAGGGCGATGTCGGCAGTGGCAAGACGATTGTAGCCCTGGCGGCGGCGGTTTGGATGGCGGCGCGCGGCGGGCAAACCGCACTGTTGGCGCCGACCGATACCCTGGCCCAGCAGCACTATGCCAAGCTAAAACCACTGTGTGATAAAATAGGTATTGTCTGTGATATTTTAACCGGCCGTGACAAGGGACCGGCGCGCCGTGAAAAGCTGGTGTCGTTGCGTTCGGGTCGCACGCGCATCGTTGTTGGTACGCATGCCCTGTTTTCCGAAGATGTCGATTACAAGGACCTGGGCCTGGTTATAATAGATGAGCAGCATCGCTTTGGCGTGGCCCAGCGCGAAGCACTGCGCGCCAAGGGGCGTAATCCCGACCTGCTGGCGCTATCTGCGACACCAATTCCGCGAACCTTGTCGATGACAATGTATGGCGATATGGATGTATCGATTATAAATGAAAAGCCGGCGGGGCGTCTGCCTATCAAGACATCTAAGATACCAATGGCGCGATATGGGGAACTGGTCGCACATCTGCGCCCCCAGATTGATGCCGGCGCAAAGGTATTTTGGGTCTGTCCCCTGGTCGAGGAAACAGAAGAATCACATGTAACCGCGGCGGCGGCGCGTCATGCGGATTTGGAAAAATATTTCCCGGGGGCCGGTCTGGTCCATGGGCAAATGGATAAGAAAAAGCGTGATATTGTAATGGCTGAATTTGCCGACAATGATTCCGATATGAAAATATTGGTCGCGACCACGGTAATAGAGGTTGGAATTGATGTCCCGCGTGCAACTATTATTGTAATAGAAAACGCCGAATGTTTTGGCTTGGCCGCACTGCATCAGTTGCGCGGTCGTGTCGGTCGCGGCAATCTTCAGTCTTATTGTATATTGCTGTTTGGCCGTAACCTCAGCGAGGATGGCATGCGTCGCCTGGATGTTCTGTGCGAAACCGACGACGGTTTTGCAATCGCAGAACAGGACCTGATGATGCGCGGTGTTGGTGAACTTATGGGAACGCGGCAAAGCGGCTGGATTCAGTATCATTTTGTAGATTACCGAATGCACCGTGATTTATTTAAGCTGGCGTCGCGTGCGGCGATGGATGCGCCGACGGATGAATGGACGCGTGATTTAATGTATATCTTTGACCGCGGGGAAACCATAAGTGCGTAAAATATTCATATTTTTGTTATGTGTGTTTTTCGGCATCGGGGCCCATGGTGCGACACTGATTAACGACACGGAAACAGAGCGTTTGCTAACCACACTGGTTGCGCCCGTGGCGACGGCGGCCAACATATCGCCGGCGCGTTTAAAAATTCATATTGTTCATGATGATGACTTTAATGCCTTCGTTTCCGGCGGCGAGGATGTTTATATTTATACCGGTCTGCTGACGCAGATAAAATCACCCGCCGCCCTTCAGGCGGTCATTGCACACGAGCTGGGGCATACAATTGGCGGCCACATGGTTCAAATGAGCCAGCGCATGGCCGCTGAAATGCGTCGTGCATTGCTGATTCAGGCGTTGGGCATTGGCCTAATGGCGGCCGGGGGCGAACCTTCACTGGGGGCGGGTGTTTTGGCCGGGGGGGGGGGCCGTTGCAACCCAGGGGATGCTGTCTTTCTCGCGCGACGAAGAACGTATGGCGGATAATCTGGGGCTGGATTTAATGCGCCGTGCAAACCAGGACCCCGCCGCATTCGTCCAGGTTTTTGAGCAAATGCGTGATATCACCGGCGCGGCCGAGGCAAAGATAAACCCAAATCGTGTAAATCATCCCCTAACGGCAGAGCGTCTGAAAAACGTTCGTGAATATATAGCCGCACATCCGGGAAAATATCAGTCTTCTAATTCTAAATATGCGGATGAATATGAACTGGTTCGGGCAAAACTGGTCGGATATTTGGACACGCCTGCGCGAATCAAGGCGCTGTATCCGGCGTCTGATAATTCGAGCGCGGCCCTTTATGCACGCGCGATATCTGATATGCGCCTTGGTAAATACAAAGATGCGGCGGCAGGGGTAAAAAAACTGACTTCGCGTATGCCGGATAACGGATATTTTTACGAACTATTAGGTGACATAGAATTTGCCGCCGGGGATTATGATGCGGCGGTGGCTGCCTATGAAAGTGCACTGCGGCATGTACCCGACGCACCCCAGATTCAAACGGCCCTGGCCCTGGTATTGACAGAGCGCGCGGCCCCCGGTGATAACGAGCGTGCCCGTGAACTATGCCTGCGTGCCAATTTAACGTCGCCGGGTGCACTGACATATTGGGCGCTGGCGCGTGGTTATGGCAGTGATGCACGTGCCAACTGGGCATTGGCCGAGTATTATAGTTTTATGGGAAATGATAAAAAAGCCCGCAGTTATGCAAAGAAGGCGCAAAAATCACTGCCGCATGATACGCCGGAATTTATCAAGTCCGGGGATATTCTTCGGAAAAAATAATTTATTCCAAAACCTGCTTTTGCAAGTCAATCAGCTGGGCGCAACCGGTTGCCGCCATATTCATCAGACTTTCGAGCTGTTCTCGTGTAAACGGATGCTGTTCGCCGGTTGCCTGAATCTCTACAAACTTACCGCCGTCTGCGACAACAAAATTTGAATCCAGTTCCGCGACACAATCTTCATCATAATCCAAATCCAGAACCAGTTCATTATTCCACAAACCCGCGCTGATTGCGGCGACATGTTCACGGATGGGGTTTTCATGTATCCGCCCACGCATCATCAGCCAGCGCACCGCCATTGCCATTGCGACAAAGCCCCCTGTAATAGACGCGCAGCGTGTTCCGCCGTCACCTTGAATCACGTCACAGTCAATATTGATTGTATGCCGCCCCAGCAGTTCCATGTCAACCACACTGCGCAGTGCCCGGCCAATCAGGCGGGATATTTCCGCACTGCGGTGGTCTTTTTGCATTTGTTCGTGACCCTTGCGCGTGGCATTGGCACGTGGCAGCATAGAGTATTCTGCCGTAACCCAACCACCGGTCTTGTTCTGCTGACGCTTCCACAGGGGTTGGTTCAGTTCAACCGATGCCGTGCACATAACATGCGTGCCACCCATTTTTATAAGACAGGACCCCTCGGCCCATTTGTTTATACCTGTTTCCATTGAAACGGGACGCATTTGGTCGGATTTGCGCATCGATGGTCGCATCATTTTTATTCCTTTTTATATATCACCGCTATAATACCACCGGCCGGTGGTATTGCAATTACTTTTAAGATTTGATTTTTTCCATACATGTTGCTATCCTGATGCCCACAGAAGGATAAAGATGTCAATAAAAGTCAAACGACTGTTTAAAAAGCTAATAAGCTATTCCGGAATTTTTTTCTTTATATTGGCCGTTGGCATGCTGTACTGGCAGCTGCGCAACTATAGCCTGCGTGATATTTTCCACGCCATAGTCAGCATTCCGTTCCCAAATCTGCTGGCGGCATGTTTGGCGTGTTTGGCGGGTTATTTTGCGCTGGCGCTGTATGATTATTTGGCGCTGAACTATGTCGGTGAAAACAAGAAGGTTTCCTGGTGGAAATGGATGTTGGCCGGAATGCTGGGCTTTGCAATCAGTAATAATGCCGGTCATGCGGTGGTCAGTGGCGGTGCAATCAGATATCGTCTTTATACCCGTTGGCGCATTCGTGGTGGTGATATAGTTAAAATGCTGACTATATCGGGTTTTACCTACTTTCTGGGTTGTGCCGCAATAGTTGTAATAGGTTATTTCTTAATCCCGCATGATATTCTGGGGGCGGCACCGGGTGCGCGTTTTGGAATAAATATGCTGTTTGCGTTCTGTTTGGCGGCGGTTTTGTCTTACTTTGCAGTAACCATAATCTTTCGTAAAAAGAGCGTTAAGATAGGTCAGATAAAGTTCCAGGTCCCCAGCACGAAAATGGCGACGACCCAGATGCTGCTTGGCATGACGGACAGTGTTTTGGCCGGCCTGGTACTGTATTTCTGTCTGATTCCGTTTGTTGACATACCCTTTGGTGTGTTTATAGGCTTGTTTGTAATTGCCCAAACCATGGGTGTTTTCAGCCAGGTTCCGGGCGGGATTGGCGTGTTCGAGACAATCTTCCTGGTCGCACTGCCCAATACCGTGGACAAGGCCGATATTTTCGGTGCCCTGTTGGCCTTCAGAATAATATACTATGTACTGCCCTTGATTGGGGTTGGCGGTCTGTTTTTTATATACGAGCGCTGGCTGCGCGCTCAGATGCAGCGCTGGGTAGAGCAGGCTAAGCAAAAAATGCCTGTATTACCACGCAGACCCGGCCGCGGGAAAAAAGGCAAATAAAATTGCCTTGCCATGACATGTTCGTGCGTGCTATGTTATATATGCTCGTATGACATGGGGTAAATAATTTGCTGTTTATACTGTCAATATTTTCCTTAATTCGCAATGCGCTGTTGGGTATTGTTGCGCCATTCCTTGGCATGGGCTGGACCGCCCCACGGGAACGGATTATTTCCATATCGTACGTGCCTGAAACCAAAGGATTATTATATGTCAAAGAAAATATATGTGGACGCAGTCCACCCGGAGGAAACCCGGGTCGTTGTGGTAGATACTGCAACGAATCGCGTTTCTGATTTTGACGTTGAAACAACGACCAAGCCCCAGATAAAAGGGAACATTTATCTGGCTAAGGTAATCCGTGTTGAACCCTCCTTGCAGGCGGCATTTGTGGATTACGGTTCTGGCAAGAACGGCTTTTTGCCATTTTCGGAAATTCATCCGGATTATTACCAAGTTACAGCAGAACAGAAAAAGAAGCTGCTGGAGCTGGCGCATGCCAATATTGTTGATGACGACGATGACCCCGATGACGAAGGGGACGAGGTTGCCGAATACGACGACCACAGTGCGGGCGAAGACAACAAGGAATTTGTTAAACGCGCACGTGAATTCAAAATTCAGGATGTTATAAAGCCAAAGCAGATTCTGCTGGTCCAGGGGGTAAAAGAAGAACGCGGCCAAAAAGGCGCGTCGATGACGACATACCTGTCGCTGGCGGGTCGTTTTGCGGTTTTGATGCCAAACTCTCGCAAGCGTAACAGCTATGGCATTTCGAAAAAGATTTCAGACAAGGCAGAGCGTGCCCGCCTGCGCGAAATTCTGCATGGGCTAAAGATTCCGAAGGGAATGACGGTTGTTCTGCGTACGGCGGCATTTGGTGCCGAGGCCGCGGACATCGCCGCCGATTATGATTATCTGGTAAATCTGTGGAATGAAATCCGCAAGACCACATTGGAATCTGTGGCACCGGTAACAATTCATACCGAGGATTCTTTGCTACGCCGCATTGTTCGTGACTTTCTGGCGGACAAGGACGACGTTCTTGTAATTCAGGGCGAGGATGCCTTTGACGCTGCGAAGCAGTATTTTCAGCAGATGTACGGTCGCGCACCTAAAAAGCAGTTGGTGAACTACAAGGATGCGGCGGTGCCGCTTATGGTAAAGGCCGGTGTTGAAAAGCAGTTGGAAGGCCTGCACGGGCCGTATGTTCAGTTGCCGTCCGGCGGTTCGCTGGTAATTAACCAGACCGAGGCCATGGTAACAATCGACGTAAACTCGTCGCGTGCGATAAAGGAAAAGGATATAGAGCAGACGGCTCTTAACACCAACCTTGAAGCGGCCGAGGAAATCGCGCTACAACTGCGCCTGCGTGACTTGGCCGGTATTGTTGCGATTGACTTTATCGATATGGAAGAAGAAAAGAACAACCGCAAACTGGAATTAAAAATGCGCGAAGTTATGAAGCGTGACCGGGCGCGCACCCAGGTTGCGAAAATCAATAACTTTGGTGTTTTGATGCTCTCTCGCCAGCGTCTGCGCAGCAGCTTTATGGAATCATCGTATGTTGCCTGTCCGTATTGTATGGGTGCGGGTGTTGTCCCCAGTATCCAGACCGCGGCGATTATAATGTTCCGTCATCTTCAGGAAAAGCTGCTGGCGAAATCGGCCCAGAAAATTATTATGACGGTTCCGACCGATGTCGCGGTATACCTGCTTAACCACAAGCGTGCTGAACTGGCCGCGATGGAGGCAAAGTTTGACACTGAAATCGTAATTGTTGGCGATGACAGCCTGATGAACATCGACCAGTATTCGATACAGCGTGTCGCGCCAGAGCAGAACAAAACAGATGACCTGCTGGAAGCGCATGCGCCTTCGACCGATTCTAAAAAGAAGAATGCGCAGCATGCGGATGCAAAAAAGACCACAATGAATGCACCGCGTCGCCGTCGCAAAAAGCAGCCGGAAAAGAAACAAACTTTCTGGCAGAAACTGGTTGGCTAAAACGCGCCGTACGACAATATAAATCCCCGCATTGCGCGGGGATTTTTTATCTTATTGATTTTTTTCGTAATTTATGGTAGTATATAGTAAATGCACTGCGGCCACTATGGGCCGCATTTTTGTTTGCCCCGCGAATGACGCGGGGCTTTTTTTCATTCATGACGGGAGGGATTTATGCCAACAACCAGTGCCAAGTTGCACCGCGCACGCGCGGCCAAAAATGACGAGTTTTATACGCAATACGATGATGTGAAAAAAGAATGCGACAATTACCTGTCGCATTTTTTTAATAAGATTATTTATTGCAACTGCGACACCGCCGACAGTGCGTTTGTGAAATACTTTACAGAACTAAAAGCGGCGGGGAAAATCCGCGATGTATGGTTTTCCGGCGGCCTGGGCGGCGATGACTTTCGCAGCCCGGCATCACTAGAAAGACTCAACGCGGCGGATATAGTAGTAACTAATCCGCCGTTTTCTTTATTCCGGGAATTTATAGACCAGTTGATTCAGTACAACAAAAAGTTTTTAGTTATCGGAAATATGAATTCGGTGATATACAGGCCCTTGTTGACACAGATAAAAGAAAACAAAATCTGGTTTGGTGTACGGCGCTGGACTGGTGGCATGAACTTTATCACTGATAATGGCATGCGTGGTGTGTCTGCGATATGGTATACAAACATAGCGCATGGAATTATCCCGCCTGAATTACCATTCACAAAGCGGGTTGAGATGCCTGCCTATGACAATGCCGATGCAGTAAATGTAAATAAGTCCAGTCATCTGCCACCTGATTATACCGGCATAGTAGGTGTTCCGATTAGTTTTTTGCAATGGTATAACCCAGAAAAATTTGAAATCCTGGGGCTGGCCAAGGATTTTACCTATGACGGCAAGCCATGCTATATAAATGGTGATGTTTTATATACTCGCCTACTTATCAGACGCAGATTTAAAAACTATCTATTGCCATAGGAATAAAAACACTGTATTATCAAAATATGAGACGCTTGATAGTTTGCTTGTTCTTATTGCTTCCGATAAGTGGCTTTGCCTTTGATGTTGCCCAGCTGAAAGAATGTTCTGCTGTAATGGCAAAAAAATTTACAAAAAGCGATAGTATGGATGTAAATAGATATATCCAGGCATCCAAGGCAATGGTTGATATATTTGGTGTATCACGTGTAGATGTTAAGACTAATTATGTATATCAAGGCGCTAAGACCATAGAAGTTGAAGGCGATGCCAGTTGGCGCTATTTTTATCCACCATCGTATGGCGGCGGCGGCAAGGGAAAGCTAATCTATAATCAAAACGAAGTTATGCGCGCCGGCAGGGCAGGTGATGCTCTTGTTATTGGAAAGTGCAAAAATGAAATCTTACTGCTAATTGTCCAGCAAGACAGTCCCGCTGAGCAGGAGTTATATTCCGTCCTGGGGATGAGTGCCCCAACGCCGGAAAAGACATCGCTATGGCGGCGCCTGTGGGGCACGGCGGAAAAACGTACGGCTGATTATGAAATAGACACCGCCGCACTGCCCATGCCGACAATACCGGAAAAATCATGGGCGCGCATATATTTTACGCCCGGCCCCGAGTGCGAGGATAACATTGTCGCCAGTATTGATGACGCCACACGTGCGATTGATGTTGCGGTATATTCCATTACCAATGACAAGATAGTAGACAGCCTGCTGGCGGCGCATCGCCGCGGTGTGCGTGTCCGCATAATCAGCGACCGGCTCCAGGCCTCCGGCCGGCATTCGCTTATCTCGCGTCTGGCGGATGCGGGTGTGCCGGTTATACTGAATAAAAAGCATAAAATCATGCATCATAAGTTTGCAATATTTGATAAAAAGGATATCGAAACCGGTTCCTATAACTGGACATCGTCTGCGACACAATCTAATGCGGAAAACTGTATGTTCTTTCCGGAACAGCGCAAAGAATTCACAAACCAGTTTAAATATCTGTGGGACTTTTATCAGGGATAAAAAAATCCGCCATTTGGGCGGTTTTTTTAATGGGTCGGATGACCAGATTGTAAATTCCCGTCGCTTATGGCGCTGGGTCCCTTTCGGCTCGTAAGGCTCAAACTGCGCATTGCTTGTTTTCGCCAACTTCGCACACGAACCGGACCGGTTCGAACCGCTGGGCATGCTGATTTTAAAATAAAACCCACCGTTGGGTGGGCTTTATTTTAAAATGGGGCGGATGACCGGATTCGAACCGGCGACAACTGGTACCACAAACCAGTGCTCTAACCAACTGAGCTACATCCGCCATACTCCAAACAGGACATCTGTCCTATTTAAAATATTGGTGGAGCTGATCGGACTCGAACCGACGACCCCTTGCATGCCATGCAAGTGCTCTACCAACTGAGCTACAACCCCATGCGAGAGCTTATTCTATATTTCTTCTTGCCAAATGTCAAATCAATTTGCTACGATTTTTACACATAAGGAGATTTTATCATGGATTATACCGCCCTAAAGGCCGAAGTAGAACAGAAAACAGCACAAACAATCGAAGTTTTAAAGAATGAATTTGCAGGGCTGCGCACGGGACGTGCGTCTGTGCACTTGCTCGACGGGGTGCGGGTGCCGGTCTATGGCGCGGAAATGCCGCTGAACCAGGTTGCAACCGTTTCGGCGCCCGATACCCAGACACTGTCTGTAACTGTTTGGGATGCAACAAATGCGCCCGCTGTGGAAAAGGCTATACGTGATTCCGGGTTGGGGTTGAACCCGATGACAGCCGGTGGCGTAATTCGCCTGAATTTGCCGCCTCTTACCGAAGAGCGCCGCAAGGAACTGGTTAAGGTTTCTGGCAAATACGCCGAAGAGGCAAAGATTTCCATGCGTAATATCCGCCAGGATGCAATGGGCAAGATAAAGCGTGCCGTCACAGACAAGGAAATTTCAGAAGACGATCAGCGTAAGTTTGAAGACGACCTACAGAAAGTGTTTGAGCGTCGTGGCACAGAGGTTGACACACTGGCAAAGCAGAAAGAAGCAGATATTTTGTCCGTATAACATATTTAACGCCGGGAAACGTGATGTTTAAGCTATTTAAAAAGAAACAATCGCAAGCAACCGACGCGCCTGTGCGCGTGCCGGCGCATATCGCTTTTATATGTGACGGAAACCGCCGCTGGGCCGAGATGCGCGGCCTGCCGCCGCTGATGGGACACAAGGCCGGGATTTCAAACTTTGAAAATCTGGTTGATTGGTATATGGCGCGCGGGGTATCAACTGTTACGTTCTTTATATTTTCCACAGAAAACTGGAACCGCTCCGACGAAGAAGTAAACTTCCTAATGGACTTGTTTTATGCGGAACTGAAAAAGAACATGAAGCACGCGCTGGAAAAGAACTTGCGCTATCGCATTGTCGGCAGCCGCGACAGATTGCCTAAAAAGCTGGCCGAGCTATGCGACCAGCTGGAGGAAACGTCGGCTGAAAACACCGGCGGTACGGTTGTATTTGCCCTGAACTATGGTGGCCAGGCGGAAATTATCGATGCGGTCAATGCCGCCATTGCCGACGGCAAACCTGTGGACCGTGAAACGTTCGAAACATATCTTGATACCGGTGACCTGCTGCCGATTGATTTAATGGTGCGTACCAGTAACGAATTCAGAATCTCTAACTTTTTGTTATGGAAACTGGCGTATGCCGAACTGATTTTCATGTCACAGCATTGGCCGGACCTGGTTCGTGACGAAAATCTGTGGCAATATACTCTGGATGAATACGGACGCCGCGACCGTCGCTTTGGTGGTGGCAAAAAGGCAAACTATGCCGGCAAGACAAAGGTGAAAAAATATGTCTAATACAATGCAACGGGTTATCGTCGGGTGTGTTTTGGCACTGATTGCCGGGGCGGCGGCCCTGGGTGAATATTTTGGCCTGCCGGCGGTGCGCTGGCTGGGGGTGGCGGCTGTTGTGGCGATGATTATTGAAATGGTTGCCATGATGTCCCGCAATCGGGCAAAGCTGGGGGATAAAAATAATCTGATTGTATGCGCCGCGTTTTTGGCATGGCTGCTTTTAATGTTGGCGTCTGTTTATGCAATTGGTAACCGTCCGTGGATTATCCTGCTGCTGCTGCTTATTATATCGGCGGCCGATATCGGCGCCTGGTTCTTCGGACGCCTGTTGGGCGGCGACAAGATGTGGCAGCGCCTGTCAGAGAATAAGACATGGGCCGGCCAAATTGCAGGTGTAATATGCGGTACGGTAATGGCTGTCATGTATGGTTTGCTGGGGACTGATACGTTCATGCCCCAACTAATGTGGATTGGTATCAGTGTTGCGCTGCTGTCACAGTATGGCGACCTGACGGCCAGTTGGATAAAGCGCCGCATGGGTATAAAAGACTTTGGCAATATATTACCTGGGCACGGTGGTCTGCTGGACCGGTTTGATGGCTGGATTTATGTCTTGCCGATAATCTGGCTGGTTATGCTATAATTTTTCGCAAAGGTAAGGGAAGGGTAAGATATGCATACTTTATTAACCATTGTCGCATTACTGATTGTATTAGGCGTCGTGGTTTTTGTTCATGAACTGGGGCACTTTTTAGCCGCCCGCTGGGCCGGTGTTCGCGTTGATACTTTTTCAATCGGATTTGGGCCCGCTATTTTAAAATGGCATGACCGTCGTGGAACCACATGGAGACTGGCATGCCTGCCGCTGGGTGGATATGTATCCATTTACGGCCAGGAAGACATGTTCAATCGTAAAAAGTATGAAGAACTGCCCGCGGCCAAGAAAAAGGGGCACTATCTGTCGGCACCCGCATGGAAGCAGTTTATAATAATTGCTGCCGGCGTTACGATGAACTTTATTTTGGCGTGGGTAATTTATTCCGCCTTATTCATGTTCCAGCCGAAAAATGTTCAGTTGCCCGTTGTAGGCCAGGTTATTCAGGAATCGGTTGCATTTAATGCGGGCGTAAAGCCGGGTGATGTTGTAATTCGCATCGACGAAGAAAAAATTACCAACTGGGGCGAGCTGATAATAGCCAAGGAAATAGCCGCCAATCGTGATGCAAATGTATTGTTGGTTCGCGGTGATAAACTGGTTCAGGTAAAGTTGTCGCCGGCCGAGCGCTGGGGCCTTGTTGCCGACGGCAGCAAGACCGAGTTCCGCAAAAAAGGATTTTTCGGGGCAATATATTCCGGGGCGCGCGAAACATATCACCAGTCTAAGACACTGTTGGTTGTTCTGAAGCAGATTGTAACCGGCGAGCGTTCTTCAAAACAACTGGGGTCCTTTATTACTATCGCCGAAGTATCCGGCCAGGCCATGGCAATGGGTTTCTTTGCGCTGCTGTCAATTA
>Ga0137306_102381_pt1 | contig 15867 bp, 16 predicted proteins | sample Inofroosms_March_FD_97187 | JGI IMG/M metagenome (GOLD analysis project Ga0137306, IMG submission 97187) | Mouse cecal microbial communities from Vienna, Austria - N-Acetylneuraminic and N-Acetylglucosamine D2O microcosms_March | ecosystem: Host-associated > Mammals > Digestive system > Large...
CGTGGCACACGGCGGAACGATTATGGCGATTCTGGAGCGATTCGGTTATCCGAAAAGAGCTTATTTTGACTATCAGGTAAAAAACGGGTGCGGATATGTGCTGACACCTGTGGAAGGAACGGATTTATGGAATTATCAATGCTTGCCGTAGGGCTTGGGTTCCTGCTGGATCTGCTGCTGGGGGATCCTCACTGGCTTTACCATCCCATCCGGCTGGTGGGACATCTGATCAGCGGGCTGGAGAAGCTGCTTCGCTCTGTCTTTCCCAAAACGGAGAAGGGGGAACTGACAGCAGGAGTCTTTCTGCTGGCGCTGACTGCCGGAATCACTGCGGGGACGGCTTGGGGGCTTCTTTTTCTGGCCGGGCTCTGGCATCCGTATGTCCGGTTTGCCCTGGAAACTTTGATGTGTTACCAGCTTCTGGCGACAAGATCATTGAAAGATGAGACGATGAAAGTTTACGCGGCGCTGAAAGCAGGGGATGTGGAAGGAGCGCGGTACGCAGTGTCCATGGTGGTGGGACGGGACACGGAGGCGCTCGATGACATCGGTATTACAAAAGCGGCAGTGGAGACGGTGGCGGAAAATACGTCGGACGGAATCGTTGCGCCGCTCCTCTTTATGGTTCTCGGCGGCGCGCCGCTTGGGTATTTTTATAAGGCGGTCAATACCATGGATTCCATGGTCGGTTATAAAAACGAGCGCTATCTGTATTTTGGAAGGGCGGCAGCAAAATTTGATGATGTGTTGAATTATATTCCGGCGAGACTGTCGGCGGTGTTGATGGTGTGCGCCGGCGGACTTCTTCAAATGGACGCGTCAAATGCCTGGCGGATCTACAGGCGCGACCGGTATCATCACAGCAGCCCCAATTCCGCCCATACCGAGGCAGCGGCGGCGGGCGCTCTGCATATCCAGCTTGCCGGGAACGCATACTATTTCGGAAAACTGTATGAAAAACCGACGCTGGGGGATATGGACCGTCCGGTGGAATATGAAGATATAAGACGGGTCAACCGTCTCCTGTACGGAACGGCAGTTCTGGCGCTTGCGGGGTTTCTGGCTGTGAAAGGAGTCATATTATGGATCATATAAAAAAAGGCTGTCTGCATATTTACTGCGGAGACGGAAAAGGAAAGACAACAGCGTCTGTGGGACTTGCGGTCCGGGCAGCGGGACATGGAATGAAGGTACTGTTCTGCCAGTGCATGAAGGACGGAACGTCCAGCGAAGTAGGGATGCTGAAAAAACTGGGGATCGATTACTGCTGCTGCACAGAGAAGTTCGGTTTTTTCTGGAATATGACAGAAGAGCAAAAAGAGCAGGCGGCGCATGCGTATACGCATCTGTTTGAGGAAGTGACGGGAAAAGCAAAGAATGAGGGGTATGATCTGCTGGTCATCGACGAATTTATGAGCGCCTACGAACATGGAATGATCTGTCAGAAGACGGCGCTGCATTTTGTGATGAACCGGCCGGAAGGTCTGGAAGTGGTCCTGACCGGACGGAATCCGGGGGAGGAACTTTTAAAACTGGCAGATTATGTGACGGAGATGCGGAAATTGAAACATCCCTTTGACGAAGGAATTCCGGCACGCAGGGGAATTGAGATGTAGACGGTGCAGGGATCAGAACGGGAGCGGAGGTATCATGAATTATAAAGCAGTGGTCCAGTACGAAGGCACCCGCTACCGGGGCTGGCAGGTGCAGGGAAATACGGAACATACGATCCAGGGAAAACTGGAAGCGCTTCTGTCACGGATGGAGGGCGCCCCAGTGGAAGTTCACGGCTCCGGCAGGACGGACGCAGGTGTCCATGCGGCCGGACAGGTAATCAGCTTCCGGTGTATCGGGGGAAGAAGCGCGGAGGAGATCCGGGACTATATGAACCGGTATCTTCCGGAGGATATGGCGGTGCTGTCCGTGGAGGAGGCAGCGCCGAGGTTTCATGCGCGTCTGCATGCGGTGAGGAAAACGTACGTATACCGGATCTGGAATGATCCGGTTGGAAATGTGTTCGGCCGCCGCTTTCTGACGCAGGTGAAGGAACCGCTTAACGTGGATATGATGCGGAAAGCGGCAGAAGAACTGTGCGGGACGCATGATTACCGGGCTTTTTGTTCGCTGAAGCGGTTTAAGAAATCTACCGTGCGGACCATAGAAGAGATCCGCATTTTTCAGGATGGCCCCAAAATCGAGATCATGTATGTGGGTGACGGATTTCTGTATCATATGGTGCGGATCCTGACGGGGACGCTGGTGGAAGCAGGGCTGGGGCTTCGAAACGCGGAGTCCATGAGGGAGATTCTGGACAGCCGCGACCGTGCGCGCGCCGGACGCCTGATGCCGCCGGAAGGCCTGATGCTGATGGGGGTGGAGTATGGGGATGCTGGTGTTATGACAGGGACAAGTTAGAGGAGACCAGTAAAATCAAGGGGTTGCATTAACTTGCCCTTTCATTTTTTCACAACTCTGGATTATTATCTTTTCCGGTTGTCAGATTTTGTTTTTTCTGGTAGGATAGGTTTGTATGATCGAAAACGGAAGTTAAAGGATGCGTTTCTGATGCCCTCTAGTAATTTAGGGGGTGATGCCATGAGCACAATGGAAGTTCTTACTTTATTGCTGGTCATTTTCGCGGCTCTGTCTTACATAGACAATCATAAAAAGAAATAGCATCCCCCGGCCAAGGTCGATGCTATTTCTGTTTGAAATAAAGTCATACTGAGGTCATCGGAAGCAATTCCGACGATCTTTCTGAGTAGATTATACTACAGGGTGCTTGTGTAATGCAAGTACCCTTTTTGATAATTATCTTTTTTTATCCGGTCTTGGTTACAAACCGCCTTTTCTTTAAGGACGATTTCTTTTTTGTCAGTTCCATTATCTTCAATATATTTAAATTCTATTTTCAGATAATATTCAGATTCTGTGATGACAGTTTGTTAAGAATTGCATTTGCATCCTCCTGTCAGCCGTGGCAAAATCAGTCTGCTTTCCTGACATTTCGTATAGCGTGGATGGGAATTTTTGGCAATAGTGAGGTGGATAAAATAGTGTACCTATATTTACCATGAGACTGATATTGCCATGGGGCCGGAGTATGTCGCAAAAGGAAGAACTTCAAAGTTCCTGATATTTTCGAGTTATTTCCGAGTCTTTTCAGTGCGTTTTTTCAGATCATCCTTCAGGAACTGATAACAGGCTGCCGTCAATGGGATTCCGAGCAGAATTCCTGCGACGCCGAAGAGACTGCCGCCTACCATGACCGCAGAGAACACAAAGATTCCCGGCAGCCCGATTGAAGTGCCGACTACTCTCGGGTAAATGAGCTGGTTTTCGAGCTGCTGCAGTACAATGATGAATACAAGAAACATCAGTGACTGGAGCGGTGATTCCGTGAAGATCATGAGAATACCCACGATGGCGCCGATATAAGCGCCCAGAACCGGAATCAGTGCAGTGGCGCCTACGAGGATTCCGATCATGACCGCATAGGGAAAGCGGAACAGAAGCATGCCGAGGATACATAAGATTCCCAGTATCACGGCTTCGGTGACCTGTCCGACGATAAAACGATGGAAACTGTTGTCCAGCGTACGCAATATATAAAGAGATTTTTCCCGGACAACGGCCGGCAGGTAGGTACGCATCAGCCGGTCAGCCTGTTTTCCAAGCCATTCTTTGCCGGCCAGCAGGTAGATGGCGAAAATCAGGGAGACAAACAGGTTGAAAATCATGGATACAAAGGAAGAAATGTATCCGAACAGACCTGCTCCGGCGCCGGAACCCACCCAGGCAAGAAGCTGCTGCAGAAGTTTCTGAACATCAATCTGCAGTTCCGGTATGGCCGGAAGAAAGGTGAAGATGTCCGGATGATCCTGAAAAAACTGCATGACCATATCATAGGCGACCGGGATATTGGACAGCAGAATATTGATACAGGATCGAAGTTCCGGTACGATCATATTGATAATCAGCGCTATGATCAGAAGCAGAGTCAGAAAAGACAGCGCGATGGATGCCGCCCGCCTGACAGCGGGAGAGCGGGGATTCCATCCGGAAAGAACCGTCCGTTCGTAAAAATTCATAATCAGATTCAGTATATAAGCCATGATACATCCCAGAACCAGAGGGCGGGCGACGCCGGCGAAAAACAGAAGCCATTTTATGGCTGCATCCCAGTAATGGCACAGCAGATAGAGGATCAGGCCGCAGACTGCCGCATATTGAATCAGTTCTTTTTTTTCTTTCATAGATGATCAGATACTCCTTTTTGAATGTAGTATACAGTATAGAAGGAAACGGGCAAAAATGCAAGCGGTTGTTATCTGAAAAAAGATGGAACCAAAGACGGGGATCTGTTATAATGATTCTGAATTTTATGAGGAGGAACTGAGAATGGGAGCCTGTATTACAACATATTCCAAGGTACATATGTCGCCGTCTGAACCGAAAGCGGAAGATATCCGGATCGAGGATATCGCTCATGCACTGTCTCTGATGGTACGGGCAAACGGACATTTTCCAAAGTTTTATTCGGTGGGTCAGCACTGTATTCACTGCTGCGGGGAGGCGCATGCAAGGGGGTACACGCGCCGCATACAGCTGGCATGTCTGCTGCATGATGCCAGCGAAGCGTATCTGGCGGATATCACACGGCCGGTCAAGCAGGAACTGCCCGGATACAGAGAGATGGAAGCGACGCTTCAGACTGTAATTTTCCGGAAATACCTTGGGGAGATGTCAGAAGAAGAGGAACGTCTCTGGCGGGAGCTGGATAATACATTGTTATATTATGAATTTGATTATTTTATGGGCGAAAAGCTGATGGAGTGTCCGGGGGAACTGAAGAGCAGTCCGGTCTTCGATACGGAGCCGTTTGCGGTGACGGAACAAAATTATCGGAGCTGGTTTGAGAGGCTGTGTGGCAGATGACGGGCGGCTGCAGGCTCTGTCCGCGGGAATGTACGGCGGATCGGGAGCAAGGGGAGCTGGGATACTGCCGGATGCCTTCAGAGCCGTATGTGGCAAGAGCTGCGCTTCATTACTGGGAGGAACCATGTATTTCCGGAACAGAAGGTTCCGGTGCAGTCTTTTTCTCGGGCTGTACGCTCCGGTGTGTCTTCTGCCAGAACTATGAAATTGCGGCAGGGACTGCAGGAAAGAAAGTATGCGTCGAACGACTGGCGGAGATCTTTCTGGAACTGCAGGAACAGGGCGCCAATAATATCAACCTGGTGACGGCGGGACACTTTCTGCCCTCTGTGATCCGCGCTCTTCAAAGCGCAGAGAGACAGGGCCTGAAGATTCCGGTTGTGTACAATACCGGAGGTTATGAGAAAGCGGATATGCTGCGGCAGCTGGAAGGGCTGGTGGATATCTGGCTCCCGGATTATAAATATGAGAGCGCCAGACTGGCCGGGCGCTATTCTCATGCACCCGATTATCCAGAGCATGCAAAAGAGGCGCTCCGGGAAATGGTGCGTCAGGCAGGCGCGCCGGTATATGACAGCCGGGGAATCATGCAAAGAGGCGTGATTGTCCGTCATCTGGTGCTTCCCGGCTGTGTTTATGACAGTAAGGATGTGCTGGAATATCTTCATGACACATGGGGAGAGCAGATATGGATCAGCATTATGCGTCAGTATACGCCGATGCCTCAGGTCCGCGGGTTTCCGGAACTTGACCGGAGCGTTACGGAGGAAGAATATAAAGAAATTGTGGATTATGCGTGTTTTCTGGGAATGAAACAGGTATATGTTCAGACGGAAGACTGTGACCGGGAGAGCTTTATCCCGGCGTTTGATTACAGAGGAGTGGAAAGTCCAGACACGTGCCGCTGCCTGTTATAACAGTTGGTGTTGGTCCGTATGCAGGGATACACAGAAAAAACTGCTGCTTTGCGGCGTGTATCCCCTGCGTTGGACAGAAAATCATATTATGCCGGCTTCCATGCAGAGCATATGGAATATGTAAGGCTGCCAAAGAAACCGTGCAGAATCACAGTTCCAGGATCTTTCCGGAAGCAGAGTCGTATCTGCAGTATTTTCCATGTTCGGAGATAAAAGGCATATAGGTATCTTTTCGGTTATCTTTGATATGAACAACACCGGTGGCAATCATCTCGACCAGGGAGAAGCGTTCGCTTAAACTGGAGATCCATTTATAAGTCTTTTCTTTGGAAGAAGAAGCCATAATCAGATTATAGCCGTTTTCGCAGGATTCCAGATTGAAATAAACCTTTTCTGCCTTCTTTGGATCGGCAAATACCTGGCTGAAAATATAGGAAGAGAAATTCTTCTTGACAAATGCCTGAAAGGATTTTTTGTCATAGACGATTTTGGATACGGCATCGGTAATCTTGTCGCCGCGTTCAATACGGGTACGAAGGATCTTAAGGACGTCAATGGTCCAGTTGATAAAGGAAATGCTGCTGTATTCCATGGATTCCAGCAGATTGCTGATCAATTCCCTGCTGAGGGTATCAGAACGTTTTGCTTCTTCAAATAATTGATTTTTCATAGATTATCTTCTCCTTTTATACAGACGTCAGATCTTGATAGACTGACGCAAAAATACGGTATCAGACCATATATTCTGTTTTTATTATAAATCTACTTTATGGAAAATACAAGATTTATCGGTACATATTATGATCCTGTAAAATGAAAAACTGTAACAGTTCAGCCCAGGACTTTGCATTTACTGCGAAGTCCGTGAAAATACGAAAATTGAGCCAGGGGAATCTGCCCCTCGCCGAAGGCGATTTGGAATAGGCAGATTCCGTAACAGGGAAGCCGAAGGCTGAACGGTTACGAAAAATTTGGAGGAAATGAAAAAAGGGATTGACATTTCCGGAAGATTGACATAGAATACATTACAGAAATAAGAGAAACCGATGAGAAAGAGTAGTAGGTCTTTATATGGAGTTACAGAGAGCTGCAGATGGTGGGATTGCAGTACGGAGTAGATGACTGAATGGACTTTCGAGGGCGGCCTGAAATGAGAGAAGAGAGTAGGAGCTGCCGGGAACCAAACCCGTTATCAATGAGGAATGTATGTTAGTACATTGAAAGTGGACGATATGTCAATTTGAGTGGTACCGCGATTATAACTGGATTATAACCGTCTCAAGCGAAAGCTTGGGGCGTTTTTTTATGCACAGGGGCGTAAGAAAATCAGCAGCTTTGCTGCACGTACCCCGTGCGGCGGGCAGGGGAAGATGGTTCTTCCCTGCTCGATTGCCCACAGGCGGAAAACATTCAAATCCTGGTTTCTTCATTTCTGAAAATAACATTTTAAGGTTTTGGAGGAAAAAGAAAGATGAAAAAGAGAGCAGTAAGCGTATTGACGGCAGCAGTGATGATGGCGGCGGCAGTCGCAGGATGCGGAGGCAACGCCGGGAATGTTCCGGCAGAAAATGCAGAACAGGATGAGACGGAAAGCACCGGCGGGGGGAGTACGGATGAGGCCGACAAAACAGACGGGAATTCGTATAAAATAGCAGTCGTAAAACAGATGGATCATGCCTCTTTGGATGAGATTGCCGGTGCAGTCTGTGAAGAACTGGATCAGATTGCCGCGGATCAGGGAATTACCATTGAATATGAAGTTTATTCCGGCCAGGGCGATCAGTCCATGCTCAATCAAATCGGAACACAGGCAGTTTCAGATAATGTGGATGTGATTATTCCGATTGCAACACTGGCCGCACAGGTAGTGACCACCTGTGCGGAAGAGACGAAAACACCGGTAGTCTTTGCGGCAATCTCTGATCCGGAAGCTGCCGAGATGACGGGGATTGATTATGTGACCGGAACTTCCGACGCACTGAACACAGCGTTTATTATGGATATGATGCTGGCACAGAATCCGGATGTTCAGAAAGTCGGCCTGTTGTATTCGCTGTCTGAAGACAATTCCAGAACACCGATTGCAGATGCAAAAGCATATCTGGATGACAAAGGGATTGAGTATGTGGAGAAAACGGCAAACACAAACGACGAAGTGATCACGGCGGCAAGCGCTCTGATTGCAGAAAATGTGGATGCGATCTTTACCCCTACCGATAATGTGATCATGTCGGCGGAGCTTGCAATCTATGAGGATCTGGCAGCTGCAGGTATTCCGCATTATACGGGAGCGGATTCTTTTGTCCGCAACGGCGCGTTCGCTACCTGCGGCGTGAACTACACGGAGCTTGGACATGAAACGGCGGATCTTGCTTTCAAAGCACTGACGGAAGGAATGGATGGTCTCGAAGACTTTTATCTGACAGATGGAGGCATTATTACGGTAAATACGGAAACTGCCGACAAACTGGGGGCAGATTATTCTGCTTTTGCCGCTATGGGAGATGTGGTAGAAGTTACAACGACAGAAGAATGATATTGAAACGGAGTCAGGCAGGGAGGATGTTCTTCCCTGCCGCTGTGCGGGACACAGACTGGAAAGCGACGGGTTTGCCGGTGTGTTTCTGCAAAAGTGATGAAAGGAAGTGGCGGGAATGCTTTATGTGATCCAGACAGCTCTGGAACTCGGATTTATGTATGCACTGGTGGCAATGGCGCTGTTTTTAAGTTATCGTGTTCTGGATATTGCGGATTTGACAACGGACGGCGGATTTGTACTGGGTGCGGCAGTGTCGGTTGCTGTGGCGGCAATGGGGCATCCGTTTCTTGCGGTCTTTGCCGCACTGTGCGCGGGTGCAGGCGCCGGATTTGTTACGGCATTTCTTCAGACAAGACTGGGTGTACCGTCCATACTGGCAGGCATTGTAACCAATACCGGCCTTTACACAGTGAATCTGATGATAATGGGCTGGAGTTCCAATGTAAGCCTTCTGAAACAGGAGACGTTATTTACCATGCTTCGTGATACCGGCATTGGAGGGAACTGGTATAAACTGATTCTGGCAGCAGGCGTTACGATTGCGGCAGCAGTCTTTCTGGTATGGTTTTTAGGAACCAGGCTGGGGCTTAGCATCCGTGCAACCGGGGACAACAGCGATATGGTAAGAGCGTCTTCCATTAATCCGGTGTTTACCATATCTGTAGGTCTGTGTGTGGCGAATGCTCTGACTGCCCTGTCCGGCGCGATTGTGGGACAGTACCAGAAATCGGCGGATATCAACAGCGGAACAGGAATTGTTGTCATCGGGCTGGCCTGTCTGATTATCGGAGAGACCATACTGGGGAGACAATCCGTAAAGCGCAATGTGGCGGCAGCTGTGGCGGGAAGCATTGTATATCGGTTTTTATATGCAATTATACTGAAAACTTCTGTTGTTCCTATTGAATGTCTGAAACTTGTGACGGCAATTGTGGTGGCGCTGGCGATTGCCTCGCCTGCTCTGAAAGAATGGAGTGCTTTTCAGAGACGAAAAATCGACTCCATACAGAAGGGAGGGCGTTAGAATGCTTCGACTGGAACATATTAAGAAAACGTTTAATCCGGGTACGGTTAATGAAAAGTGTGCAGTGCAGGATCTGTCCCTTCACTTGAAGGAAGGAGATTTTGCGACGATTATCGGTTCTAACGGCGCCGGGAAATCGACCATGCTGAATGCGATTGCCGGAAGTTTTTATGTGGATGAAGGCTCCATTTTTTTAAACGGCAGAAATATTACTTTCATGGAAGAGTATAAGAGAAGCCGTGTGGTCGGCCGTCTGTTTCAGGATCCTTTAAAAGGGACTGCACCTCATATGACAATCGAAGAAAATCTGGCGCTGGCGTATCTGCGTGCTTCGGAAGGGAGTATTCCGTTCAGCCGTATTTCCAGAAAAGATAAAGAATTCTTCCGGGAGCAGCTTTCTCTGCTGGAAATGGGGCTGGAAGACCGTATGAAGCAGCCGGTCGGACTTCTTTCCGGAGGACAGCGTCAGGCACTGACGCTTTTGATGGCAACCATGGTTCCCCCGCAGCTTCTGCTGCTGGATGAACATACGGCAGCTCTGGATCCGGGAACGGCAGGCAAAGTTCTGGCACTGACCAGAAAAATTATTGAGAAAAACCACACTACATGTCTCATGGTGACGCATAACATGCACCAGGCGCTGGAGCTGGGCAACCGGACGCTGATGATGGACAACGGAAAGATTGTCCTGGATGTGGAAGGTCAGGAACGCAGCAGCATGACGGTCTATGATCTTCTGCAAAAATTCCGCAGCGGCGCCGGAAAGGATCTGGATAACGACCGGATTCTTCTGTCTGTGCATGAGGATGCGTAAGGAGATCCGTTGTTTCGCGGCATGCGTTTTGCATAACGGACAGGGAAGCGATGCTTCTCTGTCCAGACGAAAAGGACAGTTTATATTGCATTTTATGGAGAATTCTGCCAGACAGGATTCTTTTTTGTTGCAATTTGCAAAAACATATAGTAATATAGAATCATACAAAAGAAAATTCAGGGCATTCGTCCAAGTAATATTTCCCACAAAGCAGTTCCCGGAAAAATTTCAGGAAAAAGAAAAACATGGTTAATATGACAGAACCTGTCCGTCTGCTTCTGTTTTGCAGTTTGTTTTTGGCTGCATGTATCGATCTGCGGGACAGGAAGATTCCAAACTGTTTTTTAAAGTATATGATCCGGATCGGATTTATTCTGCATCTGGCAGAATGCGGGAGGAGTATGAGCATTTCGTGTATGAAAAATGCAATATACGGCCTCTTTCTGGGAGGAGGTATCTTCTTTTTGTGTTATCTGCTGTCCAAAGGAGGGATTGGGGCGGGAGATGTAAAACTGATGGCAGCGACGGGCTTTTGTGCAGGATATACAGAAATGAAAGCTATTATGATCCTGTCTGTTTTTCTTGCGGGGGCAGTTTGTATGGGAATTGTTGTTATGGGAAAGGGCGGCCGGAAGATAAAGATACCGTTTGCTCCTTTTGTATGGGGGGCATTCGTTCTGACACTGCTGTTACGAAAATAAGGGGGAGACAAATGCATTATTTACTGGCATATGCTACAGACGCAGGAATAAAGAAAAACAGGAATCAGGATTCCATACTGATCAAACAGGCGGTCTGGAAAGGAAATCCGGTTGTTTTGAGCGCGGTCTGTGACGGGATGGGCGGATTGATGCAGGGAGAAGTAGCAAGCGCTTCTTTAATCAGGGCGTTTTCCGGGTGGATGGATCAAAAGCTGCCGGAATTATTATTAAGGAGACATACGGGGCAGGCTGTCTTCCGGTCCTGGAGGAATCTTCTGACCGATATGAATAGACGAATCGGTGCTTATGGGAAACGGTATCATATTCAGTTGGGGACGACGGTAACTGCCGTGCTGTTTGTAAAAAACCGTTACTATACGGTACATGTGGGAGACAGCCGTGCGTATGAGATTGCGAACCGCAGCAGACAGCTGACCAGGGATCAGACGCTCGTTCAGCAGGAGATGGAGCGGGGAAATCTGACCCGAGAGGAAGCCGGAAGAGACGTAAGAAGAAATGTGCTTCTGCAGTGTGTCGGAGCATCAGATCAGGTCATTCCGGCCTGTGGTACGGGAAAGATCAGGAAGGATGCAGTGTATGTGATATGCAGCGACGGCTTTTACCGCGCAGTCAGAGAGTCGGAGATGAAAGAGGCGCTGGACCCGGGAATTCTGAAAAAAGAGTCCGTTATGGAAAGACGGCTGGAAGATCTGATCCGGGTGTGCCGGCAGAGAGGAGAGCAGGATAATATTTCCGCGCTTGCAGTACGAACCTGCAAAAGGAGGGACAAATGCTGAAGACAGGCACTGTGGTAGACGGGACTTATAAAATACTGAATGTAATCGGGAGAGGGGGAATGAGTACTGTCTATCTCGCGATGAATGAGCGTGTGAACAGGCAGTGGGCGATCAAAGAGATTTTAAAACATGATGTTCATCATCTGTATGCCAACAAAAAAGAGATCGAAATGCTGAAAAAGCTGCGGCATCCGCATCTTCCATGTATCGTTGATGTGATTGAACACAGGGAGACACTTTTGATTGTAATGGATTATATAGAAGGGCGGTCTCTGCAGGATATTTTGAATGAATACGGGGCACAGCCGCAGGAAAAAGTGTTGGAATGGGGGAAGCAGCTCTGTGATACGCTGTCGTATCTGCATACAAGAAAACCGCCGATTATTTACCGTGATATGAAACCTTCCAATGTGATGCTCAAACCGGACGGGAATGTGATGCTGATTGATTTTGGCGCTGCAAGAGAATACAGGCCGAAAAGTCTCAAGGATACCGTTTCTCTGGGAACCAGAGGATATGCGGCGCCGGAACAGTATGAAAAAGAAGGATTGAGCGATGCCAGAACCGATATCTATTGTCTGGGAGTTATGCTTTTTCAGCTTCTTACAGGGGAAAGCCCCCATTCTCTTCGGCCAATCTGCCATATACACCCTTCTTTTTCTTCCGGTCTGGAAGCGATTCTCACAAAATGTACACAGGCAAAAAAAGAAGACCGGTATCAGTCCTGCGAGGAACTTCTGTACGCACTGGATCATTACCGGGAATGGGATCATTCTTATCGAAAACAACAGAAGAAAAAGCTGGTACAGTTTCTGATACCGGCTGTAATTACTGCAGGCTTTTTAGGCGGCGCGATTTTTGCCGGATGGAAAGAACATGATATCAGAAACCACAATTATGATGCCTGCCTTCTGGCCGCACGCAATTCGGTAAGAAAAGAGGATGAGATTATGAACTATGTACGGGCCGTAAATCTGGATCCGTTAAGAGAAGAAGCATATCTGGAACTTCTGGAAGAAGCTTTTCTGGATGATCAGGTACTGACCGTGCAGGAGAGCGAAAGGCTGCGTTCTGTCCTGATTTCATATGGGGACAGAACGCAGACCAATGAAGCGCTCTTTCAGAAAAACCGCGGAGGATATGATCGTTTCGCATATGCTGCGGGAATTGCCTATTATTATAAATACGAAGACAAAAGCAATAAGAAAAACGCCAGAAATTATCTGATGATCGCGGCGTCTTCGGACAGCCTGGAATCTGGAAAAAAAGAGCGGGCCAGGCGTCTTGGACTGATTGCGGATTATTATTCCGGTATCGGCATGATGGATGAAGCGGGAGACGAATCCATTACCTGTCGGGATTACTGGGATGACCTGGTGGTACTGTCAGCAGGGAATCTGGCGGAGGAAGACAATGAACGGACCGCGCTTGTCATGTATGAGGAACTGGTAAGCCAGATGATGCTGCGGGCAATGGAATTCAGAGAGTCCGGGGTACAGAAAGAAGAGATGCTGACACAGCTGCGGGAAATAAAAAAACATCTGGATACAGACTTCGTAAAACCGGGAGAAAACCGGATTCGGATGCTGGAAGAGGAACTGACAACGCTCAGGGAACATCTGGAAAAAGCGGAAAAAACGGTATTGTCTGTATATACAGAGGAAGAGGTGCCGGAGGAATGAGGGAAATGTCTTTGATGGAGATGTATCATAATCTGTCTCTTGTCTGTACGGGAGGCGTCATTGTATTTTCCATTATATCGGCAGTCTGTTTTGTAAAATTTGAGATCCGGACTGCCTGCCGGGTGCTGGTATACGGAGCCGGAAGGCAAAAAACAATATGCAGACAGAAAACAGATTTTTATGTAGAAAAGGAAATCATGCTGATTCATACAGATCAGGCAGTATGGGAGGAAAGAGGATGAAGAAAAGCAGAAGAAAATGGAATATTCCGGCAGCGATTGCTGTCGGTACACTGTTTTTTTACGGATGCCTGACAGCCTGCGCGGCAGTACAGGCTGCAGAATATACACTGCAGACAACCGAAAAACGGATGGAGACAGAATTGCCGGAAAAAACGGAAAAGGAACAGGAAGAAAAGTCAAAAAACGATCCGCAGGAGGAAGAGACAAAGCTTCCGAAACTGTCCATTCGTTATATGCCGGAACCGGTTTATATTGATGAGAAAGCATATTTTGCAGAGGACCCGGATATCGTTCTCTTTGCAGAAGCGGATGAAGGAATTGCCGGAATCGAATACTGTGCCGGAGAAGAGACATATTCTGTTTTGACCGGGGAGCAGAATGCGGACGGCGTCTGCGAAATACATCTGAACGAGTGCGATGCTTTTGCCGAAAAGCTGACGGATATGGGGAGCGGGAAGTACAGCTGGAGATTCCGGGTAACAGACATGTTCGGAGAAACTGCGGAAGAAAGGGCAGAATTTTTTATTGATAAAACAGCTCCGGATACAGAAGTGTTTGTATCATACCATTCAGACGGGGCAAATCCGGGAATGCTGTCCAGTACAGGAATTATGGATTTTGTGCGTGCCGTGACGGACAGGCTGTTTGGAAAGACAAAAGTAGAGTTTGATCTCTACGTCAGAGACGGGCTGGTTCCAGGCCATGATCCGGAGGAAGCTTCAGGAATCGATCCGGAGGATCTGCTGCAACGGGTTGTTTCGGAAAACGGGACCGCGGTGTTGGAAAATATCCGGAAAGCGGAAGACGGGCCGGTATCTTTTATTTATAACGGAACAGTGCGGGAAGGGTATACGAAGATAACAGGGAGTTTGTCACTTTCTGAGAAAGACAGGAAAAATGGAGCAGACCGCCTGTGTATAACAGGATTAAAGGACCGGGTTGGAAATACTGCGGGAAACAGTTATGCGGAAAATATTACAGGAGCAACCGTATTGTATTTTGACCGGACAAATCCTGTTCTTACGGTGGATATCGGGAACTGCACCGTGGATCAGCAAAACAGAACGCTCTTTTTTTGCAAAGATGCCGTGATCGGCCTGTCGCTTGCGGAAGAAAATTATGAGAATTATGTTGATGAAAACGGAGAACCGGTAAAACCGCTGATTTGTATCAGCGGGAGTGAACATTCGGAGGCGGTTTTGGAGGAATGGAGACGGGAGGAATCGAAGATTCATACCAGTCTCCGATTTCCGGCGCCGTTGGAAGAAGGGGAAGAAGCGTACGATTTCACGGTGGCATACCAGGACGGCGCCGGAAACTGTCTGGAAGTGGATGGAGCAGAGAGCGGGAATGTGGAAGACGGGATTTACAGAGGATATACCGTGGTGACTGATAACAGAGCGCCGCAACTGAAGGAATTTTCTGTTCACGGTGTATCTGGAGGACGGATAAACGATGCGGATATCTATCAGAATAAAGAAGGTGCGGATGTAACGATTTCTTTTACCGTAGACGACCATGCGTCTTACTGGAACCCGGAAGAAATGGAACTTGTGATTACGAACTGCGAAACAAAGGAGCAGATTGTGACAGTGAACGGAACGGAGCTGCAGTGGACAGCAGAGGGACGGAATCACGGTGCGGTATATGCTTTTGACGGGGAGTCTGATACGGGGACATTCTGCTATGAAGCAGCGCTTTCTTACGCAGATCGTGCCGGCAACAGGCTGAAAGCGGAAGGTGAACTGGATGGTACGTGGTCGGACGGAACTTTTACAGGCAGACGTTTTATCCTTGATCATGAGGCGCCTGAATTTCGTCTTTCTTTTAACAGAGCAGAGCGGCTGGTGAAAGACGGAGATACCGATTCTGTACAGGACAGGATGGAAAGCGTGCCGACGGCAGGTTATACGGCATATTATCGCGGAGACATACAGGTACAGTTTTCTGTCCGGGAACAGTGCGCGGTTCCTTTATATGAGGGAACAGAACTGGCAGGTCCTGCGGATTTTCATCTGACAGTGACAGGCGCCGGTGATGCAGCCTGCAGGCCGCAGGTTCAATGGAAGAAAGAAGGGGACGTGTATGAAGGAAGTTTTCTGCTCACAGAGGAAGATCGGTACAGGATAATTATGTCGTACAAAGATCCGGCAGGAAATGCAATGACATCGGTGGAAACAGACGGAAACCGGCAGGAGGAGTCAGCATCCCCG
>Ga0137306_102383_pt1 | contig 15853 bp, 13 predicted proteins | sample Inofroosms_March_FD_97187 | JGI IMG/M metagenome (GOLD analysis project Ga0137306, IMG submission 97187) | Mouse cecal microbial communities from Vienna, Austria - N-Acetylneuraminic and N-Acetylglucosamine D2O microcosms_March | ecosystem: Host-associated > Mammals > Digestive system > Large...
AGCTCCGTCAGCGTTTTTAAAATGCCCTCTGCCATGCGGTCGATCACACCGATTTCCTCATCCGGTGAAAAATACCGTTCGCAGACATGGGAAAACATGTCTACAATGCCGCAGGCAGTCAGGAACTTCGGAAGTGAGCAGGTCAGTTCCGGATCCATGACGGCAAGCACCGGACGTACAACGGGATGGCTGATCAGCAGCTTCTTTCCCACCTCCGTATTATTGACCACCGCCACCGCACTGGACTCGCTTCCCGTGGCCGGGCAGGTCAGGATGACCCCCACAGGCAGGGTTCTCTCCGGCTGTCTCTGTCCGGTAAAGAAATCCCAGACATCTGTATCCGCCGCTGCGCCAAGTCCGATTGCCTTGGCGGAATCAATCACGCTTCCGCCGCCAATGGCCAGAATAAAATCAATCTGTTCTTTTTTCGCCAGCCTGATCCCTTCTCTTACCAGGGAGAGCCTTGGGTTGGGAAGCACCCCGCCCAGTTCCGCAATCCGGATTCCTTCCGCTTTCAGCTGATTTTCAATTTCTGCCAGAAGTCCCGTATCATATAAAAATTTTCCGTCGTCATGATGGATCAGCACATTCTTTGCACCAAATAGTTTGATTTCCCGCGCCGTCTGTGCGACGGCATTTTTTCCAAATACAAATTTTGTCTGTATACAAATCGAAAAATCCTGAAGCATATCACACCTCTTCCATAATTATCATCCTTCCGGAGCGCCGCTGTTTCCGGAACCTTCTGCACTCGCATGGCCCTCCATGATCCTCATAAGCCCCTCCGGTTCCCATACCAGATAATCCGGCTGTTCTCTTCGAAGCATTGCTTCGTCCCCGTCCCCGTATGCAGCCGCAATACAGGAGATCCGGTTTTCTCTGGCCGCGCGTATGTCGCTCCACGTATCGCCCACATAAACGCAGTCTTTCTCCTGCATCTGATATTTTTCCAGAATATACGCAATCATCTCTTTTTTACTTTTTTCGGTTCCCTCGAAGGAATCCGGGGACACGCTCTCTTCAAAAAAAGGCTTCCACCCTTTCTTTAAAAAAATATTCTCCAGAGCTTCCCGCGGCTTCATCGTAATGATAAAATGTCTGACTCCCTGTTTTCTGGTTACTGCAATCAGTTCCTCGATCCCGGGATAATAGCAGGTATGGACATAGGGATTCATACGCCGGTAATGTATACGGACAAGCTCCTCAAATCTGGCATACTGTCCTTCTCCCGGATAAGGCGTTAGCTTCCCGTATATTTCTTTTACAGATTTTCCCAGATTGCTGCTGTCTTTTGTAAATCCTTCGGGAAGCGTACCCCCGCACAGCTCTGCCGCATACCGCAGAGATTCCCACACGTCCTCGCCCGTATCCGCAAGCGTCCCGTCAAAATCCCATAATATTGCTTTCCATCTCATTTTTTTCATCCTTCACATTCAATCCGTGTTTCCTGATGCGTCAAAATGGCGAAAGCATGTCTTGCTCCACAGCGTACCGATCACGACCAGAAGCGACCCCGCCAGTATCGGAACCGTAATGCCTACGCCCAGCATAAACGAGGTCATCACCGTGGAGATGATCGGCAGGAAATTGGATGCCAGCACCACAAGAAGCATGTTTCCTTTTTTGATTGCCAGATTCCACATTACATTTGCGAGAGAGCCGACTACGACCCCGGCATACAAGATCTGCCCGGTCAGGTCTGCGGTAAAGCGCCTCGGTTCGTCTGTAAAAAACGCGATCGCCCCCAGCACGGCCGCCGTTATGACCATATAGATCCCAACTCCGTCCACCCGTTTCATACCCACATATTTTTTTGTAAGGTTCGTATAGATCCCCCAGGAAACCGCAACAACAAATCCCATGAGATACCCTGCCATGTCGTCGCCCGAGAGTACATTATGTAAAAAACCCGGCAGGTCCAGAACAGCCTCTCCCAGTTTTGCAACTATGATTCCCGCCATGCTGACGGACACGCCGCCGATCAGCCATGGGGATGCCTTTGCCTTTAAAATCGGTATTGTAAATATCAGCGTAAACAACGGCCATAGAAACCGTATCAGTACCAGTGTTACCACCGCCTCATCGCTCTCAACCATACTCATGGATACATAGGAAGAGGCGGTATAAATGATAAATAACCCGCCGCATATCGGCCAGTACCGCCTGGGAACGCTTCGCCACTCCTGAAGTCCTTCTTTTTTCACCCCCTGTTGGACAAGCACCACAATGCCGCCAATCAGGTTTACCAATGCCGCTGAGGTATACGCCCCAATGTTTGTGCTCAGATTTCTGGTGAAGATTGCACTTGTTCCCCATATGATGATTGTCAAAAACCCTATCAGGGTATATTTTCTGGTTCCGGCAAACATGCGCATTCCCCCAATTAATTATACTCTTCCGGACGTGCACCGTCCGCCCCGCAGTGACATGTACTTTGAGCTTCCCCTTGGTTATAATTTTCCAGCGTCCGATACAGGAGCTCCATAAATCCCGGGAAATCCAGTTCCAGGGCGCCCTCCGCATTCGGCTTCTTTCCGCGGAAGTCCATCTGCGGTTCCCTGTGCAGGTCGATCTCTGGTTCCACACCGCGCAGATGCCGGTAATCGCATACCGTCATCCCTCTTGTCAGCTCTCCTTTGAGCTCTATGTCAATGTGCATATCTGCCGCCTTGATCAAAGACGGGTCGATCAGCCATGCCACCGCGCATGCGTCGTGCATATTGGCACCGGAAAGCGATGCGCTCTTAATCGTCGTATCAATGAAAAATTCCGTCAGATCCGCCGCAAGGTGAGCCGCTTTTGTCCCGATCTCACGGAATTTCTTTACATGCTCCGCGGTCAGGCAGCATTGCCGGGTCAGGTTGATGCCGCACATTTTTATATGAAGTCCAGAGTTAAAAACCTTGTATGCTGCTTCCGGGTCAACAAAAATGTTAAATTCCGCAGCCGGAGTCCAATTTCCAAATGTAACCGAGCCGCCCATGATGCTCAATTCCTTTACACGCCCGACAATCCTCGGCTCTCTGTTGATCGCAGCCGCGATATTGGTCAGCGGTCCCGTCGCAATCAGCGTCACATCGTCCGTATTCATCACCGTTTCCACAATAAAATCGACAGCATGCTGCTTCTGCGGTTTTACCGCCGGCTCCGGAAGCACCGGGCCGTCCAGACCGGTTTCCCCATGGAACTGGGGCGCCGTTACAAGGGGTACCGTTGTGGGGTTTGAGTGTCCGGCATAGACCGGTATATCGGTCCTTTCCAGAACTTCCAATACCTTCAGTGCATTTTTTGTTACATTTTCCAGCGTACAGTTTCCGCCGATTGTTGTGATTCCAAGCACATCCAGATGCTGTGCCGCCAGCATGATGGCAAATGCGTCATCATGCCCCGGATCACAGTCCAATATTACCTTTTTCATCCTGCTCCTCCTCTAAAAATTCATCTAATTCTTTTTTCGTAGGGCATCCCCTGGCCCCTTTTTTCGCCACGGTAAAGCCGGAGACCGCATTTCCCCATACCAGGCACTCGCCGAGCGGCTTTCCTTCCAGCATTGCAAAAATAAATCCCGCATTATATACATCACCGGCTCCCACCGTATCTTCTACCTTCACTTTGAACGCCGGCGCAATGGCTTCTCCCTCCCTGAAAAAGCCAATGGAGCCTTCTTTTCCGTTTCTTACGATCACAGTCCTTTTATCGCTCACAAAACTTCGGGCGTTTTCCTTCCAGTCCCCGTCTCCGAGCCAGGCAAATTCATCCGTACCTGAACCCAGCAAAACGGTCGTATACCGGATAATCTCGCGGACTGCTTTTTCATATTCCGGTTCCAGACAGCCGTTATCCACACGCAGGTTCAGATCAAAGGAGGTCGGAATCCCCCGCTCGTATGCTTCCCTGAAGATCCTTATGATGGTCTTCCGGGCGGAAGTATCGTACACCAGAGACATCCCGGAGGAATGTATCCAGCTTCCTTCCATCAGCTTTTCAAGGGAAATCTTGTGTTCGTCCAGAACCTTGAACGCCTGGTTCTCCCTCGGCCATCCCCACAGGTATCGTTCCCCGTATTCATCAATAAAGGCAAATACCCCCACCGTGTTCAGATCCGGCTCCACAACCAGCTGGGATATATCCACGCCTTCTTTTTCAAAATCGGCCCGGATGTATTTTCCATACTGGTCGTCACCGATGGTTCCCACAAACGAAGTGCACACGCCCAGTCTTGCAAGCGCGACTGCGGTGTTGGACGAGGTTCCGCCTCCCTGAAGAGACGGAGACGGATATTCAACCATGGTCCTCTCCTCGTTCAGGTATTTGGGATAGGGCACGATAATGTCCACGTTGGCATCCCCCAGCACAAATACCCTACGCATTTTGAGACGCCTCGATAAATGCTTTTACCTTTGCCGGATCTTTGCAGCTTCCTGTACGCTTCTCCTCGTCCTCGTAGTTGGTAAGGCTGAAAGAATCCACTCCGTACGGGTGTGTGATATGGATCGCCTCCGCCACATTTTCGGCATCCAGCCCGCCCGCAATGATACAGGGTACTTTTGTGCTTTCAATAATCGCCCGGTCAATCTCCCTGTCGTGAGTCAGCCCTGTCGCCCCGATATCCCCTGCCTGGGGCGCTTTGGTATCGATCAGGAAGAAGTCGCTGACTGCCTCATAATCTTTGATATACTGCATGACCTTCTGCTCTTCCAGCGGCACGCCCGCCAGCACCGGAATCGCCTGCATGATCCGAAGCCCTGGAAAGCGGTTTTTCAATTCCTGTACCTGATCTGGTTTGATCCCCTCGATATCCCCTGATAAGTGCAGGACATCCGGCAGAACCACTTTCAGGTTTTCGGTAATCTCCTCAATGTCTTCCGCTACGGTCAGGCCGATCTTCACCGCCTCAGGCTGTACTCCTTCGAAGATCTCTTTCGCCTTCTCACAGGTGAGCTGCCCCGGCGTCCTCTTGATCTTGCCGTAGGATACGCCGATATGATGTCCTCCCATATCGATGACCATTCTTGCATCCTCTACTGTCCTGATTCCATAAATCTGAATTATCACATCTGCCATAGCTTTTTACCCCTTTCTGCATGCTTCAAACGCTTCTATAAATGCTTCTGTTGTAAATACAGTTTCTTTTAATCCGGCTCCCTGTGCCACTTTGGTGATGGGCGGCGGAGTGACAAAGCTTTGTTTCAGTGTCTCCACCTGTGAAAATACTTCTTCTGTCTTTCCGTCTAACAGCACTTTTCCTTTACACATGACAACGACTCTTTTGAAATTGTCCACCACAAACTTCATATCATGGGAAATGGTGATGCATAGCTTTCCTTTTTCCTTCAGTTCGCTGATGATCCGTCTCAGTCTCAGGTTGCCTTCTACATCCTGTCCGCAGGTCGGTTCGTCAAAAATCAGCGCGTTCGGGTTCATCATGATAATGGCGCCGATGGTACAGAATTTTTTCTCCGTAGAAGTCAGGTCAAATGGATGCAGATCCAGCTTTTCTTTCAGTCCTACCAGTTCGGACACCCATTCCATCCGTTCCCGGATCTCTTTTTCCGGCATTCCGATCCGCTGGGGGCCAAATTCAAATTCCTTCTGAACGGATTCCAGAAAAAGCTGGTCGTCCGGATTCTGGAACACATAGCCGACTTCTTTTGACCAACTGGCCGTAGAACGGTTTGCTATGCTTTCCCCGTTGATCAGGACATCCCCTGTCGTGGGCCGCAGGATTCCGTTAAAATGCTTTACAATGGTGGTTTTTCCGGCTCCGTTTTGTCCAATGATCGCAACCGGTTCCGTTCCTTCGATCACCAGGTCAATCCCTTTTAAGGCTTCGTCTCCCGTAGGATAAACATGCCGCATATTTTTCAATTCAATTTTCATCCGGTCAAAGCCTCCTTTACAAGTTCTATGGCCGGCTCCTCCATAATTTCCGCTTCCCGCCGGGTATATCCTTTTTCTTTTAACGCCTGACATACTTTTACATAATCAGGAATCCCGATATGGTGCTTTAACATTTCCGGATCACGGAAAATATTCTGGGGAGTGTCGATTGCCGCAACCTCTCCCGCATCCAGCACCAGAATCTTGTCCGCACACCGCGCAACGCGTTCCATCTCATGGTCTACCATAATGACCGTGATCCCTTTTTGATTCAGGCTCTTTACAATGTCAAAAATCTCTTCGCTTCCAAGGGGGTCCAACTGTGTGGTACATTCGTCCAGCACCAGGATTTTGGGTTCCATGATAAATGTAGAGCCAAACGCCACTCTCTGCACCTGCCCGCCCGACAATTCCAGCGGGTTCTTGTGGATGATGTGGTCGATACGCATCAGCCTGGACACGTATTCCACCTTCTCCTTCATTACTTCCCTTGAAACGCCGCGGTTTCCCAGGCCGTACGCCAGTTCCTCCGCAACCGTTCCGGCCGTGTATGACAACTGGTTGAACGGGTTCTGGAATACAAGTCCGATTTCCGCAGACAACTGCGCGATGGTACTGTCCTCAACTTTCAGATCCCCTACATGTACCTCGCCGGACATTTTTCCCACAAAATAATGTGGGATCAGTCCTACCAGGGCGTTGCAAAGCGTGGATTTTCCCGATCCATTTGCTCCGATGATGCAGAAAAAGCTTCCCTCTTCCACCTGAAAACTGACATTTTTCAGCGCCTTCCGCTTTGTCTGCCTATATCGGAAGCTAAAGTCTTTCACTTCTAATACTACTTTTCCCAACTGCCGCACCCCCTAAATCATATTGAGCTTCATCAGAATCGTGAGAACGATGACTGCTGCAAAAAACAGGATCAAAATAAATTTCAGAACCTTATCTGCTGTTGACTTTGTAACCTCCACATAACTGGTCTGCTTCACCCCTGTGATTCCGAATCCCCTTGTCTCCAGCGTCATTCCTCTCTCCTGCGCATCTGTCAGGGAAGACATGACAACCGGGCCGAGAAGCGGGATATAGGCTTTCACCCTCGCTATAATTCCGCCTCCCGTTTCCACCCCTCTTGCACTTTGAGCTTCCTGGATCACACTCATTCTTCTCTGCATCTGGGGGACAACGTTTAAACTCGCCAGCACCAGATATCCGGCTTTCGGAGGCAGCCCGGTGGCTGTCAGCGCAGCCACCAGCTTTCCGGTGTAGGTCGTTTTGTTCATAATATAAAAGCTTCCCAGGAATACCAGCAGTGTACTGATGATCTTTGCCGCGTACAGTACGCCTTCCAGCCCTACCTTTGCAAATCCGAGATCCGCTATAAATGTGACGTTTTTCGGGCTGTAGCACCCCTGGATAAACATGAGCATGACCGTGATCGGGATTCCGAATCCAAACATGATTTTTGCAAACTCTTTCAACATCTTCGCGCTTCCCGCCACAAAGAACAGCAGTACGATCACTCCCAGTCCCAGCCAGGAATTTGGAAATATCAGAGTACCGAGCCCCAAAGAAAATACCGCCAATATCTTCGTCATGGGATTCAGATTTTCCACAAACGTATTTTTCGCTACAAACGAATTGGATACTTTTTCCATAAATAACCTCCTGCGATATCTCTAATACACAGATTTTTTATAACGGTATTCCGCCCCGATCATCAATCCTCTTCTTCATCGTCGTCTTCAGCATCCGCAGCATACTGGCTCAGGAACCGCTTCGGGATCTTCTTTACGATGATAAACGCGATCAGGAATGCAATTCCCTTATCCACCAGGTTTTCAATCATGGCAGAGGAAAGTACGGAAGTCACAATGTCCTTGGTGGCTGCAATCAATGTTGCCGTCAGAACGGATGAACCTGTCACTCCTGTTGCTCCCCCGTATACGCAGATCGTAATGGTAGAAGCAGCAGCCACATTGGTCAGCGTACATGCCAGCCAGGTCAGGACAGCTCCCCAGATCTTCTTGAACAATCCGGCCTTTACCATGTAGCCTGTCACCAGACCGCAGAGGATGCTTACGACAGAGTACGGAAGATAAACCGGATTCGCGACAAGCGCCAGGAACACATTTGTCAGCAGACCGCACAGCGCAGAAACCCATGGACCGGATAAGCAGGCAATTACAATCGTTCCGATCATGTCCAGGAACAGCGGGAGCTTCAATGCCGAACACAATGTCCCTCCGATCAGGTTGATTCCTACCGCAATCGGAATCAGCACCAGCGACTTCGTTGAAAACTGCGCTTTCAACCCCTCCATAAACGTCATCTTCTTTTTCTTTTTGGCCATTTTTTTGCCCTCCTTCTTTTTTGTAACTTGTATGATGTAATACAAGTTGTTTTCTTAAAATATCATGCGCCGCCGCCCATGATATCTTAATTCGTTGTTCACTTTACTCCCTCGACCTCTACCGCATCCAGCATGGATTTTGTGATCTTTTTCAATTCTTCTGCATTCCGGTTCTCAATGCATTCTATGATCTTTCCATGGTACTCGAGCCCGTCCTTTGCCCCCTGCTCTGTCAGCGTCCCGGACATAGCGGAGTTCATGACATCCTTTGCAATATTGCTGATCTTGATGATAAACGGATTATCCGTCATCTCGTACAGCTTCATATGGAAGTTCAGATCATATTCCTTGTATTTCCCCAGGTTCTTCTTATTGTAATAATACGACATCTTATCCAAATATTTTTTCAATATGGAGATGTCCTTTTCGGTTGCCTTTTCGATCAGTATATCTATGATTCCAACCTCGATGATCTTCCTGTACTCCAACACGGCGCGTATATCGTCGTTATTCAGAAACAGCATAGGTGTCATGGACTTCAGATAGCTGTTGGAGGTCACGGTCTTCACGAATGTTCCCTTCCCCTGGAATGTCTCCACCACATTGATGGCAGCCAGCTTCTGGATGGCCTCCCGGATGGTAATGCGGCTGACTCCCATCGCTTTGGTCAGCTCATTCTCCGAGGGAAGCTTCTCGCCGGGTTTCCATTCCCCCATCTCAATCTTCATTAGTAGCTGTTCAAATACCTGCTCCTTGATATCCTGCTTTTTCAGGCTTTCGAATCCTTTGTACTGCATCCTTTTCTCCCGCTGCTGCATGTTGTACTTTTCCATATCTATTTCTATATCAACTTCCTTTATAATACAATATTTACAAAATTTGTCAATAGCTTTTGCGAAATTTGTATGATGTATTACAAGTTTTGTCGAATTTATACGAATCCCATGCTATATTTTTATCTAATATGCTTAAAAGGCTGTACTTCCTGGATGAGCTTCATAAAGTCTAAATCCGTCTATCCTGAGTTTGTAAAACCAGCACTTCTATTGGATGCAACGGTGAAAATAGTTTCCCATTGCATCCAACACTCCTTTCCGCTCCCGGCGCCTGTCAGCGCCCCAGCCGGCACATGACCCTGAACATTTTGCCGGTATCCACCGGCTTCGCCAGATGTTCATTCATTCCCGCATCTTTTGCCATTGCGACGTCCTCATCAAAGGCGTTGGCCGACAGGGCTATGATGGGCACGGTTTTCGCGTCCGGCCGGTCCAGACTGCGGATCACGCGGGCCGCTTCATATCCGCTCATCACCGGCATCATCAGATCCATGAGCACACAGTCAAAGGTTCCCGGAGTGGATGCCGCGAACGCATCCACGGCGGCCTTTCCATCGTTGGCAGTGACGACCCTCGCGCCCGCATCCTCCAGCATAAACTCCACGATCTCGCAGTTGATCTCGTTATCCTCCACCAGAAGGACACACATTCCGGCAATATTGCTCCGTACATTCCGCTGATCCTCGTCCGCAGGCTGTGCGCTCCACGCCTTGTCAACGCGGATGGGCAGCGTGACCCGAAATACGCTCCCTCTGCCGACCTGGCTTTCTACCTCAATGGTTCCCTTCATCTGTTCTACCAGCTTCTTCACAACAGACATTCCGAGCCCAACGCCGTTATAGTTGGTTCTTGCGTCCGGATGTTCCTGGGTAAAGGGCTCAAAGATATGCTTTTTGAACTCCTCCCCAATGCCGATTCCGGTATCTTCGATCACAAACCGGTATTCTGCGGTGCCGCCCTGGCAGGAAAGCTCCTTTGCCTGCACAAATACAGAGCCGTTGACCCGGTTATATTTGAGCGCATTGTCGATGATGTTCATCAGGATCTGCATGACATGGAGGGAATTTCCGATCACTCTGCTGTGCTGCAGTTCGGCCTCCTCCAGCTCCAGCCGGACCCCTGCCTCCTCCGCCTGGGCAGACAAAATCGCGATGCAGTTTTCCAATGTGCCGCGAAGGTCAAAAGGCTCCTCTGCCGTCTCTTTTCTGCCGCTCTCCAGCTTGCTGACCTGGAGAACATCGTTGACCAGGGACAGCAGATGCTCCGTTGAGATACGGATTTTTTCCTGACACACCCTCTGCCTGCCCGGATCATCCTGGCTTTTCTCCATGATGGCCAGCATGCCCATAATCCCGTTGATGGGCGTGCGGAGATCGTGGGACATGTGGGAGAGAAATTCGCTCTTTGCCGAGTTTGCACGGCGGACCTTCTCCAGCAGTTCCATGATGGCCTGCTCCTGCTTCTTCCTTGTCACCATGGTCTCGGTGATATCCTGATGGTAACCGTTCAGGCAGGAACCGGGTTTTTTGAATTTTTTATCCGGCACACCGCCGCAGCGGACATAGATTTCCCCAAGCTCCGGGTGATTCCAGGGATACACCACCTCGGAACGGCCGTTTTCCTGCATCTCCCGCACCGATTCCTGCACCATCTCCACATAGCCCGGCTTGATGTTTTCAAACCAGTGCCGGTAGCATTCCTCGGGCTCAATCAGATCCGACACTCCCAGGAGTATCCGCATGGTATGATCCGCATACATCCGCGGCTCGCAGCCTTCCTCCAGCTCGATTGTCCAGATACCCGTTCTGGCCCCTTCCAGGATGTCCCCCAGGCTCTGCCTTGCTTCCAGTTTATACTTTTCCTCCTGCTCCACCACGGCATTGGCATCCCTTTGCGCGAAAATCACGCAGTCTTCTTCTCCTGCCTTCCCTGTGGCCGAAAAATGGATCTCCATGTATTTCAGGCCGTAGGAATTGTCTTTCACCTGATACCGGACGTCGAACTTCTTCTTCCTCCTGAGCCGGGAGAGCACATAGTCTTTTTTCGTCACGGCGCGGAGCCTTTCCTGATCCCGAGGAACCACGCACCGGGAAATATACTGCTCCATAGCCGCCTGGTACCCTTCCTCAAAATTGATGTCAAAGTCCTTCCTCATCTCCTCGTTGTCCCGGTATATCACGCATTTGCCTGTGTTGAAATCCACCTGGTAAATACCCAGATAGTCCACACTGAGGGCATGGAGGACATCATAGCTCCGCTTCTGAAGCTCACGGACCAGGTTGCGCCGTTTCAGGGAGGAGACGATAAAGTATGCCGCAGTCTGGAGCATATTCGATGCGTACTCCAGCGACTTCGCAGGCGGATTGTCCACGCCGTAAAAACCGATAATCTTTTTGCGGTCAAAGAGGGGAACCACCACAAGGGAATGGATGTCCTGCCGTTTCAGGGTCGCATACATAATGGGGTCATCTTCCTTGATGTCTTCCAAGTTCTTGATAACGATATACTTGCTGACACCGAAATTCTGATACCAGGAAGCGCACACCTCCGGAGGGAGATCCTGAAGATTCTCCTTCTCCGGCGCTGCCCCTTCTGCCACCCATTCATAGGTGTTGTCATCTCCGCCGGACTCGTTCTTCTCAAATATGTAGGTCCGAGCCCCATTCAGCGCTTTTCCCAGATGCTCCAGCAGCACCTCCAGCGACTGGTCAGGGGTCGGCTCCAGCAGTGCGACGCGAAGCCCTTCATTGATGACAGCCTCCAGATTCTGAACGCTCTGCATACCGCTGTGCTGCTCATGGCCTCCGGCGTCCGGCGCTCCTCCGCCGGTTGGTTCAAAATATTCTCTTGAATCACGCATTCCCATTTCCTCCATATGTTCTATACTGGGTGAATACCAGCATTTATCCCAGATTATTTTCTTTCATATTATAAGTAAGAGAGCTTCCTCTTTCTTCCAATTTATCCCACTCTCTTCCGATTCCATTACATTATAACAGATTTTCACAAACCTGCAACCGCCGTGTTGGCATTGTTCCTATAAAGTCTGCGAAAGGTTACTGTTCACACGGTGTCGTGCACTTGCTGCACGGCATCCGGCCAATTCAGTGATGGGGCGGGCATCCAGCCCCTCGCCGTCAGGCGACTTTTCAATGGGCTGGATGCATTACAGTTCGCGGCCGGTTGGGCCGTGAACTGTAACTGCGAAAGCTTGCAAACCTCTTATAACACGAATATTAAGAAATCTCTTTTTTACGCGTTTTTATGATTGAATTAACCCCCGGAAAGTGATACTCTATTTCCAGCACAATCAAAAGAAATGAGGATTTTATCATGTGGATTGCAGATCAGTGGAAAGAGTATGAGATCATAGATTGTTCAAACGGGGAAAAGCTGGAGCGCTGGGGGGATTATACCCTGATCCGCCCGGATCCCCAGGTCATCTGGGATTTTCCGAAAAAGGAGATCGGCTGGCGGCAGTGGAACGGGCATTACCACCGCAGCAAAAAGGGCGGCGGCGAGTGGGAGTTTTCCGGGCTGCCGGAGCAGTGGCAGATTCACTACGGTTCCCTGACTTTTAACCTGAAGCCGTTTAATTTCAAGCATACCGGGCTGTTTCCGGAGCAGGCGGCAAACTGGGACTGGTTCTCCCGGCTGATCAAAAACGCAGGACGTCCCGTCAAGGTGCTGAACCTGTTCGCCTACACAGGCGGCGCCACGCTGGCAGCGGCGGCGGCCGGGGCCCAGGTCACCCATGTGGACGCTTCCAAGGGGATGGTGGCCTGGGCGAAAGAAAACGCAGTATCCTCCGGCCTGAAAGACGCGCCCATCCGGTGGCTGGTAGACGATTGCGTAAAATTTGTAGAGCGTGAGATCCGGCGGGGAAATACTTACGACGCCATCATCATGGACCCGCCTTCTTACGGGCGGGGGCCCAAGGGCGAGGTCTGGAAGATCGAGGACATGATCCATCCGCTGATCCGGCTTTGTACCCAGATCCTGTCAAAGGACGCGCTGTTCTTCCTGGTCAACTCCTATACAACCGGGCTGGCTCCGGCGGTGCTCACTTATATGATCGGCGCGGAGCTCAAAACCTGGGACGGCCATGTGGAATCCCAGGAAATCGGGCTGCCGGTGAAAAGTACCGGGCTGATCCTGCCCTGCGGTGCTTCCGGCCGGTGGAGCGCCCTGTGACAGATATGCCTGCCAAATGACCCTGAGTCGCTTCGGACTTCCGTTGTATTTCAAGCGCAGAAAAACCGCAGCCAGCCGTTTTTCTGCGCTTTTCCCGATCCGGTTCCGCCTTATTCTGCAATCTCCTGCCGGGAAATATATTTGCAGGCCGCCAATGCCGCCACCGCTCCGTCTGCCGCCGCAGTGGTGAGCTGGCGCACTTCTTTTGTCCGGCAGTCTCCTGCCGCGAAGATTCCCGGGCAGGAGGTCACACAGTCCTCCGACGCCGCTACGAAACCGGATTCATCCAGCCTGACCAGCCCTGCAAACGCCTGATTTTCGGGAACCTGTCCGATTGCCGCAAAGACACCGGACACCGAAATCTGAAAATCCTCTCCTGTCTTTTTGTTGTTCAGGATCAGACCCTCCACCACGGTTTCTCCCACCAGCTCCTTTACGGTCGCGCTCAGGACAAACTCCACATTCTCTTTTCTTTTCAAAGGCTCCACAAGCCCGGCTTCCCCGCGGAACTCGTCCCTGCGGTGAACCAGGTAGACTTTATTGCAGTAATTGGAGAGGAACTCCGCATCCTGGAGGGCCGTGTTGCCCCCGCCGATTACAGCCACGTCCTTTCCTTTGAAAAAGGCCCCGTCGCAGGTGGCGCAATAGGACACTCCCGCCCCCAGAAGCGCTTCTTCCCTGTCCAGCCCCAGATGGCGGTGGGTCACGCCTGTTGCGATGATCACAGTCCGGCAGGGGTATTCCTTTCCTTCCGTCTCGACCACCTTGATGCCGTCCTCCTCCCGGATTCCCGTCACCTGTTCCAGCTCTGTCTCCGCCCCCAGCTTCATAGCCTGATCCAGCAGATTCATGGAAAATTCCGCACCGCTGACGCTGGCGATCCCGGGATAGTTCTCCACTTTCGGAGAGACCGTGATCTGCCCGCCGTAATTCATGGCTTCTATAATAACCGTCCGCTTTCCGGCGCGCTGTCCGTAGATTGCCGCCGTCATTCCGGCGGTTCCGCCGCCGATGATTCCAATATCATACATCATGTTTATCAACCTCCCTGGTTATTTCCGCAATCCGGCCCCTCGCTGCCAGGCGGCTTTTCAACGAGCCGGATGCGTTACAGCGTGCGGCCGGTCACAGGCCGTAAACTGTATGCTATCTCTTATGCCGAATACGCAGGAATCCTCCCGGTTTCCTGCGTATTCCACTGTCTGTATTCCGTATCTGTCCAGTCCCTTTGGCCTTACACCTTCCGGTTTTGGACAACTACTTTACTCTTTATTATTCTCCGCATACGCTTTTATATTCGAAGCGTTTGCCATTTTTTTCACGCCGTCTTCATCCACAACCACCAGAGTCGGAGCCTGCATCACGCCGTACTTCTTAACCAGCTCTTCGTTTTCCTCGGCGTCCACCAGTTGGTAGGAAATGTGCGCCTTTTCCAGTGACTTGGTAGCAATCCTGCAGTTGGGACAGGTCTTGGTCGTGAACAGGATCGCTTTGATCCCGTCGTTTTTCTCCCCGGCCGTCACCGCGGCTTCTTTCTTCACCTGAACCGCCTTCTTCACCGCTGCCTGGGGCTGCATCCGGGAACCGGAATCGAATACGTCGTATACCTTCCGCTCCTTGAACTCCTGAGCCTTGCCGTCGTTCCAGTTCTTGACCGGACGGTAATACCCGGTGATCCGGCTGTAAACCTCCGTCTCTTCCCCGCAGCACGGGCAGGTATAATGCTCGCCGCTGATATAGCCGTGGTTTCTGCAAATGGAATAGGTCGGAGACATCGTATAATACGGAAGCTTGTAATTCTCCGCGATCTTTCTCACCAGGGCTGCCGCAGCCTTCCAGTTGGGCAGCTTTTCTCCCAGGAATGTATGGAATACGGTTCCTGACGTATACAAGGTCTGCAGCTCATCCTGGATATCCAGCGCCTCAAATACATCCTCCGTATAGCTTACCGGCAGATGGGAGCTGTTCGTATAATACGGTGTTCCGCACTCCTCCGCCGCCGTGATGATATCCGGGAACTGCGCCACGTCGTGCTTTGCAAGCCGGTACGTGGTTGATTCTGCCGGGGTTGCCTCCAAGTTGTACAGATCCCCGTACATCTCCTGATAATCCGACAGCCGCTCCCGCATGTGGTTCAGCACGTCCTTCGTAAACTGCTGTGCCTCCGGATGGGTCAGATCCTTTTTGAGCCATTTTGCATTCAGGCCGGCTTCATTCATTCCCACCAGGCCGATGGTGGAAAAATGATTGTCAAAGGAGCCCAGATACCGCTTTGTATATGGATAGAGTCCTTCATCCAGCAGCTTGGAAATGACTTCCCTCTTGATGTGGAGGGAGCGGGCTGAAATGTCCATCAGCCGGTCCAGCCTGGTATAAAATTCCTCTTCATTCTCTGATAAATACGCGATACGCGGCATATTGATCGTCACAACGCCGACAGAGCCGGTGCTCTCCCCGCTTCCGAAGAAGCCGCCGGACTTCTTGCGCAGCTCCCGCAGATCCAGGCGCAGTCGGCAGCACATGCTCCGCACGTCACTGGGTTCCATATCGCTGTTGATATAATTTGAAAAATAGGGCGTACCATATTTTGCAG
>Ga0137306_102384_pt1 | contig 15852 bp, 16 predicted proteins | sample Inofroosms_March_FD_97187 | JGI IMG/M metagenome (GOLD analysis project Ga0137306, IMG submission 97187) | Mouse cecal microbial communities from Vienna, Austria - N-Acetylneuraminic and N-Acetylglucosamine D2O microcosms_March | ecosystem: Host-associated > Mammals > Digestive system > Large...
GAATTCCGATTTCAGAACATTTCGGTATCATCATTTTCTCATACTATACAATAAAATCGAAAATATTTCAACTTCCTTTAAAAACCATTTACTCATTCTTCAAATTATGATAGAATAAATGCAAACATACATTCGTCTGGAGGGTATCATGGAACGTATTATTTTTCATATTGATGTCAATTCAGCCTATTTAAGCTGGACTGCGGTAGAACGCTTAAAAAACAGCGAAACAAATGAACCGGATCTGCGTACCATCCCTTCTATTATCGGAGGCGATTTAGCCAGCAGGCATGGAATCGTCCTTGCCAAATCTATACCTGCTAAGGCATACAATATACATACCGCAGAACCGGTTCCTTCTGCCATGCGCAAATGCCCCGCCCTGACGGTCATTCCGCCGGATCATGCTCTCTATGACCGTTACAGCAAGAGGCTGATGGCGCTGCTTTCCGGCTACACGCCTGATATAGAGAAGCTGTCCATAGATGAATGCTTCTTGGATTTTACCCCGATCAAGCGTCTTTACGCCTCCCCCATCGCTGCTGCCGAAACCATCAAAGAGGACATCAAAAACCAGCTTGGATTTACCGTTAACATCGGAATCTCAAGCAATAAAATCCTTGCAAAAATGGCAAGCGATTTTACCAAGCCGGATAAAATCCATACCCTGTTCCCCAATGAAATATCTGAAAAAATGTGGCATCTTCCGGTAGACGACCTATACATGGTCGGTCATTCCAGCGCCAGCCGTTTGAAAAGCCTCGGTATCCGTACCATCGGCGAACTGGCACACACAGACCCAGCCTATTTACAGACAGAATTTAAAAGCCACGGCAAAATGATGTGGGAATATGCGAACGGAATCGGGGATGATGTAATACATTCCGAAATCAGAGAATTAAAAGGAATCGGTAATTCTGTTACGTTAAGAGAAGACGCTGTCACAAAAGAGACAGCCTATAAGGTACTGCTCAGTCTCTCCGAGACCGTATCCGAACGGCTCCGGAATGCTTGTCAAATTGCCCAGACTGTCACCGTAGAGATAAAATACAGCAACTTTTCTTCCTATTCCCATCAGATGCCCTTCTTCACCCCTACCAATACGACCGAGGAAATTTACCGCACCTCCCTCCGGTTATTTGATGAGTTATGGAACGGTTCGCCTATCCGCCTTTTGGGAATCCGTACCGCCAAACTGCTGCCGGATGACACGCCGGTACAGATGTCCATTTTTGATTTTACTTCAAAGGAAGAACACGCACCTTCTAAATTAGATGCTGCAATTGACTCCATCCGGCAAAAATACGGTCCCAACTCCATCGTCCGTGGCAGCTTTTTGAAGTCGCCCAATGAATACCGTCCGAAATCACCTTAATTTCCCGTAACAGTTCAGCCCTCGGCTTCCCTGTTACAATTTCTTTCCATAGAAATAAGTGGCAAAATAAAGAATAGATGCAATAATTACAATCATCGGTCCTGTCGCCACATTTGTAAAATACGAAATTATCAACCCGAGCAGCCCTGAGAACACGGAAAACAGAATTGAAAAGAAATGGTACTCCCTCATATTTTCCGCAATATTACGGCTGCTTGCCGCCGGAAGTATCAGCAATGCATTGATAATCAGAATACCGACCCACTTAATTGACAGCGTAACAATCAAAGCAATGAACACCGCAAACAGATTTTCCATCAGACGTACATTGATTCGCCTACTCTTTGCCAGCGTCCGGTTCAGACTGACTGCGTTCAGCTTATTGAATGCAGCAAACCAGAATAAGAATGTCACCGCAAAAATCACAAGCAAAGAGATGATTTCTCTTTTGGTAATACTTAAAATATCCCCTACCAGCAGACTCGAATACTTGCTGAAATTCCCGCCTTTTGAGAGAATTGCAAGTCCTATCGCAATACTGCAGGAAGAAAATACAGAAATGATCGTATCTGTGGAAGCCGCGCTTTTTCTGCCAATCTTATTTAACAGTAAGGCAAATACAACTGCAAACACCAGCATTGACAGCGAATCACTGATTCCGAGCACTACCCCGATCGCAATTCCCGTCAAAGCAGAATGCCCCAGCGCATCAGAGAAAAACGCCATTTTATTGTTAACAATCATTGTCCCTAGAAGCCCGAACAGTGGAGTAATAATCAAAACTGCCGCAAAAGCATTTCTCATAAACCCATAGTCCCACCATGCAGTGAAAAACTCTAGCATACTCCCACCTCCGCTTCTGCAAATGTCTTACGGAATGCTTCGCTTCCATATACCTCTTTCGGCGTTCCCTGCGCAAGAATCCTCTCGTCCAACAGCACTACATGGTCGGCATATTTTTTCACATAATCCAGATCATGGGAAATCAAAATTACCGCCAAATCAAAATGTTCTTTTAGATATTCCATCCGTTTATAGAAAATTTCCATTCCATTCTGGTCGATACCAGACACCGGTTCATCTAAAAGCAGCAGATTCGGTTCGTCCATGACCGCCATAGACAAAAGCACTCTCTGCAGCTCTCCGCCGGAAAGATTGCACACCTGTTTGTCAATCAGGCTCTCCGCCTCAAAAATGCGCAGACTGTCCTTGATTTTCTCATAGACCTTTTTATTCTTTTTAAAAAATACCGGAAAATCAGACTGATAACTGGCAATCATATCATATACGCTCACCGGCGTATGTTTCTCTACATTTAGATATTGAGGGACATAACCGATTCGAAGCCTCTGCATCTGTCCGTTTTCACTATCCTTAAATTCAATCTTCCCCTCATGGGGAATATCATTAAGAATTGCCCGGATTAACGTAGACTTTCCCGCTCCGTTTTTGCCAATGATTGCCGTTAAGGTTCCGCAATGGATATGCAGGTTGATATCCTCTAGAATCCTCTGCCCTCCTATTATAACGCCCAGATTTTTGATTTTGATGCAATGCAGACCGCAGGGTTTTATGATTTTCTTCACTGGGCAAACGCCTCCTTTAGTAAACGAATGTTTTCTTTCATCCCATTCTTATAGCTGTCTTTCTCGTAGTCGCCGGAAACAAGCGTATCCAGATAGATTACCTGTGCATCGGTTTCCTTCAAGACCGTTTCCCCCATGTCCGACCCATAGAGTTCTTCCGCCAGAACAATCTGAATCTTTCCGTCTCTGACAGCGCTTATCACCTCCGCCACTTCTCCGGCGGAAACCTGACGTTCCTCATCCAGATTCAGGGTGAACGCTACCGTCAGCCCCAAATCCTTTGCAACATAATCATATGCCTCATGAAAGCTGATAATTGATCCGCCGCCAATCTTTTCTTTCAGATTACTTACTTCCTGCGCCAAAGGCTCAAGCTCCTGCCGATATCTCGCGGCATTCTCCCTATACCCCGAAGCATGGGATACATCCGCTGCTGCAAGACCCTCTGCAATCGTCTCCACCTGTACCATGTAATCAGATATGCTCATCCACGCATGGGCATTTTCCGTTTCTTGTAAATATACGTCCTCTTGTAAAGGTATCTCTTCCTGTGAATCCTCTTCATGGTCGTGGTCATGCGCTTCCTGTTCCAAAAGCTCTACATTTTCACTTGCATTCACGATAATAAGCTCCGGATAATTTGCAGCTACATCCGACAAAAAGTTCTCAATGCCGCCGCCGTTTACAATGAATACATCTGCCATCTGCAGCTTTTTCATATCTGCTGGCGTCAACTGATAATCATGCAGACATCCTGTCTGAGGCTCGCTGAGATTCTGCAGGGATATCCTCTCCAAATCCCCGATTACATTGTTAGCAGCAATATACATCGGATAAAAGGAGGTGACTACCACCAAATCTGTTTTTTCCTGCTGTTTCCCACTATCTACATACAGTGTTGTCAATCCCATCCCGGCAAGCAGAAGTACACATAGGAGCGCTGCAACAAAACCATATTTACGCCTCATATCCCGTAACCTCATCCATCAGCTTCCATATCTCTTCCCTTCCCTGCTTGCTTGCCGCTGAAAACGGAAGAATCTGCGTTCCCGGCTTTACGCCTAATCCCACACGGATTGCCTTGACATGCTTGTCAATCTGACTGCGTTTTAACTTGTCCAATTTCGTCGCTACGATAATCGGATCATAACCCTGATGTACAATCCAGCCATACATCTGCTTGTCATTTGCCGAAGGATCGTGACGGATATCAATCAATAAAAAGACTGCCTTAAGCTGCTTGGAGGTATGAAGATAATTTTCAATCATCCTGCCCCATTTTGCCTTTTCCGACTCCGGCACTTTTGCATAACCATATCCCGGCAAGTCTACCAGATACATCGCATTGTTGATATTATAAAAGTTGATGGTCTGCGTTTTTCCCGGCTGGGAAGAGGTTCTCGCCAAAGATTTCCGGTTCATCAATGCATTGATAAGAGATGATTTCCCCACATTGGATTTTCCTGCAAATGCCACCTCCGGCAGCTCATTATCCGGTATAGTGCTCGTTATCCCGCATACCGTCTCAAGATTGACATTTTTTATTACCATCTTTTCCTCCTTACTGCACAAATGCAGCCTTCCACACTTCCTCCATTGTCTCTGCGAAAACAATGCGAAGCCCTTTTTTTATTTCCTCCGATATCTCCTCGATATCCTTCTTATTCTTCTTCGGTACGATAACCGTAGTGATACCGGCGTTTTTTGCCGCCAGAAGCTTCTCCTTCAAGCCGCCGATCGGAAGCACCCTGCCCCTCAGAGTTATCTCACCGGTCATTGCGATATCTGCATGTATCTTCCGCTTTGTAATCGCAGAAAGCATAGCGGTTGCCATCGTAATTCCGGCGGACGGTCCGTCCTTGGGCACAGCCCCTTCCGGAATATGAATATGGATATCATGCTGCTCAAAAAATTTCTTCGGAATCTCATATTTTCCACCGACAGAACGGATATAGCTGACGCCCGCCTGCGCAGACTCCTTCATCACGTCTCCCAGCTGCCCGGTCAGGACAAATTCACCCTTGCCCGGCATCACATTGACCTCAATTTCAAGCGTATCGCCGCCCACACTGGTCCATGCAAGCCCACGGACGATTCCGACCTCATCCGCATCATTTTTCTTGTCAAAACTATACTTTTCTTTTCCAAGATAGGTTTCAAGCGTCCGCTCGGTAATGTGGATTTTCTTCTTCTCTCCCTCGTAAATCTCTCGCGCCGCTTTTCTGCTGATTTCACCGATTTTCCGCTCCAGATTCCGCACGCCCGCCTCTCTGGTATAGCTTCTGATCATCCGTCCGATTGCTTTCTCACTGAAGGACAACTGTTCCTGCTTTAATCCGTTCCGTCTGATCTGTTTGTCAATCAAATGCTCCTTTGCTATATGCACCTTTTCATTCTCAGTATAGCTGGTCACCTCAATCAGCTCCATCCTATCTAACAGCGGTCTTGGAATATCCTCGGCAGAATTAGCTGTCGCAATGAAAAGTATTTCTGATAAATCAATGGGAATTTCAACGTAGTGATCCTGAAAGCGGTTATTCTGCTCACTGTCCAATACCTCAAGCAATGCAGAAGCCGTATCTCCCTTATAATCGCTGCTGACCTTATCAATCTCATCCAGTAACATCAACGGATTTTTTACCCCTGCACTCTTTAAGCCTGCCGCAATCCTTCCCGGCATTGCTCCCACATAAGTCCTTCTGTGTCCGCGTATCTCAGCCTCATCCCGCACGCCTCCCAGACAGATGCGTACATACTTCTTATCCAGCGCCTTTGCGACCGACCGTGCGATACTTGTCTTACCGGTTCCCGGCGGTCCCACCAGACAGATGATAGGGCTTTCTCCCTTTTGGGTCAGATTCCGTACTGCAAGAAATTCCAGCATCCGCTCTTTGACCTTCTCCAGCCCATAGTGGTCTTCATCTAAAACTCTTCGGGCATTTTTCAAATTCGTATTGTCCTTGGAAGCTTTCTTCCAGGGAAGCTCTAACAATGTCTCTATATAACCTCTGCTGACTGCGCTCTCAGATGAATTGGAAGAAATATTTTTGAAACGGTCAATTTCTTTTTGAATTCTGGCTTTTACCTCTTTGCCTGCCTTTACCTTTTTCAGTTCCTCTTCAAAACGTTCGGCGTCCGACTGGGTATTATCCTCCCCCAATTCCTCCCGAATCAGCTTCATCTGCTCCCGCAGCAGATATTCCTTTTGATTTTTATCAACCCGCTCCTTGACCTTCGCCTGAAACTCATTCTTGATACTTAAAACGTTGATTTCTTCCAGCAGAATTCCCATCAGAACTTCATACTGCTCTATCATTCCCACTGCCTCTAAGAGTCTCTGTCTTTTTTCAAAGGGCAGCGGCAGATGATTCCCTACTTGCTTTATTAGTTCATCGGGAGAATTCAGGCTTGCAATCTGCTCAACAAGCGCTTTTCCCTGCTTAAGGTTTATCTGTCCATAGGAACGAACCGTTTCTTTCAGGCTCCGTACCATTGCTTCCCCGACTTCCGGCAGGATTTCTTCTTCCTCATCGTTTAAGCGTACTGCTTCTACATAGAGAAAATCCTCACTCTCTATGATTGCAGAAAGTTCGGCGCGTTCCAATCCTTCCACCAGAACGCGCACAATGTTATTTTGCAGTTTAATTACTTGTTTTACTTCTGCAATAATACCTATTCTATACAAATCCTCCAGAGCCGGCTCTTCTTACTCCGGCTCCTTCTGGGCAGCTAAAAACAACTTCTGTTCTCCCATCATTGCCTGCTCTACCGCATGAACCGAGCGTTTCCGGCTTACGTCGAAATGCGCCACCATTCCCGGCAGAAGGATTACACCGCGAAGTGCAACCGCTGGCATTTGGTCTCTTATATCCATCATAAATTGTCTCCCGCAAAAGCGCACTTACTCCTTATGCACTTCTCGTCTCATTATACTCTAACAGCGCCTTCTTCTCCTCAATCGTATCCTTCGTAATAATACAGCGCACAATACTCTCATCCGACGGAATCCGATACATCAAATCCATCATAGATTCTTCCATAATTGCACGAAGTCCTCTGGCTCCGGTCTTACGCTCTAAAGCTTTCTTAGCGATTGCCTGAATTGCCTCTTCTTCAAACTGCAAATCCACGCCATCGATTTCAAACAGCTTCTGATACTGCTTTACCAGTGAATTCTTTGGCTCTCTTAAAATACGGATTAACGCTTCCTCATCCAGACTCTCCAAAGAGACCGTTACCGGAACACGCCCTACAAATTCAGGAATCAATCCAAATTTCACAAGATCCTGAGGCAGTGCTTTTTTGAACATTTCACCCACATTCATATTTTCCTTATCCATGATTTCCGCATTGAATCCAATAGAACTGGTATCGGTTCTTGCTTCAATAATCTTCTCCAATCCGTCAAATGCTCCGCCGCAGATAAACAGGATATTCGTGGTATCAATGGAAATCAGCTCCTGCTGAGGGTGCTTTCTTCCTCCCTGAGGCGGTACGGACGCCACCGTTCCCTCTAAAATCTTAAGAAGCGCCTGCTGTACCCCCTCCCCAGACACGTCTCTTGTTATGGAGACATTTTCTGATTTCTTGGTTATCTTATCAATCTCGTCAATATAAACAATTCCGAACTGTGCGCGCTCAATATCATAGTCTGCTGCCTGAATCAGCTTCAAAAGAATATTTTCTACATCTTCGCCCACATAACCTGCCTCTGTCAGTGTTGTCGCATCTGCAATTGCAAACGGCACGTTCAGCACTCTTGCCAGCGTCTGAGCCAAAAGCGTCTTACCGCTTCCGGTAGGTCCCAGCATCAGGATATTGCTCTTTTGCAGTTCCACATCCATCTGAATATCCGCAGTGATTCTCTTATAGTGATTATATACAGCAACAGAAAGCACCTTCTTTGCCTCTTCCTGTCCGATGACATAATCGTCCAGAAATGATTTCATTTCTTCCGGCTTTATCAGATTGATTTCCTGAAAGTCTCTTTCTTCAATAAAGCCTTCCTCTTCGAATTCTTCCTCTATGATTTCCGAACAGATATCCACGCACTCGTCACAGATATAGGCGCCGTTCGGTCCTGCAATCAATTTACGCACCTGCTCCTGGGATTTCCCGCAAAAGGAGCATCTGATTTTGTTTTCGTTCATTCTCCCTGTCATTTCCTAACCTCCATTTGTGCTTCTGGCTCTTATCCCGCACCTTCACACATTATTATGGTAAACTGCAAACTTATTTGTCGTTTACCATAAAAGCTGCCAGCAGCGAATCACCCTCTACCGGTAGTATCGCCAAACGGCAGCCTCATCATTCTGTCCCTGCTTCCCAGGATTGTCTGTGGTTTACGGGTTGCTTATCTGCTTGTAATCACGTCGTCCACCAGACCATATGCCTTGGCTTCCTCTGCTGACATGTAATAGTCTCTCTCTGTATCCTGCGCAATAATATCATAAGGTTTACCGGTATTTGCCGCAAGGATTTCATTCAATTTCTTCTTAGTCTTTAAAATATTCTCTGCGGCAATCTGAATCTCGGTCGCCTGCCCCTTTGCTCCGCCGGAAGGCTGATGTATCATAACCTCTGCATTCGGCAATGCAAGCCTCTTTCCTTTTGTTCCTCCTGCCAAAAGAAATGCTCCCATGCTCGCAGCCAATCCGATACAGATTGTGGAAACATCACATTTGATGTACTGCATGGTATCATAAATCGCCATGCCCGCTGTCACCATTCCTCCAGGAGAATTGATGTAAAGATTGATATCCTTAGAAGGATCTTCCGATTCTAAGAAAAGCAGCTGCGCCACCACAAGGCTTGCCGTTGTCTCATTTACTTCCTCACCCAGAAAGATGATTCTGTCCTTTAATAGTCTGGAGTAGATATCATAACTACGCTCTCCGCGACTTGTCTGTTCAATGACGTAAGGTACTAAACTCATTGTGAAACCTCCATTCAAAATTCAGTTATACTCAAACAGACCGGCCCTGCATCAGAGCCAGTCTGCCATTCGTTTTTTATTCTTCTTCTTCTGCTTCTTCTTCTTTTTCTTTCTTCGTCTTTGCTTTTGCTCTTTCCTTGATGTTATCCATAACTAAATCAACAGCCTTCTGCACAGCTAAATCTCTCTTCATGGATTCCAGCTCTGCATCTCCCATGAGTTCCTTTATCTTGTCTACTTCCATGCCATACATGGATGACATCTTCTCAAATTCTGCATTGATTTCATCTTCGGAAATCTCAATATTCTCATCCTTTGCAATCTGCTCTAATACCAAGCTGCTCTGGATACGTGTGATTGCCTCTGGACGAACCTGCTCCCTTAACTTGTCAATTGTCATACCGGAGAACTGCATGTACTGCTCTAAGTTCAAGCCCTGCCCTGCCATTCTCTGTGCAAATTCCTGAATCATATTCGATACCTGCGTATCAATCATAGCATCCGGAATCTCCATCGTGGACTTCTCAATAATCTTTGTAATCGCTTCGTCCTCTTTGGTACGCTTCGCATTGTCTTCCTTTGTCTTCTCCAAATTCTTCTTAACGCTCTCTTTATACTCTGCCAATGTGTCGAATTCAGATACATCCTGAGCAAACTCATCATCTAACTCCGGAAGCTCTTTTGTCTTGATCTCATGAATCTTAACCTTGAAAAGCGCAGGCTTACCAGCCAGCTCTGCCGCATGGTACTCCTCAGGGAACGTAACATTGACGTCCACTTCGTCGCCTGTATTCTTTCCGACCAATTGATCTTCGAATGTGTCGATAAAGGAATGGGAACCAATCTCTAAGGAGTGGTTCTCTGCCTTGCCGCCTTCAAACGGCTCTCCATCTACAAATCCTTCGAAATCAATCACCGCCGTATCGCCATTCTGAATCGGTCTGTCTTCTACGGTAATGGTTCTTGCATTGTTATTTCTCTCTTTTTCAAGCGCTTCCATAACCTCTTCTTCTGAAACAGAAGTGTCAACCTTTGTTACCGTTACGCCTTTATATTTACCAAGAGTTACCTCCGGTCTTACTGCAACCTCTGCTGTAAAGATAAATGGTTTGCCTTTTTCCAACTGTGTTACATCTACGGTAGGCTGGGAAACAATATCTGCTCCGCTCTCATCCACTGCCGACGGATAAGCCTCCTGCATCATGATGTTTGCCGCATCCTCATAGAAAATTTCCGGTCCATACATCTTCTCAACCATTGCCATCGGAACCTTTCCCTTACGGAAGCCTGGTACACTGATTCTATTCTTTTGTTTCATGTATGCAGCTTTTAAAGCCTCGTCAACCTTGTCTGCTGATACTTCAATGGTAAGTTTTACCATATTTTTCTCTAAATTCTCTACCTGTACACTCATTATCAATATTTCCTCCTTAAATGTCTGCTTAAAAAGGGCAAACTACGACCTTCCACAGTCATTAAGCAATTATAGCACATGATACATAAAATGGAAAGTATTTTTTTCATATCGTTCTATTTATCCTCGCTAAAACACTGACCGTCACATTCTATGTATATACATTCTTGCCATATCAGGCTCTCCATCTCCCTGCACCATACACAAAAACTCCCACCCATATCTCTCATAAAATGATGTGTGGTCAGTTACCAGATAAAGAACCTCTATCCCTTTGCTCTGCATATCCATACAAACGCAGTTCAACATTTCCCCTGCAATTCCCTTGCACCGATAATCCTCTTCCACATAAACAGCGCATACGTTAGGCGATAAATCTTTTCTGTCATGAAAATCATTTTCAATCACACCGAGTCCGCCTATTATTTTTTCATTATCCTTTACAATATACCATTGGGGGATTGCTCCTTCATTCCTTGTGCAATTGTCCATGCTCTCATCCATGCTCTCAAGATATGCTTCCATAGGAATTCCCCATTTTAAATGAAACCACTCTGCGGATGCCTGCTTTAATTCCGGGTGTTCCTGTATCTTTAATATTTCATATTTCAAAATAATTTTCCTCCAAATTGTGTTAATCACTCCACTATATCTGCAACGAATCATTCCGTTAATCTTCTAATCTAATTTTTAGATTGATACTATCGTTATTATCTATTTTACAAATAATAATGCAGAACGTATAATTAAGATAAATATACATCTGTGCCATATTCCTGATTGGCTGATGTGAATTCCGTGTCAATACAATATTGCAGTACCGATTCCATTTGCGGCGAGACCCATTTATCACGGTGATACAAAAGCTGTTTCCATACCTCAATTTGAAAGTCAGCCACATCCAAATAAAACAGCTTGCCCTCTTTCACTGCTTTGGCGGTTACATAATCCGGCAAAAAAGAGACGCCAATATTTTGTTCCACAAGCGTACAGATTAAATCAGCGCTTCCGATTTCCAGAATCGGCTGAACCTCTAACGACAGTTCCGCCAGTTTTTCGTCCATCAGCCTGCGATAGCTCATCCCTTTTTCGGTCAGAATGAAAGGCTGCTGAACTAATTTCCGGACGGAAATCCGTTCTTTTGGCCGCAATGAACTATTGGAACCTGCCACAAAATGAACACCGACTTTTTCCTCTTTGGCTATCACATACTCGGCGTTATAGATATGGTTGTCCAGTGTAAGGATTATATCCGTCTCGTTGTGGTTGATGAGCCGAAACATTTCCTCTGTTCCGGCTGCAATGATTTTAAGCGTAATGTCAGGATATTTTTCCCGGAAGGCGGCAAAACCTTCCCGCAGCATAGAGGTACACAGCGAATCCGCCATAGCTACCCGGATATGACCTGCAATGGCTTTCCCGTCCTGTATATTTTCCTGCAGCTCTTGTGTCAGCTTACTGATCAGATGCGCATAATTCAGCACCTCCCGTCCCTTCTCTGTAAGAACGACTGTATGATTGATTCGTTCGAATAGCTGAGTGTTTAGTTCTGATTCGAGCTGTTTGATTTGAAAAGAAACTGTTGATTGTGAAAACCCAAGTGTTTCGCCTGCTTTTGTAAAGCTGTTCAATTCGGCTACATGAATAAAGGTAATTAAATTTTTAAAGTCCATGTTTGCGCTCCAAGATCTAATATTGAATTTCACTGATTTATGACGATTCGTTTTGCAGATTCTATCTGCCAGTATATAAGAAACAGATACATAATGCAATTTTTACTTTTTACAGAAGGAGACATTTTTATGATTGTTTTAAGCCCAATCCGCAATTTTTTCATTCAGATTTTTGACATCGTATATTACATTCTATGGGGGGATCTTATCACCATCCCACTGCCCAGCGGAAGCTCGCTTGGGATTTCTTTGCTGGTGCTTATTCTGATTCCATCCGGAATTTATTTTACCATACGCACCCGTTTTCTCCCGTTCCGGCTCTTTCCTGAAATGCTGAAAGTCACAGCCGAGAAGAAAAATCTATCCCAAAAGGATGCCATCTCAGGTGTACAAGCCCTGATCGTATCTACTGCAACACGGGTTGGGATGGGAAATCTGGTCGGCGTGGTAGCCGCTATTTCCGCCGGCGGCGCCGGCGCAGTTTTTTGGATGTGGATCATCGCTTTGCTTGGTTCCTCCACAGCCTTTGCCGAGGGTACATTGGCACAGCTATACAAAGAAAAGGATCCCCTTTACGGAGGATTCCGCGGCGGTCCTGCCTACTACATCCATCACTTCTTTATCAAAGAGGGAAGCAAACGGAAACGTTCGATTATCGCAACGCTGTTTGCGCTTTCCGGGCTGATATGCTGGTGCGGTATCAGCCAGGTAATCGGCAATTCTGTTTCTTCCGCCTTTGAGAATGCATTTCAGATTCCGCCGCTCTATACGACCATGCTTCTTGTCGGAGTTGCGGCTGTCATAGTGCTGCGTAAAAATGCTACGGTAAAGGTCTTGGATATATTAGTGCCGATTATGGCTGTCTGCTACTTTCTGATTACGATTTTTATTATCATCAAAAATGCCGGACAGCTTCCCGCTGTTTTCCAGAGGATTTTTCTGGAAGCCTTCGGTCTCCGGCAAGTAGCAGCGGGCGGATTTGGAGCTGTGATTATGAACGGTGCAAAACGTGGGTTATTTTCCAATGAAGCCGGTTCCGGTTCTGCTCCGTGCGCCGCTGCCGCGGCTGATATCAGCCACCCTGCAAAGGAAGGTCTTCTGCAGGCATTTGGCGTATTTATTGATACCATTGTAATCTGCAGCTGCTCCGCTATGATCATGCTGCTGACACCAGCAGAACTGACGAATGGACTGGAAGGAATGGATTTTCTGCAGACCTCCATGCAATATCACATGGGAGATATTGGGGTAATCTTCATTGCTGCAATCCTTTGGTTATTTAGCTTTTCGACTTTTATCGGTATCCTGTTTTACGCCAGATCCAATGTTGCCTATATTTTTGGCGACAACTGGCTATCCCAGACTTTATACAAAATTCTTGGACTAATCATGCTCTTTATCGGCGGGCTTGCCGCCTATACATTCGTCTGGGATCTGGGTGATATCGGCGTCGGTCTGATGACCGTATTCAACATGATTGCATTGATTCCGCTTGCACCGCGGGCAATAAAATCCTTGAAGGACTATGAGCAGAAGAAGAAACAAAATTTGCCAGACTAATGTATGGCAGCTATGAAGGAAGCGCTTTCTTCCTTGCGGAGCGCATCTCTTCCCTTACAATCTGCTTTTTCCATGTTTTCGCTGTCTGCTCACGCAAGAATGTAAGTAATGGTTCCAGCTCCTGGCGGACGTCCCATGCTTCCAAAGCCCCATAATAACCTTCCCTGTCCTCCTCATGGATGATGATGGGCGGGTGGTTGTGGCGCACAAGGAAATAATTCATTGCCAGCCGTCCGGTACGGCCGTTTCCGTCTGCAAAGGGATGGATGTTTTCAAACTTTGCATGGAAGTATGCCGCCGCCGTCAACGCCTTCTCATCAGGAATGCATAAAAGCTCATCCACCAGCTCCCCCATCTCCGCTGCAGCATCCTCTGGCGGCGCCCCGACTTCCTCTCTACCGGTAACATAATCATAGCGCTTGTACTCACCCGGGCGCTCTCCCAACTGATAACGTCTCGTATCATAAGTGTTCTGTGTCAGCTTCTGTTGAAGCTCCTTGATAAAAGCTTCGTCCATATCCCGCCTATCCCCAAATGCGGAAAGGAACAGCTCATAGGCTTCTTTCTCGTTCCGTATCTCAAACAAGGTGCGCAAATCGCCGGTATACGAAGTCACGCCGTCATGCTCGAAAATCTCCCGCGTGTCATGGTATGTTATTTTATCGTTTTCTATTCTCCCAGAATGATAGGCAAAGGCAATGCTGTGCCCGTTTAACGCCTCTGCAAGGCGCGCATCTGTTTTGATTTCCCTGCTTTGCCATAAGGCAACAGCCTTTTCATAATCCGTCATGGCATCCTCCCTTTTCAATATGGGCTTACAATCTCAGCCCAATTATACTATGAAAAGAAGCATTATGGGTAATTTTTTTACATTTCAAAGATCCAATGTATATGTTTTAAAGCCAAAAGGGTCTTCCTATATGATAAAAGCGCCCCATAAGAGCAATCTCATCTTCCTGCTCTTACGGGACGCCTTTCTCTCTCTCTCTTTCTCAGGATTCGTTTACGAATCGTGAGCTTTCCTTGGTTCTCAGGATTCGTTTTCAAATCGTGAGCTTATCTGGTTGGTATTATTTCATCTGTTCTTCCTGTTTCATGATCATTTTCTTGACCATCTCGCCGCCGATGGAACCAGCTTCACGGCTTGTCAAATCTCCGTTATAGCCTTCCTTTAACTGTACGCCTAACTCAGATGCAACTTCCTGTTTAAAACGGTTCATTGCTTCCTTAGCCTGCGGTACTGCCATCTTGCTGCTGTTTGAACTATTAGATCCACTCATTAGTTCTACCTCCATACTTTTCCTGTGTTATCTATTGAGATAAGCCTTACGCTTATCTTGGTTTTAGTATGACCTTCCTTGAAAATAATATGTTGGTAAGTTATGGATATTTGCTATGCCCTTTCATATATGACAACATGAACTATATCACCGTTTGACTTATTTAATTTCATTCGTATTGCTTTTGTGATCCCAATAATGTAACAAATGGAATCATCCTGATTCTTGATTCCCATATTTACAACGCTTCCCTCATATGGCTCACCGTCAAACGCCGCATATACCTTGACTCTGCCTTTTCCAAATTCATCTCTGATGTTCCACGGAAATACAACATAAGCCCCTCCGTTTTCAGGTGTACATATGATTTCCGTATCGTATTCATATACTTTTTGATTCATGCCCCAGCCCCGTAACTAACGATGATACACCAAGCCCTGCACCACTTTGGCAACCGTCTCTTCGTCCGTAAAGTATTCTGCTATCGCAAGGGCAAAATCAATCGCTGTCCCCATTCCGCGGCTGGTAATCACATTGCCATCCACTGCTACATTCTCATACACAACCTCGGCTCCTGTTAACTTTTCTTCAAATCCCGGATGGGCAGTCGCCTTTCTTCCATTTAAAATGCCTGCTGCCCCAAGGACGCTCGGCGCTGCACAGATTGCCGCTACCAGCTTATTCTCTGCGGCAAATTTTTTTATTACCTCATTTACCGTCTCATCCTCTCCAAGCTTTAAGGTTCCCGGCATACCGCCCGGCAGTACGATTCCGTCCAGTTCATCATAATTCACTTCTGAGCTCACCGTATCCGTCTGAAATGTAATATTGTGGGAACCGGTCACCTCCGTTTTTCCCGTAATGGAAATAGTTTTAATTTCAAATCCTGCACGCCGTACAATGTCTACCACTGTAAGTCCCTCAATTTCTTCGCATCCGTCTGCCATAAAAATTCCGATTTTCTTCATGTGAGTATTCCTCCTTATATTTCTGATTATCCATCTACGGACATTTTTTAACTTTCCGATT
>Ga0137306_102386_pt1 | contig 15830 bp, 14 predicted proteins | sample Inofroosms_March_FD_97187 | JGI IMG/M metagenome (GOLD analysis project Ga0137306, IMG submission 97187) | Mouse cecal microbial communities from Vienna, Austria - N-Acetylneuraminic and N-Acetylglucosamine D2O microcosms_March | ecosystem: Host-associated > Mammals > Digestive system > Large...
GGGGAGGTTTGTTGCATTTTCAAAGGAGGTATTGTAGAATAGGGCTATCTGGTTTATAGTGATGTGGAAAGGCGAGGGCTTGTTGAATCAGGAAAACCTAAAGGTGAATGCGCAGAAAGGACAAAGAATATGAACAATGTACCGGAATTAGAACGCAAAACAATCGAGGAAATCAAGCGGATTTCAGCCAGACAGGCTGTCAATATCCGGATTGACCCTGAGAAAAAACCGCAAATTACCGACAGTAAATTTGGCGGCATACCATACTGGAACCTGGCTATGGAATATCCCAGGGCGAAGGATGGCAGTCTGTTAATGTTGCTTGCGCAGATAAATCTGGATGAGCTGAACAGAGAAGGAAAGAATCTGGGCGGTAAGCTGCCGAAATGTGGGATGCTACAGTTTTTTATTGCCATGGATGACGTATACGGCATGGATGATTACCAGTTTGAGGATTGTTTTCGTAAGGCGGCAGAAACAGTGGGGTGGAAATTGACGGGAAAGAAGAACCGTTGCAACAGCTTTTCAGAGGAAGGCCAGAACATCCTGTTTGAGGAACTGGAGCCTTCCGGACATTGGATGCTAGGTTATCCTTGCTTTACGCAATACGACCCCAGGGAGGGGGATGATGCGAAGGGGAAATATTCCGTCCAGCTCTTTCAGATGGATTCCGATTACGGTAAAGAGGACGATTATATTCTGTGGGGAGATGCCGGCGTGGCGAATTTCTTCATCCGTGAAGAGGACCTGGCAAGGGAAGATTTTCGAGATGTACTGTATTCATGGGATTGCTGTTAATAAGGAAGGAAAGGCAATGGACAAACGTATCATAATTCAGAAAGGGACGGATATATAAAAATGGGCAGATTTTTTAATGTAAATGGCGACTGCAGACCAGAGCTGCACTATATGACTAACATTCAGCCAAAGCTCCATGCAATTAAAGAAATGGTTGACCGTGGAGAATATTTTACAATAAATCGTGCACGCCAGTATGGAAAAACAACAACATTACGGGCCCTGACCCGATTTCTTGCGGAAGATTATCTGGTAATCCGGATGGATTTCCAGATGATGAGCCATGCAAATTTTAAAAGCGAATCTGCCTTTACGGCTGCATTTTCCGGAGAACTTCTGGAACTTGTTACTGAAATCCCCCAGAATATCCTTGAAAATCTTGTATCATTTACAAAAGACACGGGACATTCCGTCTCTCTCCCGTCATTGTTCAGAATACTGAGCCAATGGTGCGGGCAATCGGAAAAGCCAATAGTATTGATCATTGATGAGGTGGACAGCGCGGCAAACAACCAGGTATTTATGGACTTTCTCGCCCTGCTGCGCGGTTATTATATGAACAGGGATATAAAGCCCGCCTTCCATTCTGTAATCCTTGCAGGAGTTTATGATATTAAAAATATTAAGCTCAGATTTGGAACAAATGAGGAGCATAAAAATAACAGCCCATGGAATATCGCCGCTGACTTTTTGATAGACATGAGCCTTTCAGCCGAAGAAATTTCCGGTATGCTTGAAGACTATGAGCATGACCATCATACAGGCATGAAGGTTGAAGAAATCTCCGGGCTCCTCTACGCATATACATCTGGCTACCCCTTTTTAGTCTCCCGTCTCTGTAAACTGATGGATGAAAGGGTTGAAGGGAAATTCGGTCTTCCTCATTCTGCCTGGACAAAAGAAGGTTTTTTAGCTGCCGTACGCATTTTGCTTGCAGAATCAAACACACTTTTTGACTCTCTCATTAACAAGCTAAGAGATTATCCTGAACTGGACAGAATGCTTCGAGACCTTTTATTTACAGGAAAAGAGATCTCCTATGTCATCGGAATACAGCCAGTCGAAATCGCATTAATGTTTGGCTTTGTAAAAGTTTCAGAAAGTAGAGTTATAATTGCAAACAGAATATTTGAGACGCTGCTGTATAACTTCTTTCTCGCTACGCCTTCCATGCAGCAGGAGGACATGTATGATGCTGCTTTGAAAGAAAAGTCTATATTTATAAAAAACGGACATCTTGACATGAAACTGATACTGGAAAGATTCGTTATCCATTTCGATTCGCTATATGGCGGTCGTGGGCAAAAATTTTATGAAGACGACGGACGACGCTACTTTATGCTGTTTCTGAAGCCCATTATTAACGGAACAGGAAACTGTTATGTAGAAGCAGAAACAAGAAACAGACAGCGAACTGATCTGATTGTAGATTACTGCGGAGAACAGTTTATTATAGAAACAAAACTGTGGAACGGAACCGCAAGACACCTGGAAGGCAGGGAGCAATTATTTCACTATCTTAATCACTGCCATTTAAACACAGGTTATATGCTTACATTCAATTTCAATAAGAAGAAGGAAATTGGAGTGACGGAAGTCTCGTATAAAGGCAAAATCCTGGTGGAGGCAGTCGTTTAGTCCGTTAAGCCGTATCGCACCAGCCGCAGCCGCAAGGCAGCATACTTCCGCATGCGGCTGTGCGCATCTATTTATGCTGTGCTGCAGATTTATCTGGCGCACAGTATAAATTACCTTCGACATTGCAATCTATCTGCAATGATTCTTTCGATTGGATAATGTATTCTTATAAAATCTGGCAGAAGTCTTCCTTTTCGAACCAACCAGTTTTTTTAATTCCCTGTTAAATTTACTCTTAGAAATCTCTTTCCTGTCCGCATTATAATATCTTGTCCGGTTATTATCCCGTATTTCCTTTCCCTTCTGCAGCTTATGGACAATCTTTCCCTTCACTATTTTACGATAATTATCAAAACTACCGCCCATTACATAGTTGGATATAATGACGCCCTTCTTCTTATAATAGTAAAACTTGCTTCCATCTATATCCACCTTGCCCACACGCTTCACCTTGCCATTTTTAAAGGTAAAGATTCTGCCAAAGCCAGCCACATGCGGTACAGAGCTGCTATTCAGTACCAGCTCCGGAACCTTGTCGTTGTCAATATAGACAACCGAGAAGCTGCAGTTTGCTGCCGGGATCTTATAATTCGGATCCCATGCAATCGTGTCCTTCGACAAAAAATCCCCGTATGCCTTCAGAGCTTTTGCCTTGGCTGAAGCCGCCTCCGTCTTCATACACGGAACCATCAAAAGTACCGCAAGCATACATAAAACCATAATCCATCCTTTTCTTCTCATCATTCTTCTCCATCCTTTCATCTTTACTTACTCTCATTATACCACAACGGCGAGAATTGGGGACGGGGTATTTTTAAAAATACCCCGTCCCCAACTGACCTTTAGCAGCAAAACTGCTTTAACATTTTCTGAAAGCACCATAGGAAATCCCGTTTTCCTGCTTCCTCCAGTGTCACCAGGTCATAGGATGCAATCACTTCGCCTTCCAGTGTATAGATTACCTTTCCCGCACAGGTTCCCTTTTTCACCGGAGCCTTGAAGCCTCCCTTAAGTTTCCGGGTTACTTCTACGCTTTCCCCATCACGCATCAGAACCCGAAGCTCCCCTGTCTTCTGCTTCAACCCAACCGGAACTACAGTATTTTTTGAATAAATCTCGGATTCAGAGATGCCGCCCTTCACCGGAAGCTCCGTGTTCCCGGTATCCTCCCAGACATTCCGGTACTCATAATGGGAAAGCCCGTATTCCATAAGGGTGCGGGTGTCTTTCCACTTATATCCCTTGTTATTTGGCCAGCCACAGGCAAGAAGTGCTACAATAAAGGTTCTGCCGTCCCGCTCAAGCGCCCCTACATAGCAGTATCCCGCATCTCCGGTAAATCCGGTTTTTCCGGACAGCGCTCCTTCCATCATCCCTAAAAATGCATTATGATTATTGCAGGAAAAGGAGCGTTTCTTTTCCACATCTGAAAACTGAAAGCTTCCGGTCCTTGTAATCTCCAGGAATTCATCCCGTTCTGGGGAGTCCATAATGCAGTATTTCATGATTCTTGCAAGGTCTGCTGCTGTTGTAGAGTGTATGCCCTTCTCATCCTTTCCATCCAGTCCGTTCGGTGTAATAAAATGAGTATTCTTACACCCAAGCTCTACTGCCTTTTGATTCATAAGGGCGGCAAACTGCTCCACTGACCCGGCAATTCCCTCCGCAATCATCACAGCACTGTCATTGTGGGACTCCAGCATCAGGGAATAAAGGAGATCCCGGATCTTATATCTCTCCCCGGCACGCACACCTAGATGTACCTCCGGCTGACCTGCTGCATAATCAGAAGCCTCTGTTTCCTGATCCTCCTTCATGTGTTCCAGCGCCAGGATACAGGTCATGATCTTCGTCGTACTTGCCATTGGGCGGGCCTTATCTGCTTCTTTTCCAAATAAAATACGCCCGCTGTCTGCATCCATTAATACTGCTGACCGGGCATAAAGCTCTCCTGGCCCTTTTTCTGTCTCCTGCGCCTTTGCCGGGGTGCGGCACAGGCACATGGACAGGATACAAACCAGGCTGATTATACTGCTCCATCTTCTCTTCATTGCACGCACCTTAAAACTACCATATTACAACAATGTATGATGCGCCGCCTTCATTTATTCATTTATACATTTATAGATTTATACATTAAGCCGCAGCTGAATCTCCTCTTCTGCCTCTTCCTTGAAGCTCTCTACCTGCTCTGGATTCATACTGGGGAGCTCATCCACGGAATGGATACTGAACCTTCGCAGAAATTCCTCTGTTGTTCCAAACTGGATCGGCTTTCCTGGCGCCTCCAGCCTTCCCACCTCGCAGACAAGGTTATATTCCACCAGCTTATTCACTGCGTGGTCAGACTTTACCCCCCTGATCTTCTCAATCTCCAGTTTGGTCACCGGCTGCTTATAGGCAATGATTGAAAGCGTCTCTAACAGAACATCCGTCAGTACATACTTTCTCGGCTGCTTTGCAACCCGGATCAGATATTCGTACATCTCCACCTTTGTACACATCTGAAAGGAATCCTCCAGTTCAATAATATGAATTCCCCGGTCATCCGCCCTGTACTTATCCTGCATCTGATGAATTAGCCGCCTGGTAGTCGCCTCATCATGCTCAATGGCCGCAGCAATCTTACCAAGTTCCACCGACTCTCCCATAGTGAAGAGAATCGCTTCTATAATACCTTCCAGTCTGTTAATTTCCACCTGCTCCATACTACCTTTCCCACTCTCATATTCGTTTACAGTCCTTAGTAACTGTAAGTAAATATACTCACGGCCGATGAAATCTGCCGTGAGTATCGCGCCAGCCGCAGCCGCAAAGCGGCACACTTCCTTATGCGGCTGTGCGCATCATGTTATACTGTGCGGCAGATTTATCTGGCCGCAGTATAACCTATACCATTGATGTAATCACAATATCATCAAAAGAGTTTTCCTGAAAAATCCGGATCACTCCCTCCTTCATAAGCTGCAGCACTGCCAGAAAGGTCACCACAACCTGTACCTTTGAGCTCTGCCTCATAAGAAGCTCCCTGAAAAGGAAGCTTTTATGCCCCTTTGCATATTCTGTCACATACAGAAGCTTATCCGGAAGTGTAACCTCCTCCTTTTCAAGCTTTCCAAACTTGCTGCGGACCGGATCAATCTTGTCAGCCTGCCGCCTCATAACCTCATTGAAAATCTGGTTTAATCTCACTAAGGTAAGGTCGCCCAGAAGCTCATCCATATTAACGGGCTGCACATAGTCCTGAACCTCTGACGGTATTGTCGGCGGCTTAAAAACTGAGCGTTCCCCCTCGGTCTGGCGGTCTTTCAGTTCATAGGACATATATTTATACATCTTGTACTCCAGGAGCTGTTCCACCAGCTCCTGTCTTGGATCTTCTTCCTCTCCCTCCTCGTTTACCTCTTTGGGAAGAAGCATCTTACACTTAATGTCAAGAAGTGTCGCCGCCATAACAAGAAATTCACTCATTATATTGAGGTCTTCCTTCTCCATCTCGTGAATATATTCCATATACTGATTCGTAATCTCCACGATCGGGATATCATAAATATCTATTTTATTTTTATCGATCAGATGCAGGAGGAGATCAAGCGGTCCCTCAAACACCTGCAGCTTTACCGGAATTCCCATAAATCTGACCCCCGTATATATTTGCCAAAGTGTAATAATCCGTAACAACAGGCCTTCCTGGTTACGCAACTTTTATATTATACAGGATATTTCTGTTTTCCACAACCCTTTGAAACTATCAGCAATTTCTTAAAACTCTAACACGATCAGCTCTGCTTCGTTAAACAGCCTGACTGGAATAGTATGGCTTCCAAGCCCTCTGCTTACCACGGCTGTCTGGCTTCCCTCCCTGCAGCACCCGCCCGAATATTTGGGGAAAAGCTCAAATCCAGGTGAAATCACTCCCCGAAAGCCCGGGATACGCACAATACCTCCATGCAGATGCCCTGACAGGACAAGATCTGCCCCCCATGACAGATATGCCTTCATGTAAGAAGGATTGTGTGCTAATAGTATCTGGTAATAATCCCGGTCACAGTCTCCCACACAGTCCGCGACCGTCTCTGCATCTATCTTATCCCTGCGGGTTCTTGCATAACCTGTATCAGGAATCTCAAGCCCTGTCACCCGGACCGGTACCCCTCCAATAGAGATCTCCTCAGATTCGTTTTCCAGAAGCCGGATGCCTGCCTTTTGAAGTTCTCTTTTGTATCCTTTATAGGACTGGCTGTACTCCGCCGGATTCTCCTTCATTCTCTGCTCGTGGTTGCCATTTGCATAGTAAACCGGACAGATCTTTGGAAGTCTTTTTAAAAAATCCAGTGTTCTGCGGTAATCATGCCCGTTCTTTCCCACCAGCATATCGCCGCCCACCAGGATCAGATCCGGCCTTGCACGCTTAACCGCATAAAACAGTCTGTTATTTCTATGTCCATATACCTGATTATGGAGATCACTTAAAAATACCATCCGGCATCTGCCTGCCCCTCTCCATTTCTTAGAAAAAATCCGGTAGCCGGTTGTCCGGAAGCTGTGAAGTTCCCGGAAGATCTCTGCTGCCACGGTCAGGAAACACTCTGTCAGAAAGAGTCCCAGAAGGCCGGACACACCTTTCTCTGTTTTCTTATAACTTCTGCTTTTCTTGTGCATTCTATCCCTCCAGACTCTTAATAACTGCCAGGTTAAAGCTGCCTTTAACCCTTCCCCTCTCCTTTTCTGACATGGAGCCTGTAAAGTTCCTGATACAGCTCCTCAATGGTATTATATACATAATCCGGCTTATATTCCGTATCTTCCAGATCCCCTGGCTTTGCTTCTCCCGTATACACAAGGGCTGTCTCCACCCCTGCATTCATTCCGCAGGCGATGTCCGTGTACAGCCTGTCTCCGACCACCAGCACCTCATCTTTTTCTGCTTCCGCCTGATCCATGCAGAGTGTGACAATGCCCTTGTCTGGCTTCCCGGCAAAACAGGGAGTTCTTCCAGTTGTTACACGCAGCATCTCACAGATTCCTCCGCAGTCCGGTATAAACCCGAAGGACACAGGGCAGCGCAGATCCGGATTGGTAGCCACATAATCAACCTCTGTCCTAAAGAGAAGCCTGCAGGCCTCCTCTATCTTCCTGTAGTCAAGCGTACGGTCAAATCCAACCACAACGCATGCCGTATCCGGCTGTGCCCGGTCCACAGTCAGAAGGCCGAAGCTTTTCAGCTCTTCCTCAAAAGAGGGTGTTCCCACAACAAAAAGCTTTCTGCCCTCATAATGCTTTTTCAGATACATACAGGCAGCATAAGAGGCTGTCATGAACTGCTCCTCGTCTGTATCAAGGCCCCATCCTTTAAATTTTTCCACATAGTCCTTCCTGCTCTTCGTGGAATTATTGGTAATGAAAAAGGATCTGCCTCCAATCCTCTCAATCAGACCCAGAAGCTCCCTGCTTCCTTCATATAATATATCATCTACTCCCAGTGTTCCGTCAATATCAAACAGAAAATATTTCTTATATTTCAGCATGTGCCCATCCTCCAGTATACCGTAACAAAAAGTATATTTAAAATTATATAATTATTCCTGTTATTTTGCAATTAAATATGCTAGAATCTTATATTGGATATTAAGATGAAAACAAGGGAGGTTTGAACATGAATGTACCAGAAAGAATTGCTGCTCTGCGCCGCTTAATGGAGGATCGCGGATATGATATGTATCTGGTTCCCACTGATGACAGTCATCAGAGCGAATATGTTGGGGAACATTTTAAGGCGAGAGCATTCATCACAGGCTTCACCGGCTCCTCGGGAACTGCTGTCATTACGCAGACAGAGGCCGGACTGTGGACAGACGGCCGCTACTTTATCCAGGCTGAGAACCAGCTTGCAGGAAGCGGCGTCACATTATTTAAAATGGGGGAAAAGGACGTACCCACCGTGGAGGAATACGTGGAAAAGACACTCCCCGAAGGCGGCATTCTGGGCTTTGACGGCCGCGTTGTCGCAATGGGGAAGGGACAGGCTCTTGAGGAGGCCGCCGCAGCACGGAAGGGCTCTGTCAGCTACTCAGAAGATCTTATTGACCTGATCTGGGAGAACCGCCCTCCCCTTTCCGAGAATCCAGCCTTTGCCCTTGGAGTGGAGTACACCGGCGAGAGCACGGAAAGCAAGCTTAAACGCATCCGCGAAGCAATGAAAGAAGAAAATGCCAGTGTACATATCCTGGCATCGCTGGATGATATCTGCTGGCTTACCAATCTGCGGGGCAATGACATTGAATTTTTCCCGCTGCTTCTCTCCTACGCAGTCATTACGCCGGATGAGATGAAGCTCTATGTGGACGGTCGCAAGCTGACAGATGAGATGAAGGAAACACTTGCCAGGTCAGGTGTCGCCATCCACTCCTACAACGATATATACGAGGATGTAAAGGCACTGCCAGAGGACTGCACGATTTTAGTAGATCCCGACAGATTCAACTATGCTCTTTACAATAATCTTCCAAAAACTGCAAATATTATTGAAAAAATGAATCCATCCATTCTCATGAAGGCAGTGAAGAATGACACGGAAATAAAAAATATTATTAATGCCCATATTAAGGACGGTGTGGCAGTCACAAAATTCATGTACTGGCTTAAGAAAAATGTGGGAAAAGCCAAGATCACTGAGATCAGCTCCGCCGAAAAGCTGGAGGAATTCCGGAAGGAGCAGGAGGGCTATCTCTGGCAGAGCTTTGACCCCATCTGCGGCTTCGGCCCCCACGGCGCCATCGTACACTATGCGGCGACGCCAGAGACAAACATCCCCGTTGAACCGGACAATCTGTTCCTTACAGATACCGGCGGCGGATATATGGAGGGCTCTACAGATATTACAAGAACCTTTGCCTTTGGAAAAGTCAGTGACCGTATGAAAGAAGATTTTACCATAGTGCTTCTGTGTAATCTCCGGCTGGCAAGAGCCGTATTCCTGGAGGGAACCTGCGGCTACAACCTGGATATTCTGGCAAGAATGCCTGCATGGGAACGCGGCATTGATTACAAACACGGCACCGGCCACGGCGTAGGATACCTGATGAATATCCATGAACCGCCCTGCGGCTTCCGTATTAAAATTGTTGGAAAGGAGCAGTCTGCCATTGAACCAGGCATGGTCATAACAGATGAACCGGGCATCTATATCGAAGGCTCCCACGGCATCCGTACGGAAAATGAGCTGCTTGTCCGCAAGGGACAGAAGACGGAATATGGACAGTTCCTCTACTTTGAGACGATTACCTATGTGCCCATCGACCTGGACGCGATCATTCCTGACATGCTGACTCCTGAGGATAAAGAGCAGCTGAATGCCTACCATGCAAAGGTATACGAGGTGATCGCTCCTCATTTAAATAACGATGAAAAGACCTGGCTGAAAGAATACACCAGAGCAATCTAATTGCGTTACTGTTTACGTGAACAGGCGTAAACAGTAACCACCTAATCTACTTTAATTTTAGACAGGAGACGAAAAAAGACATCATGACAAAAGAATTTTACAGAGAAAACAGACAGATTTTATGTAGAGATGCAGAGCCGGAGTCACTAATTCTCTTATTCAGCGGGCATGCCCCAAGAAAAACCGGCGATGAAGACTATCCTTTTTATGCAAACCGGAACTTTTTATATCTGACCGGAATTGAGCAGGCTGACACTGTACTGATGCTTCAGACAGGCTCTTCTGGTATCCGTGAAAAGCTTTATCTCCTTCCCGCCGATCCTCTTCTGGAGCGTTGGAATGGAAAACGGATCAAGGAAGATGAAGCGTCAGATAGATCTGGCATCTTAACGTTTGATAATGTAGAAAACTTCGAGGAGGACCTATACCGACTCCTTTATTCAGGTGATATTAAGCAGCTTTACCTTGATTTTGATCCAAATTTCCAAGGGGATAAAGGAAACGAAGCCTTCCGGCTGGCAGCAAAACTCCGGTCAGAGACTCCGCATATTGTCATGGAATCATTAAACCCTCTGCTGCGCAGGCAGCGGACAATCAAGAAGCCCTGCGAGATTGAGGCATTAAGAAAGGCAGAAGCCGTAACAAAAGCAGGAATCGAAGCGATGATGCACGCCTCAAAACCCGGAATGTACGAGTACCAGTACAAGGCTGAGTACGACTATGCACTGGCACAGCACGGCGTGACCGTCCCCGGATTTCCGTCAATCATCTCCGCTGGAAAAAATAATTTCTGCATACACTACAATGGCTATTGGGGACAGGCAAAGGACGGCGATATGATTTTAAATGATGTAGGCGCTGTCTGGGACCATGAGATTACCGATGTATCCAGGGCATGGCCCTGCAATGGAAAATTCACAGAACGTCAGAGACTCCTCTATGAGTGCGCCTACCGCACCTCTGAGCATATGTTCGGACTTCTGAAGCCAGGCATTCCCATGGCTGACGTGGATCCCATGATCAGGGAATACAATTACGGACAGCTTAAAGAAGCCGGAGTATTAAAGACCCGTGAGGAAATCAGTACTTACCTGTGGCACGGCGGCGCACACCATATCGGTCTGGATGTACACGACACAGTATCTGTCAAGGGCCGTAAGACAGAGCCCGGCATGGTGTTCTGTGTAGATGTTGGCATCTACCACGAGGAATGGGGCATCGGTTTCCGCATAGAAGACAACTGCCTGATCACGGAAGATGGATGCGAGAATCTTTCCCGGGATATTCCGAAGAAGATCGCGGACATAGAAGCTTTAATGGGAAGATAATCATGTAATGAACTGAGTGCCCGGCATTTTTGAATGTCGGGCGCTCACATGGAGATGCCTATGTGACTTACAACAGCAGTCGCTTCACCATATCTCCCATCACGCTCCCGAGGCTCACCTCCTTCACTGCTTCCGCAGTGAGTATATCCACCTTCCCGATCTCAGCGCCGTTCAGATAATAGGCTGCCTCTCCTACTTTTTTTCCTTTTTTTACTGGCGCCCTAACACTCTTTTTCAGGGAAACCTTCCTCTCAACCGCCGAAAGATCCGCACCTGTGGTATCCACATAGGCAAAGGGCTCCTTCTGAACCGTCTGCACCTGGGTCTTTACTCCTCTCTTTACCGGAACTGGTTTTACCTTTTCCGTCTGCTCTTCTTCATACTTCCTGCATTTTCCAAATCCGTAACCTAGAAGCGCCGTGGCATCCCTGATCCGGGCTTTTCCGTCATTTGCCGCCATGATTACAGCGATCAGCTCCATCCCGTCCTTTTCCGCTGTTGCAGACAGACAGAACTTCGCCTTGCTGGTGGACCCCGTTTTCAGCCCTGTGGCATACTGGTACTGCCGGATCAGCTTGTTTGTATTCGTAAGCCCAAATTCAGAAGTACCTTTTTTCGTGGTGTGGGTAATATTTTCCATCCAGATCATGCAGTAATCACGGATCTGAGGATATGTAGTGATCAGCTCGCGGGACATAAGGGCAATGTCTCTCGCAGTCGTCTCATGCCCGTCAGTATCCAGTCCGTTGCAGTTGACAAAATGCGTATTCTCCATGCCAAGACCTTTTGCCCTCTCATTCATCTGCGCAACGAATTCCGTCTCACTCCCACTGATAAATTCTGACATGGCAACACATGCGTCGTTTAAAAAAAGAACCTCCCCTTATCTAAGTCAAATACTTCATCAAAATGCAGTAACAGCCAAAATTCGAAACATGGATTCGTAACATATAACCCAAATCCCATCTCTTCACATTTATCAATTACATAAATGATATCAACAGGTGATTCAAGTGTAAAGCCTTTCCTGTGTTGGAATTACCCCAGGGTTTTTAAACTTGTAAAAGATATTAATTGAGCCATCTGCATTCACCTCAATCTTTTCAATAAGCTCCAGTACAATTTCCCGTGTAAGCTCATCTATATCTATATAATTTTTGAACCGCTCTTTCCATTCGTTATTCTCCTGGCTCTGCCTGTTCTGTTTTGCAAGCTGCTTCTGTAAATATAAAAGCTTCTCTTTCCGTTCACTGATGTCTGCTTCAAATTCTCTCATATAAGACCTATACTCCTCTTCTGATATAGTTTCATCCATATAGTTCTGGTATGTTTTCTTCTTATACAGCTCTTTCCTGTGAATCTCCTTTTCTATATTGTGAATCTGAAGCTGATTTCCTGTTACGGCATCCCCAGCAGACTTTACTTTGCTGAGATAGCTGAGATCCTCCGGGGTCAGGATCTTCCGGGCTTCGCTCTTAACAGAATCTAATACGGCCTCTATCAGCTGCCTGTAATTAACAGCATGACTTGTACATACGTTTTTCCCCTGTGATTTGTAAGTTTTACAGCAATATCCCGTAAATTTATGACTGCCCCCGCGCCCGTACATTCTTACCATTGTATGCTTACAGTCTGCACAGAAAATCATTCCGGAAAATAAAGATGCCGTTCCCTCTTTACCGACTGCCTTTGTACGCATCTTCTGCCTTTCCTGTACCTTCTGAAAGGTCTTTGGATCAATCACCGCTTCGTGCATTCCTGTAACCCGGATCCATTGATCCTCTGGCTGCTTTACATGTCTTTTGTCCTTATAGGACAGATTATGATACTTGTTCTGTACCACATTTCCTATATAAACTTCATTATTCAATATGGTATGTATGGTCTGATACGACCACCCTTTTGTCGTCTCCATCTCATGAGAATTATGATAATTGATGCCAAGCACCTCTCTTTTATACCGGGTAGGAATCAAGATTCCTTCTTCTGTCAGAATCTTCCCGATTTTTGCTTTTCCATATCCCTTCAGATAGAGAAGATAGATTTTGCGGACAACTCCTGCCGCATATTCATCCACCACCAGATGATTATGGTTCTTTGGATCCTTTACGTATCCATAAGGACAGGAGGCTCCCAGATACTGCCCGTTCTTCATCTTCGCCCTAAATGCACTGCGGATATTTTCAGACAGGTCTTCACAATACCATTCATTTACCAGTCCGTTGATCTGACGTGATTTCTTGTTCCCTGTATCTGAAGTATCTGCCCCATCCACAACTCCGATAAAGCGGATTCCAAGATTCGGGAAATCATGATGGAGATATTTTTCCACATGCTCCATATTACGGGAAAATCTGGACTGCGACTTGGCGATTACAATCTGAAATTTCCCCAGCTTCGCATCCCTTATCATACGTTCAAATTCAGGCCTCGTGTCAAAGAGCCCGCTCTCATCATCATCAGAATATACTCCGGCAATCTGATAATCATGCTGCAGGGCATAATCAGCCAGCAGAAGCCTCTGATTCTGAATGCTGGCGCTGTCATCTCCCCTGCCGAGCTTATCTTTATCCTCTTTGGACAGCCGAAGATATAAAGCTGCTTTATTTTTCTCTTTCATAGCGGCCCACGCATTCTTATCACTGATTCCATACATTGACGAAGATCTTTTGTTCCATATATGATTTTTGCAATTTTCAATGGTTCTGAAGCGGCTGTGCTTTTACCTTTTCTACCTTTCTTCTTTTTTTGTTCAGATTGTTCAAATTGTAAAGGCATAGAATAAAACTCCGTTTTTTTTATTCTATGCCTTTACATGGCTTCATATTTCTCTTATAAATGATTTCCAATCAGCACCTTTTTTCCGCAGAAGGCAAACCCATACTTTCTGATTCTCTCTGCAGGAATTCCCTTTGCTATAAGAGCCGTCTCATAACACATATGGTCAATCTGCTTTAAAGCTGCCTGTACCGTATCCGATAAGTCTTTTTCCTCATCACTGTCCTGCACTTTAAACTCCAGTATGATTGCATCCATATCCGGCTTCCGTGGCTCCATCATCACGTCATATCTTCCAAAACCGCTTTCCCTGTTTGATGTAATCACATATCTGTCATAAAGCTCCACCAGCAGACCTAAGACAAAACCGTGGTAGAAGCGTTCGGGCTCTTCCTCTGATGGTTTTTTCCCTGTATCAAAATAACTGAACATTTCCTGTGATACTTTATTCATATACTTATTCATTATCTTCACGTTTCCCATTAGCAGTGCCCTGATAAAATCATGATAGTCTGTCCTGCTTTCACAAAACCATTCTCTGACCATTCCCTGAAACATCTTCCTGACTTCAAGATTCGTCAAGGCAAGCTCATAGTCAGGCTCCATAACAGGAGCAGAATACTCTCCGTGCTTAAGCACCTTCAGATATCCGCTGGCAAGAAGAAGACTCCAGATTGCCGTCTCGTTCGTATCAAGCTGATTATATACAATCTGTTCGTCCACAGGGGTAATGAGATGCGCTCCTGATAAGAGTGTCTCAAAAGACTTCTTCACTTCCCGGCTCCCCTCCCGGAGCAGTCTTCCTACAAGACTATTAGAACTGGAGTTTGCCCAGTATGCTGCCACCTTTTTCTTGTCAAGATAATTAATAATTGACCAGGGATTATAAATATCTGTTACTCTCCCAAATGTAAATCCGTCATACCATTCCTTTACTTCCTGCTTCCGTTCTGACAGGCCGTACTCTTCCAGTGCTTCAGCCATTTCCTTTTCTGTAAAGCCAAAAGCATCCTCATACTTTTCCGACGTTGTCGTAACTACCTCCAGATTGTTCAGATCCGAAAAAATGGATTCCTTACTCTCCCTTGTAATCCCCGTCATAATTCCACGCTCCAAAGACGGATTGGTCTTAAATGATGCATTAAATAACCCCCTGGTAAACTCCACAAGTTCGTCCCAGTATCCATTTATATATGCTTCCTGCATAGGCGTATCATACTCATCCAAAAGAATGATAACCTTTTTTCCGTAATAACGGGAGAGATAGAGAGACAGCTGATGAACGGAAAGTGTCGCTGACACATCATCCATGTCTGCCGATATTTCTGCAAAAAACTTCTGCTCCTTATCGTCCAGAATGCCCGCTTTTGTTAAAAATCTGTTCTCAGAATATAAACCCGTTAAGATCTGGCATATCTTTTTACGGGCTGACTCATAATTACTCTCCTTTATATTCGCAAACGAAAGACTGATAACTGGATAGGTTCCCTGGAGCTTACGATAAGTTTCATCCTCCCATATGGAAAGCCCTTCAAATAATTCTCCACGTCCACTGTATTTCACAGAAAAAAATTGCTCTGTCATACTCATATTCAGAGTTTTTCCAAATCTCCGGGGTCGGGTAATCAGTGTGACATCATCTCCATTTTCCCACCATTCCCGGATGAAGTCCGTTTTGTCCACATAGAAATTATTATTAATTCTGATCTTTTCGAAATCCTGCCTCCCAATTGCCACTGTTCTTGCCATAGCTTTTATAATCCTTTCCCACTACTATATTTTTCCATTCTATCCAACTCAGCAGAAACAGCCTCTTTAATAAATGTATTAGGCTTTTCTATTCC
>Ga0137306_102387_pt1 | contig 15830 bp, 14 predicted proteins | sample Inofroosms_March_FD_97187 | JGI IMG/M metagenome (GOLD analysis project Ga0137306, IMG submission 97187) | Mouse cecal microbial communities from Vienna, Austria - N-Acetylneuraminic and N-Acetylglucosamine D2O microcosms_March | ecosystem: Host-associated > Mammals > Digestive system > Large...
ATCAGGCTTCCTACGTTCACATCGGACGTCTTGTTCAGGATGCTGTAGCCCACTGCGGCGGAACAGCCCTGCCCGCCCCGTCCGCTGACGATCCAGGCGGAGATATTCTGCTCAGGATACATGCTGTAGATCATAAAGCGGTTGCCGGTGTAGATGGGGTCCACATGCCTCAGATCGGTAACGATCAGATTGCCGTCAACCTTTGTATGCTCGGATACCATCTTTTTAAACTTCTCGGTCTGCTCGTGATAGACCTCGATCCGTTCCTGGACGTCAGGCAATGCCAGGATCTCATCGGTGCTCATGGTGCGGCAGGCTTCCATCAGCTTTTCCATCAACTGGTAATTGGAAATGGAAAACTGTCTCCAGCGTCCCAGGCCGGTTCTCGGGTCCATAAGAAAACCAACCAGAATCCATCCGGAGGGGTTCATGATTTCATCGATGGTCAGGTTGCCGGAGTCCACCTTGTCAACCGCTTCCATCAGATCGTCGAACTGCGGGAAACGCTCTTTGCCGCCGTAGTATTCATAGATGATCCTTGCGCAGGAGGGACAGATACGGCTCTCCCCTTTGTATTTGCCTTCCAGCTCCAGACGTTCGTGTTCGCTGGAATGATGGTCAAACCAGAGTCCGCAGCCTTCTACAAACGGTACGTTTGCCAGGCAGTCATTCTCGTCAATCTCCATCAGTCCATCCTGGATATCCTTGGGATGTGCAAACTTCCAGTTGTCGATGATGCCTGCCTCCAGAAGCAAAGCTCCGCATGCCAGGCCGTCAAAATCAGAACGTGTCACTAATCTCATCAAAATGTCCTCCTTGTATCATTCTTTTTATGTCCGGAAGACGCCGCAGAAAATCGCTCCCGGCAATATTTTTCTGAAATCAGGCACAAATACATATGCCGTTTTTCGCTGCTATTAGTATAGCATAACTCTTGTTTTAGGGCAAATACAAAAAAAGATTGCATTCTTTTGGAAATCATGTATAATGGTAGCGTAACTCAGAAAAAGATTGAAACAGGTTTTTTAAATTTTTGAGGAGGTAACAAACTATGAAGGTACAGAATATTACAGACATAGAAGGATTTTTTAAGGTGGTAGATCAGTGCAGGGGCAAGGTGGAACTGGTAACAGGTGAGGGAGACCGTCTGAATCTGAAGTCCAAGCTTTCCCAGTATGTATCCATGGCAAATATTTTCTCCAACGGTGAGATTCCGGAGCTGGAGATCCTTGCTTATGAAAAGGAAGATACAGACAGGCTGATCAGCTTCATGATGAACGGCAGCAACTAATACGGAGCAGGCTGGGTGGTTCTTTCGGGAACCACCCTGTTTTTTCATATTATAACATACGGAGGGGCTGCCGGCGGCAGTGCGTTCATATGCGGCTGTTTTAAGGATCATACAAAAACGGCTGCAGGCGGGAGGTGGAGCATGGGTTTCGTACATTTACATGTCCATACGGAGTACAGTCTCCTGGACGGATCAAATAAAATATCGGAATATGTGGCAAGGGTAAAGGAACTGGGCATGGACAGCGCGGCAATCACAGACCACGGGGTCATGTACGGGGTGATCGACTTTTACCGGGAGGCGAAAAAGGCCGGGATCAATCCCATTCTCGGATGCGAGGTCTATGTGGCGCCCGGCTCCAGATTCGACCGGGAGATCACAGGCGGGGACGACCGTTATTACCATCTGGTTCTGCTGGCGGAGAACAATACCGGTTATGCCAATCTGATGAAGATCGTCTCCAAAGGTTTTGTGGACGGATATTATTATAAGCCCCGTGTGGACAAAGAACTTCTGCGGGAGCACCACCAGGGGATCATCGCGCTTAGCGCCTGCCTTGCCGGGGAGGTGCAGCGGTATCTGGCCAGGGGGATGTACGAAGAGGCAAAGGAAAAAGCGCTGGAGTATCAGGAGATCTTCGGCAGAGGAAATTATTTTCTCGAACTGCAGGATCACGGCATCCCGGAACAAAAACTTGTGAACCAGCGGCTGCTGCAGATGTCGGAGGAGCTGGGGATCGAACTGGCGGCCACCAATGACGTGCATTATACCTATGCGGAGGATGAGAAGCCCCATGACATCCTGCTCTGCATCCAGACAGGGAAAAAGCTGTCGGATGAGAACCGGATGCGCTATGAAGGCGGACAGTACTATGTAAAATCACCGGAGGAGATGGCATCCCTGTTTCCCTATGCGCGGCAGGCCCTGGAGAACACACAGCGAATCGCCGACCGCTGCCGTGTGGAGATCGAGTTCGGGGTGACAAAGCTGCCCAGGTACGACGTGCCGGATGGAATGACCTCCTGGGAATATCTCAACAAACTGTGTTATGAAGGTCTGGAACAGCGTTACAATGGACAGGCCGAAGAGAACCGGGAACGGCTCAAATACGAGCTGGATACGATCCGAAATATGGGGTATGTGGACTATTTCCTGATCGTATGGGATTTTATCAAGTATGCCAGGGACCACGGGATTGCGGTAGGGCCGGGAAGGGGTTCTGCAGCGGGGAGCATCGTGTCCTACTGTCTGGGGATCACGGATATCGACCCCCTGCGGTATCAGCTCCTGTTTGAGCGTTTCCTCAATCCGGAGCGTGTGTCCATGCCCGATATCGACGTGGATTTCTGCTTTGAACGAAGGCAGGAGGTCATTGACTATGTGGTCCGCAAGTACGGCAAGGACCGGGTGGTGCAGATCGTCACCTTCGGAACCCTGGCGGCCCGGGGCGTGATCCGGGACGTGGGCCGGGTCATGGATCTGCCCTATGCGTTTGTGGATTCCATTGCGAAGATGATTCCGAAAGAACTCAATATTACCATTGCAAAAGCGCTGGAGATGAACCCGGAGCTCCGCAAAGCCTATGAGACGGACGAGCAGGTGAAAAATGTCATCGACATGTCAAAACGTCTGGAAGGGCTGCCCAGGCACAGTTCCATGCATGCGGCCGGGGTGGTCATCAGCCAGGAGCCGGCGGATGAATATGTGCCCCTGTCCCGGGCTCAGGACGGTTCCATCACCACCCAGTTTACTATGACCACGCTGGAAGAGCTGGGACTGCTGAAAATGGATTTCCTGGGGCTGAGGACTCTGACGGTGATCCAGAATGCGGTGCATATGGTTCGGCGGACGGTTCCGGAGCTGGATATGAATACCATCGACTATGACGATAAGGCCGTGCTGGATTATGTCGGAACCGGAAAGACGGACGGGATCTTTCAGATAGAAAGCCCGGGGATGAAAGGCTTCATGAAGGAACTGAAACCCCACAGCCTGGAAGATATCATCGCCGGGATCGCCCTGTACCGTCCGGGCCCTATGGATTTTATCCCTCAGTATATCAAAGGAAAGAACGGGGCTGGCTCGGTGGTCTACGACTGCCCCCAGCTTGAGCCGATTCTGGCCCCCACCTATGGCTGTATCGTGTACCAGGAGCAGGTCATGCAGATCGTGCGGGACCTGGCAGGATATACCATGGGCCGGAGCGACCTGCTGCGGCGCGCCATGTCCAAGAAAAAAGGGGATGTGATGCGCAGGGAACGGCAGATTTTTGTCTACGGCGACGAAGAGACCCAGGTGCCGGGCTGCGTGAAGAACGGGATTGATGAAAAGACCGCGAATAAAATTTACGATGAGATGATTGATTTCGCAAAATACGCATTCAACAAGTCTCACGCCGCGGCCTATGCGGTGGTGGCCTACCAGACCGCATATTTAAAATATTATTATCCGGTGGAATTTATGGCGGCGCTGATGACCTCCGTGATTGAAAATCCTTCCAAGGTGGCGGAGTATGTGTACGCGTGCCGGGGCATGGACATCCAGATCCTTCCGCCGGACATCAACCGTGGGTATGCGGATTTTTCCGTGGACTCCGGGCAGATCCGCTATGGGCTTGCGGCCATAAAAAGTATCGGGAAGCAGGTGATCCAGTCCATCGTCGCGGATCGGGAGGAATTTGGCAATTTTAAAAATCTGGAAGATTTTATCACCCGGATGTCCATCAAGGAAGTGCTGAACAAAAAGGTTATTGAGAACCTGATCAAGGCCGGCGCGCTGGACTGTCTGGGAGGAACCCGGAAGCAGTTCATGAGCATTTACCTGCAGATCTTAGATCATGTGAACCAGGAGAAGAAGTACGCGATGACCGGGCAGATGACGCTGTTTGACCTGGTGGAAGAGGAGGAGAAAAGCCAGTTCGAAATCCGCCTGCCGGATGTAGGGGAGTACTCCAGGGAGAATCAGCTTGCCTTTGAAAAAGAAGTGCTGGGCATCTACATCAGCGGCCATCCCCTGGATGCATACGAGGAGACGTGGAGAAAAAATATTTCCGCCGTGACGCCGGATTTTCAGCCCGATGAGGAATCCGGGCGTTCCAAAGTCCGGGACGGGGCAAGGGAGACTGTAGGCGGCCTGATCACGGACAAGACGGTGAAGCATACGAGGACAAACCAGATGATGGCCTTTGTCACCGTGGAGGACTTGCTGGGAACCGTGGAGGTGGTCGTATTTCCGCGGGATTACGAAAAGAACCGGACGCTTCTCGAGGTGGATCAGAAGGTATTTATCCGGGGGCGGGTTTCCGAGGAGGATGAGAGGCCCAGCAAGCTGATCTGTGAGAAAGTCATCCCCTTTGAGCAGAAAAAAAAGGAATTGTGGATACAGTTTCCGGATAAGGTATCCTACCAGGAACATGAGCAGGATTTGTTCGAACACCTGAAAGATTCCGAGGGGGAGGACGAGGTGGTGATCTACTGCCAGGCCGAGCGGGCGATCAAAAAACTGCCCAGAAACCGGAATATCCAGATCAGCCCGCAGGTATTAAGCAGATTGATGAACCAATACGGAGAAAAGCGGGTAAAAGTAGTCGAAAAGACTCTTGAAAACCGCCTGTAAATGGTTTAGAATAAATCACGAAGAATGTGAAAGATCAGGCAATGTAATTCCTGATTCCTGGTTCCTTGTTTCAGGCGCGGAGGCAGCCGGGAGCAGATGTGCCTGGTAAGTTCTGGTTCCATCATATGCGGAAGAACTGCGGCGGCAGATGTTCCGCAGGTTACTTACTATTAATTACCTGAGGAGGAAGGAAGCATGGGAGAATTGGAAAACAAACAAGTATTGGATGAAATGGAAGACAGCATCCGTACGGTCGGCGTACTGACCAGCGGAGGCGACGCTCCGGGAATGAACGCTGCCATCCGTGCGGTGGTAAGGACAGCTTTGTCACACGGATTAAAGGTACGTGGGATACGTAAAGGATATCACGGTCTTCTCAAGGAAGAGATCATTGATCTGTCTGCCCGTGACGTGTCAGATACGATCCAGCGGGGCGGAACGATCCTCCAGACTGCGCGCTGCAAATCCATGCGTACTACAGAAGGGCAGCAGAAGGCGGCGGCAATCTGTAAAAAATACGGTATTGACGCACTGGTTGTTATCGGCGGAGACGGTTCTTTTGCCGGTGCTCAGCAGCTTGCCAATTATGGTGTAAAGACCATCGGTCTTCCGGGAACCATTGATCTGGATATCGCATGTACGGAATACACCATCGGGTTTGATACTGCTGTAAATACCGCAATGGAAGCGATCGACAAGGTGCGTGATACTTCGACCTCTCATGAGCGGTGCAGCATCATTGAGGTTATGGGACGTGATGCGGGCTATCTGGCGCTCTGGTGCGGGATTGCAAACGGCGCGGAGAGAATCCTGCTGCCGGAGGAAAAGGAAAACTTTGACGAAGCGGCTCTGATCCAGGATATTATGGCGAACAAGAGACGCGGTAAGAAGAACTACATCATCATCAATGCGGAAGGCGTCGGCGATACCATCAATCTGGCAAAGAGGATTGAAGAGGCTACCGGAATCGAGACAAGGGCGACGATCCTGGGACACATGCAGCGCGGCGGAAGCCCGACCTGTAAGGACAGAGTCTATGCGTCTACCATGGGAGCCATGGCGGTGGAGATGCTCATAGCAGGCAAGTATAACCGTGTGGTAGGTTATAAAGAAGGCGAATTTGTGGATTATGATATCAACGAGGCACTGAGTATGAAGAAGAAGATCTCGAACCATCAGTATGAGATCTCCAAGGTGCTGGCGCTGTAACAGACATCATGCGTCCGCATGAAAAAAGAAAGATCCAGGGGAAAAGAAGTGAGTATGGAGTGTAAAAAAGGGGCACCGGTCGGTGTGTTTGATTCAGGAGTAGGCGGGCTGACCGTAGTGCGTGAGATCATACGGCAGCTTCCGGATGAGAATATTGTATATTTTGGAGACACTGCCCGGGTTCCTTACGGCAGCAAGTCCCAAAAGACAGTGATCCGTTTTTCGGAGCAGATCATCCGTTTTCTGAAGACCAAGCAGGTGAAGGCCATCGTCATTGCCTGCAATACGGCCAGCGCTCTTGCTCTTGACGCCGTGCGGGATGAATTTGACGTCCCCATCCTTGGGGTGGTGGTTCCAGGCGCCAGGGCCGCGGTGAAGGCCACTAGGAATCAGAAGATCGGCGTTGTGGGAACCGATGCCACGGTTCGGAGCGGGATGTATACGAAGATCATCCGAGAGCTGAATCCCCGGATACAGGTTCTTGAGAAAGCCTGTCCGCTGTTTGTGCCGCTGGTGGAGGAAGGGTTCAAGGAGCACGCGGTGACGCAGGAGATCATCGAATATTATCTGGAATCCCTGCGGGCTACGGACATTGACGCTATGATCCTGGGCTGTACCCACTATCCGCTGCTGCGTTCCAGAATCCGTGCTTATATGGGCGAGGACATTCAGATTGTCAATCCGGCTTACGAGACCGCCCTTGATCTCAAGACCCTTCTGGAAGAGCGGGAAATGAGCAGCGATGGCAGGGAGGCATCGGGAAGCCGATATGAGTTTTATGTCAGCGATACGGCTGAGAAATTCCGCCAGTTTGCCAATACGGTGATGCCCTTTCACGTACCGGAGACAAATGTGGTGAATATAGAGAGCTATTGAAAAGCGGTAAGCAGGTAATCAATTAATTTTACATATTGGTCAAAATATGGGGGATGGAATATGACGAAAGATGTACTGGTCAGTATCTCAGGTCTGCATCAGGATGCAATATCAGACCTGCCGGACGAGGAGAATGAACCGATCGAGGTGGTGACTCCGGCAAGCTATTACTGCAAAAACGGAAAGCACTATGTCATTTATGACGAGTTGATGGAAGGCACGCCCGGAGTGACAAAGAATCAGATCAAGATCTCGGGAAACGACAGCCTGGAGATCATCAAACGGGGAATCTCAAACTCACATATGGTTTTTGAAAAAAACAGGAAGAATCTTACTTATTACCAGACTCCGTATGGTCAGATGCTTGTGGGTGTAAATACCAAGAGCATGGAAGTGAAGGTGACAGACAAAAATATAGACGTCTCGCTGGACTATGAGCTGGACGTCAACCATGAGCCGATGGCAGACTGCACCATCAAGATGAATATTGTCTCCAGAACCGGAGGAGATTTTTCTCTGGAAATGTAAAAAATGCAAAAGAACACGGCGCGCCTTTTCGAACGGCGCGCCGTATCCTTTTACGTTGGTATACAAAAAAGCTGCCAGCGGCAGCTTTTTTGCATGGAAGACCCGGTATGGGGTCATTTCTTTTCTTTTTTAAAACGATCCAGAAATTTTTTCTTTGGCTCCGGCTTCTCGAGTGAACCGCGGATGCCCTTTACGCTGGTTATGTAGATCCCGCTGAGAACCGCCTTAATGGGCTTGCCGCCTACCGGGATCAGAGGATAGACCTGGGCGTCGCACATCAGTGACATGATCTGCGGGCCGATCTTGGCCTTCACCACCGGAACCTTGGAACGCCGGAGATACTTCGGGGTATTTTCCACGACTACGGCAGGGAAACCGGCGTCTTTCAGCTTCATTTTCTTTTTGTCAATCACCATCATCGTAACCGTCTGCGCGATGGCTTCCATCTGTTCCTTCTGCGCAGCCTGCTTTTTTTCCATTTTCCTTCCAAAAAAATAAAGTGCGATAAACGCGGCAATCAAAATGACCAAGATTACCAGCAATACAATCGTTACTGTACTCACGGCAAATCCTCCTGTTTACTCTTTTTCCGTAATCTATTGTAACATTGTTTTCGGCGAAGTGCAAGCAGACATTGGACGAACTGCCGCGTTTTTTATGCAATTTTTTAAAACTGCGCATGATGGGGCGGTAGATGTGATTTTGGGTATAGTAACAGAATCTTGACAAACAATAGATTTGGAAGTATTCTTTCGTTAACTGTAATTTTCCGATGTTTGTATTTTCTTGGATGGAGGTTTTTATGGCGGAGACGATCTGGAACGGGACTGCGGTTGCGTATCATTTTATTATGGATCATCTGGTGATCATCAATATATTCCTGTCTCTGGTGATCATATTTTTTCAGCGCAGATCCCCCCAGACCGTGTGGACCTGGCTGCTGATCCTGTACTTTATCCCGATCCTGGGATTTGTCCTGTATCTGATGATCGGGCAGGATTTTCACAAGAGCAGGATGTTCAAGGCAAAGGAGATTGAAGGGGAATTGAAGTATGCGGTTCGGCGGCAGGAGGAGCGGATTTACCGAAAGCGGCTGCGTCTGGCGAATCCGGAGATGCGCAGGTTTGAGAACCTGATCCTGTACAATCTGGAGGTCGGCCAGGCGGTGCTGACAGACAACAATGACGTGCGGATTTACGCGGACGGAAAAGAAAAATTCCGGGCGCTGATCGACGAGATGAAGCAGGCGAAATGCTATATACATCTTCAATATTATATCATCCGGAATGACGAGCTGTGGCAGAAGATCGAGCCGCTGCTGATCCAGAAGGCAAAGGAGGGCGTGGAGGTGCGTATCCTCTTCGACAGTATGGGATGCCGCACCATGCATAACCGGGACTGGAACCGCCTGGAATGCGCGGGGATACAGGTGGCGGAATTTTTTCCGGCCCTGCTGGGCCAGTTCCAGCTTCGGATGAATTACCGGAATCACCGGAAGATCGTCGTCATTGACGGTCGGATCGGCTTTGTGGGGGGCTTCAACGTAGGAAGGGAATATCTGGGAAAAAACAAAAAATTCGGTTACTGGCGGGACACCCATCTGTGCATTGAAGGGGCGGCAGTGACGTCCCTTGCCGTAAGGTTCGTGCTGGACTGGAATTATGCGGCGAAGGAAAATCTGTTCCTCCAGGATAACCTGTTTGAAATCCCTACTTATACAAGAAACGGGCGGGATCCGGTGCAGATTATTTCCAGCGGGCCGGACTCCCAGACAAAGACCATCCACGACAATTACCTGAGACTGATCCACAGTGCGAAAAAGCATGTCTATATCCAGACGCCCTACCTGATCCCGGACGACTCCATCTTAGACGCGCTGATGATCGCCAGCCGCTCCGGGGTGGATGTGCGCATCATGGTGCCCTGCAAGCCGGACCATCCCTTTGTCTATTGGGCCACCTACTCCTATCTGGGGGAACTGGTTCAGGCCGGCGCAAAATGTTATGTGTACAATAACGGCTTCCTCCATGCCAAGACGCTCAGTGTGGACGGCATGGTGGCCTGCGTGGGAACCGCCAACATGGATATCCGCAGCTTCGGCCTGAACTTCGAAGTGAATGCGGTGATCTACAGCGAACGCACGGTACAGCGTCTGGAGAGGATCTTTGAGACCGATATGACAAAATGCACCCATGTCACCAGGAAAGTCTATGACCAGAGAGGGTTTGTCATTCGGATGAAGGAGCAGTTCAGCCGGCTGCTCTCCCCCCTGCTTTAAAAAACATGTCCCGGCTGCTGGAAGTGAATCCCTGAATTAAATCTAAAAATGACTTTTTTTCAATCCTGGAATATGGTATACTGAAACGGTAGTCGGCAGATGATAAGGATTTGCCGAAAAAGCTTTTGCAAAGAATTATGAGGTGAAAAGATGAAGAAAAAATGGATTGCAGTGATAGTAAGCAGTATGCTGGCAGTATCTCTGGCAGGCTGCAGCTCGGCATTATCGGATGAATACATCACGATAAACAAGTATAAAAGGCTTGAGATTCCCAAGCTGGACAATACTGAAGTATCGGATTCATCGGTTGAGAGCTCAATCAGCAGCCAGTTGGCGGCGTCCCAGAAGCGTAAGGAGATTACGGACCGGGCGGCCAAGGACGGAGATACCGTTGACATTGATTATACGGGTACGATCTTCGGTCAGGAATTTGAAGGCGGAAGCGCGGTCGGTTCTTCCCTGATCTTAGGCTCCGGGCAGTTTTTGCCGGCCGAGGGAGAGTACCAGGGCTTTGAGGAGCAGATCGTGGGCCACAAGCCGGGGGACAATTTTGACATTTCCGTAAAATTCCCGGCAGACTACCGGAATGAAGAAGTGGCTGATAAGCCGGCCAATTTTAATATCACGCTGAATGGGATCTATGAGATCATCACGCCGGAGCTGACGGACGAATGGGTAAAGGAGCACAGCGAGGAATCCAAGACCGTGGAAGAATATAAGGAAGAGATCCGCAAGCGGCTGGAGGAAAACAACGAACTGCAGATCAAATCAACCCTTCAGAACGCGGCCCTGATGGCCATGCTGGATGAGACGGAGGTGAAAAAGCTTCCGGAGGATCAGGTAAAAGCGGAGTACAAGACCACCGAGGAGACCTACAAAAAGCTGGCAGAGGGCTATGGCCTGGAATTTGAAGAATTTCTGAGTACATATATGAACAAGTCCATGGAGGATTTTGAAAAGGAGACACAGGAATCTTCAGAGACGATCGTCAAGGCCAACCTGGCATGCAGCCTCCTGGCGAAGGAGAAGAAGCTGGAGCCGACCGAGTCGGAATACGAGGAGCTGATTAAGGAATATGCCGAAGAAGCAGGTTCTGATGACGTGGAGGCGTTTAAGGAGCGGATAGGCGAGGATCTTCTGAGAAAGGCGATCCTTCAGAGAAAGGTAGCCGAGTATCTGGTGGATAAGAGCGTACAGGTTGAGCAGTCATCGGATGAAGGGAAAGAAAAATAGGCAATCCGAGGCAGCAGGCTTTTTAGCAGATACAGGAGATATCAGGGAACGGAAGAAGGAGGAGAGAGGGATGAAGCTGGAAAATCAATTTCTCTGCGTGGAAATCGCAGAGCTTGGCGCAGAGGTGGTAAGGATTTTTGACAGACAGAAGAATACGGATGTCCTGTGGGAAGGCGATCCCGCGTATTGGAAGCGACATTCTCCGGTTCTGTTCCCGAATGTCGGAAAAACCTTCAGCAGCCAGGTGCTGATCGAGGGAAATACGTTTCCCACGGTACAGCACGGGTTTGCAAGAGACAGTGTATTTACCTGCGTTTCGTCTTCAGGGGAGGAGGCGCTGTTCTGCCTGTCATCCTCGGAGGATACCAAAAAAGTTTATCCCTATGAGTTTGAACTGTATATCCGCTACGTGCTCATGGGAAAAGAACTGACGGTGGAATGGCAGGTAAAGAACTGTTCGGATCGGAATATGTACTTTGCGATCGGCGGGCATCCGGCATTTCGGTTTGCAGGAAAGGATGAAAAGAAGGAAGACTATCTTCTGAAATTCCCTGGAAAAGAGGCGCTGACCTATATTCTGATTGACCCGGAGACGGGCACCGGGGTGCCTGACAGGACGTATCCGCTGGAGCTGGAAGAGGAGATGTGCCCGGTTACGGAGGAGATGTTTTTGCGGGACGCGCTTATCTTTGACGAGGGGCAGATCGGCGAGGTCTGGCTCTGCAGAAAGGACGGTACGCCTTATGTGGGTATGCGCTGCAAAGGATTTCCAAGCTTTGGGATCTGGTCAGTAAAGGATGCGCCCTTTGTATGCTTGGAGCCCTGGCAGGGAAGATGCGACAATATCGGGTTTGCGGAAGAGATTTCCAGGAAGCTGGGGGTGGTTGAACTGCCCAAAAATGAAATTTTTATTAAATCTTATCAGATAATTGTAGCATAAGATTTGACCTTTTCTTAAAAATGATGTATAATAATTTCGTCATAGAGTGTTTACTACTCAGTATATAAAAAGTAACGTGATAGTACGGCAGACGGACTTTGTGACAATTGTTTACGAAGGAAGTTGATACTTGAGTGTTTTTAGGAGGGAGCAATTATGGCACCGAGAAAAAATTCAACAAAAGCAGCGGCTGAAAGTATGGCCGCAAAGGAAGTGAAAGCAACGGAAGTGACCGAAGAAAAAACGGAACCAAAAGCGGCTGAGGTGAAGACGGCGGCAAAGAAGCCGGCGGAGAAGAAGACAGCAGAGAAAAAGACGGCGGAAAAGAAAAAAGAAGAACCGAAGCCGGTACAGAAAGCGATTGCAACAAAGAAAGACACCACAAAAGCGATTGAGACAAAAGCCGGAGTCCTTGTAGAAGATACACCTGCAAAGGCAGAGAAGAAGCCTGCAGCAAAGAAAGCTGCGGAGAAGAAACCTGCGGCAAAGAAGCCTTCTTCAAAAGCAGATGTGAAGACCCAGATGTATCTGCAGTTCGACGGCAAAGAATATACAGAAAAAGAGATTTTCCAGAAGGTCAAGGAAGTGTGGACAAAGGTTCTTAAGAATAAGGTCGGTGACATGAAGGACGTTAAGATATATCTGAAACCGGAGGAATCAGCTGCATATTATGTAGTAAATGACGATACAAGCGGTAAGATCGAACTGTAACAGGTGGAATCAGCCGAGCGGTTCGGTGAAAGACAGGATAGAGTGAACAGGCTGAAAAATGCCTGTTTTTTCTATACCGGAAAAGTGAGGATGAATATGGGAGAAGAACGGAATTTGGAAAGGCTGGAAAAGCAGATCCGATTTATCGTAGAGATTGACAAGGTGAAGAATATATTCCGACAGACGTATCTTGCGGATGCCGGGCGCAGGGAAAATGACGCTGAGCATTCATGGCACATTGCGCTTATGGCATATCTGCTCCGGGAATACGCGGAGGAAGCGGTGGATGTCGGCAAGGTGATGCTCATGGTGCTGATCCATGACCTGGTGGAGATCGACGCAGGGGATACTTATGCCTATGACTCTGTGGGAGCGCAGACAAAGAGGGACCGGGAGGTGGCGGCGGCTGACCGGATTTTTGGGATTCTTCCGGAGGATCAGGGAACCTATTTCCGGGAACTATGGGAGGAGTTTGAAGCGTATGAGACTCCGGATGCCAAGTACGCGCATCTGCTTGATAATTTCCAGCCCCTTCTTCTGAATGACGCGGCCGACGGATTGAGCTGGCAGGAGCATCAGGTGAAAAAGTCCCAGATCTATAAGCGGAATGAAAAGATTGAGGAGACCTCGGAGACAGTATGGAACTGTATGAAAGAGATCATCCAGAAGCACATCGGGTGCGGGCATGTGGCAGACGCGTGAGGAGGCAAATCATGTATGAGAAGGAAACAGAACAGCTGCAGAAGATGATCGACGAGAGTTCGAAGATTGTATTTTTTGGCGGCGCAGGAGTGTCAACAGAGAGCGGCATTCCCGATTTCAGGAGCGCTGACGGGATCTACCATCAGGCGTATCGGTATTCACCCGAGCAGGTGGTGAGCCACAGCTTTTTTATGGCGCACACAGACGCCTTTTTTGAATTTTACAAAGAGAAAATGATGATATTGGATGCACAGCCGAATCCAGCGCACTTAAAGCTGGCCGAACTGGAACAGGCGGGGAAGCTTTCCGCGGTTGTGACGCAGAACATCGACGGCCTGCATCAGACGGCAGGCAGCAAAGCGGTGTATGAACTGCACGGAAGCATCATGCGGAATTATTGTATGGATTGCCATGCGTTTTATGATGCCGCATATGTAAAAGGGACATCCACAGTTCCCAGGTGTGAAAAATGCGGCGGACTGGTCAAGCCGGACGTGGTGCTTTACGAGGAAGGACTGGACTCCCGGGTCATTGAGGGAACGATCCGCGCGATCTCCAATGCGGACATGCTGATCATCGGCGGAACCTCTCTGGTGGTTTATCCGGCAGCCGGATTTATCGATTATTTCCAGGGAAAATATCTGGTGGTCATCAACAAATCCGAGACAGGGCGCGCAGTGAGAGCGGATCTGACGATTTCGGCTCCCATCGGGCAGATTATGGGGGGAATTGAAGTTCGGCAGCATCTGTGATGTGTTCTATCACGGATACTGCCGCCCCATGTGGTATTTTGGGTTCATCGCTTCCATTCACGGACAGCCGGGCCGCAAATGGGGAGGATCAGTCTTCGTAGAGCTTCATTCCGGTCCAGGATTTCATATGATCCAGCATCTTCTGATCCGGTTCCAGATAGATACAGTTGACGCCCTGATCCAACGGGATCATGATTGCATAGACTTTCGCGTCCGCGTTGCCGGAGGAGAAGTCCTGGATCTTGCCGGGGCTGTAGGAATGCAGCCTGGGAGAGCCCTTCGGCGCGATGATTTCAGCCTGGCGGATATCGAAAGAGGTAATATTTTTCCGCTTTTCTTTGCTGAAAATGGCGGCAACGTCGATGTCGTAATTCAGAAGCGTATACTCATATTCTACACTAAGACGCGGGAATATGAAGTAGTATGCGCCCATTGCCAGAAGCACTGCTATGAAAAAAGCAAGAAATCCAATGAACAAAGTCCCTACGACTGCCACCGCCGCAATAAAAAGTATGATCAGAATGCGGATGAGGACATCCAGGGGCCTGGTTTTTCGGGTTACGAGTTGTTCATAAAAAGCATCATTCATGTTCGGAGTTCCTTTCTGTCTGTAAATAATTCATCACCAGGGAGGCGATCTTAAAGGTCATGGCATCCTCAAATCTGCGAAGATCCAGACCGGTACGCTTTTCTACCTGATCCAAGCGGTAGATCAGCGTGTTGCGGTGCATATGGAGCTGACGCGAGGTCTCTGCGATATTCAGGTTGTTTTGAAGAAAACGGTTGATGGTCGCAGTGGTTTCTTCATCCATAGAATCCGGAATATCGTTTCCGAAGAGTTCCTTGAGAAATCCCTCGCAGATCGGGATGGGAAGCCGGTAGATCAGCCTTCCGATCCCCAGACGGTTATAAGGAAATACAGTCTGCTCGGAGTAGAAGAGCTTTCCCACCTTTAAAGCCAGGCTGGTCTCCTGCCAGGCACCGGCAAGCTCGGTCAGGTGGCCGATGACGCCGCTGTAGGCTACCCATACCTGGGTCAGAGCTTCAGCGTTGAGCGTATCCACGATCATGTGGGCGAGCTGGGAGATCTCCTGCTCGGATTCCGCCGCTTTCACAGGGCGGAGTATGGCGACACCGCATTCAGTCATGGGGACCAGATAGGACTTCGTCTGGGACGGAAACAGGTTTTTTAAGATCTCCTTTACCGTATCATTGAGCGGCCCTTTTTTTTCCAGAAGAAAGAGAACACGCCGTTCTTCCGGAGCGATGTGCAGGCGCAGCGCATCTTCCATTGCTTCAAAAGGAGAGACGCTTCCGGTCATGAGACTTTTCAGAAAATGATTCTTATTAAACTTTTCTTTGTAGGCATTGCACAGGCAGCGGATCTGCTTTAAGGCGCGTTCCTCCTCCTGTGCGGACCCTGCCGCAACTTCCAGCTTGATACCGGTAATCCTCTGCAGTTCGTTGACGGCGGAGTTTAGCTGTGTGGTATATTCCATAGTCATCACCCGTGTTTAACTAATATGAAAAAGGCTGTACACCGTACAGCCTTTTTTATTTTGCCTCGCCGGAGCGTAAGCTGCTATTCTTATTTTAAACTACTAGTTTGTAATAGTCAACTCTGTTTCTTTGTCAAAGAGATGAATCCGATCCATTTCCAGAGCAAATACAGCCTTGTCGCCGGTTCTCAGCGGT
>Ga0137306_102390_pt1 | contig 15808 bp, 10 predicted proteins | sample Inofroosms_March_FD_97187 | JGI IMG/M metagenome (GOLD analysis project Ga0137306, IMG submission 97187) | Mouse cecal microbial communities from Vienna, Austria - N-Acetylneuraminic and N-Acetylglucosamine D2O microcosms_March | ecosystem: Host-associated > Mammals > Digestive system > Large...
AGCGCGCCCTTGCGCAAGGTGATGCACTATTGCATACGGCAGAAGGATCGTTTGAGGAATTGCGGGAACTTGAGGGGAATATGGGCGAAGGTGAAGTATAAGCGAAGGGAACGGGCGTCTATGGAGCGTTATGGAACAGCCAGCTTCCCGGACGGGGAAAGAAGGCGCAAGGAAGAAGAAACGGTATTTCCCGATATGGTGAAATTCAGTATTCTCGTTCCTCTTTACAATACGCCCCGGGAGTTTCTAACCGCCATGCTGGATTCGGTGGTACAGCAGACATATGGGAATTGGGAATTGTGCCTGGCGGACGGTTCCGATGACAGCCACAGCTATGTAGGGAAAATCTGCCTGGAATATCAAAAGGCAGATGAAGCGCGGACAGGCGGCAAAGGGCGGATTGCCTATAAGAAACTGGAGAAAAACGAGGGCATTTCGGGGAATACGAACCGGTGTCTAGCGATGGCTACCGGGGAATACATTGGCCTGTTCGACCATGATGATATTATTCATCCATCCGTGCTGTACGAATATGCAAAAGTTATCAACGAGCAAGGGGCGGATTATATTTATTGCGACGAAACCACTTTCAAAAACAGCGATATCAATAAAATGCTGACGATGCACTTCAAGCCGGATTATGCTATTGATAATCTGCGGGCGAATAACTATATCTGTCATTTCAGTGTTTTCCACAGGCAGCTTTTGGATGGGGATGAACTGTTCCGGACAAAATATGACGGCAGCCAGGACCACGACATGATTTTGCGTCTGACCGATAAGGCAAAAAAGGTAGTCCATGTTCCAAAGTTGATGTATTACTGGCGTTCCCATGCAGGGAGTGTGGCCAGCGGCATACAGGCCAAGACTTATGCCGTGGATGCGGCCAAGGGGGCGGTGGCGGAGCATTTGCGCAAGCATGGCTATGAACATTTTAAGATTACGAGTACAAGGGCGTTTGAGACCATTTTTAAAATCAGTTATCAAATCATCGGCAATCCGAAAATCTCCATTGTCATTGCCAATAAGGATCATGAGGCGGATTTGCGTAGATGTCTGGCTTCTATTTTTGAAAAATCCACATATGACAATTACGAGGTGATTGTTGTGGAAAATAACAGCGAGACGACGGAAATATGGAAATATTATGAAGAGCTGAAAGATAACGAAAGGGTAAAAATTGTAACCTATCAAGGAGGGTTTAATTATTCTGCAGTAAACAATCTGGGTGTGAAAGCGGCAGAAGGGGAATATATCCTTCTTTTGAATAATGACACACAGGTGATTACGGTCAATTGGATGGAAGAGCTGTTGATGTACGCCCAGCGCCAGGATGTGGGCGCGGTAGGTGCCAAACTGTATTATGGGGATAAGACTATCCAACATGCCGGTGTAGTCCTGGGCCTTGGCGCCCACCGTACGGCAGGGCACAGTCATTATATGCAGCACCGGGAAAATCTGGGCTATATGGGGAGGCTCTGCTATGCTCAAAACGTATCCGCCGTGACGGGCGCCTGCCTGTTGGTGTCCAAAGAACTTTTTGAAAAAGCGGGCGGACTGGATGAATCCTTTGCCGTTTCTTTAAACGATGTGGATTTTTGCATCAAACTGAGGGAAATGGGGTATTTGAATGTATTTACCCCGTTTGCGGAACTATACCATTACGAATCGGTCTCCCGGGGACTGGATGACCAGGGGGAGAAGGCAAAGAGATATAATGAAGAATCTGCACGTTTCCGGAATAAATGGAAGGCTGTCCTGGAGAAAGGGGATCCGTACTATAATCCCAATTTTTCGTTAGACAGAAGCGATTTTTCTTTGAAGGTGGAAGAAACGTAAATAAAGAACCGGGCAGCACTGCGGGCGGCGGATTCTGTGGGCAGCGTCCGGTGTTAGGGCAAAGCTCAAAAACAGATTTTATGAATGAAATGGGGAAAGCAATGGTTGACGGACGGGTCAGAAGCAACGGGCATCCCTGCCCTGTGCTTCTTGAAACCGCCATCCGTGGCGGTTCCACCCTGATTGTAGGCCATTTCATAAGTAAAATTGCTGTTTTTGAGCAAAAGCCCTAAAACCGGACGCTGCCCACAGAATCCGCCGCCCGCAGCGCTGCTCGTGAAAATGGATTTTCGTGGAGAAAAAGTATTGGGACATTGCCAGTGGCGCCGGAAATGTGGTATACTGGAAAAAACCGTTATTCGGAAAATATTTATCAGAGGAGGAATCAAATCATGAGCTATCAGGAAGAATTTAATTTCTGGTTAAACGATCCGTATTTCGATGAAGACACAAAAAACGAGCTTTTATCTATTAAAAATGACGAAAAAGAAATAGAAGATCGTTTCTATAAGGAATTGGAGTTCGGTACCGGCGGGTTGCGGGGTGTTATTGGGGCTGGAACAAACCGCATGAATATTTACACGGTACGTAAGGCCACACAGGGGCTTGCCAATTATATCTTAAAGCAGGGCGGCAAAGAAAAGGGCGTAGCCATTGCCTACGACTCCAGAAGAAAGTCCCCGGAATTTGCGGATGAAGCAGCTCTTTGCCTGGCGGCAAACGGTATCAAAGCGTATGTATTTGATTCTTTGCGTCCTACACCGGAATTATCCTTTGCATTGCGGCAGCTCGGATGCATTTCCGGTATTGTTATAACGGCGAGCCATAATCCTCCGGAGTATAACGGCTATAAAGCATATTGGGAAGATGGCGCACAGGTAACGGCTCCGAAGGATAAAGAGATTATAACGGAAGTAAAAAATGTAACCGATTATCACGAAGTGAAGACGATGGATAAGGAAGAGGCTATAAAAGCCGGCTTATATCAGGTAATTGGTGCGGAAATAGACGATGCCTATATGGCAGAACTGAAAAAACAGATTATCCATCCGGAAATTATCAAAGAAATGGCGGATGACATTAAGATTGTATATTCCCCGTTCCACGGAACAGGTAATGTACCGGTAAGGCGTATCCTGTCTGAGCTGGGTTTTAAACATGTGTATGTGGTGCCGGAGCAGGAGCTGCCCGACCCTGATTTTACCACGTTGGATTACCCGAACCCGGAAGACCCGAAGGCATTTACGCTCGCTTTGAAGTTGGCGAAGGAGAAAAATGCGGACATCGTTTTGGCAACTGACCCGGATGCAGACAGGCTTGGTATCTATGCTTTGGATACGAAGAGCGGAGAATATGTTCCGTTTACGGGAAATATGTCAGGTATGCTGATAGCCGAATATATTTTAAGGGAGAGGACGGCAACCGGAACGATGCCGGAAAACCCTGCTCTTGTAACAACTATTGTTACCACTAATATGGCAAAAGCGATTTGCGATGCTTATGGTGTGAAATGTATTGAAGTGTTGACCGGATTTAAATACATAGGAGAACAAATTAAGTGGTTTGAGCAAAGTGGTTCCAACCATTATGTGTTCGGTTTGGAAGAAAGCTATGGATGCCTTGCAGGAACCCACGCAAGGGATAAGGATGCGGTAGTAGCGGTTATGTGCCTGTGCGAAATGGCGGCATGGTGCAAAAAGAACGGAAAGACCGTATGGGATCAAATGTTGGAGCTGTATGAAAAATATGGTTACTTTAAAGAAACCCAGTATACGATTACTCTGAAGGGGATTGAAGGCTCAAAGCAGATAGCTGCTATTATGGATAAACTGAGGAGCGATTTGCCAAAGGAATTTGGAAGCCTGAAAGTTGTGGAAGCCAGAGATTACGACAGGAACCGGATTGTCAATATGGAGAGCGGGGAAGAAAGGGAAACCGGGCTTCCCAAATCCAATGTCATTTATTTTGATTTGACAAATGATTCCTGGTGCTGCGCCCGTCCCTCCGGCACGGAGCCGAAGCTGAAATTCTATATGGGCGTGAAGGGAACCGGATTGGAAGATGCACAGGAGAAAGTGGAGAAACTGACAGAGGCATTAAAGTCTCATATTTAATGGATAAGAACAAATGGGAGGGAAGGTTGAGTTGTGGAGGCTGCCGTTCCTCCCTTTTTGTTGCATTGTACCGCTGTTTGGGGATGCAATGGGTTGGCAGAGTGGCTGTAGATGATGATGGGCGAAAAATGTGGGTAATATTTTGGGCATGGGGAATGATAGGATGAAGGGGATTGGATTGGCGATAGGTGGGATAGTATGGCGGTTGGGATTTTTAAGATAAGTAATTTCCGGAAAACGTATTATTATTTGAAGAAGAATGGATGGAAGAATGCATTCTATGCGGCTTTGGAGAGGGTGGCTGACCGGAGGGATGCGGATTATTGTTATGAAGAACCAAAGAAGGATGTTTTGGACGGGCAAAGGAAGGCAGAGTGCCCGTATCAGTTTAGCATCCTCGTGCCGGCGTATGAGACGGATGCAGGGTATTTGCGGGAAATGATAAACTCTGTGTTAGGGCAGAGCTATGGGAATTTTGAGTTGATTTTGGCGGATGCCAGCAAAACGGGGAAAGTGCAGGAAGTAGTGGAAGGCTATGAAGACAGACGGTTAAGGTATATCCGTTTAATGGAGAATAGAGGAATATCGGAGAATACAAATGCAGCGCTTGCGGCAGCAGCAGGGGATTATGTAGGGTTATTGGATCATGATGATGTATTATCTCCCGATGCGTTGTTTGAGATGGCAAAAGCAATCGATGAGGGAAAGGAAAAAGGGAAAACGGTTTGGATGCTTTACTCGGATGAAGATAAGGCGGACGGGGATATGGCGAAGTTTTATGAGCCCCATAGAAAACCGGGTCTGAATCTGGATTTGCTTTTTTCCAATAATTATATTTGTCATTTTCTCGTTATGAAAAGGGAATTGATGCAGGAATTGGGATTCCGGCAGAAGTTCGATGGGGCACAGGATTATGATTTAACGCTGCGGGCGGTGGGAAAGCTTATTTATGAGGAAAAAAGGGGAAGGGATGCGGTTGCCCATATACCGAAGACCCTTTATCATTGGAGATGCCATACAGCTTCTACTGCGGAGAACCCGGAGAGCAAAAGGTATGCGTATGAAGCGGGAAAAATGGCTTTGGAAGATTTTCTGGAAAAACGGGGCTGGCAGGGGGCAGTGCATCATACCCTCCACTTAGGATTTTACCGTATACAATATAAGAAAGATATCTTTATGCAGCGGGAAGAAGCAGGCGTAATCGGAGGAAAGTTGGTGGATAGACGGGGGCGCATCGTAGGAGGGATTTATAATGCCCGCGGAAAATGCCCTTATTTTGGGCTGAACAGGAATTTTAGCGGCTATATGCATAGAGCCGGCCTAAACCAGGAAGCGTATGCCGTAGATTTGCGCTGTATGAGAGTGAGGAAAGAATTGTACGGGATATTTGAAGATGTGTTCGGCATCCCCTATGAGGAAACACCGGGGAAGGGCGGAGGACGGTTTCCGTATGAAAAAAGTAATGTTTATTCCCCAAGGGGGTTGGCAGGAAGGAAAGGTATAAAGGGGGATTGGGGCTCACCGATACAGCAGCAAAAAGAAAGGGAACTCCGCAGACAGTGTATGGAGTTTGGAAAACGTGTGCGTAAAGCCGGATATACGGTAATATGGGTACCGGACTGGGAAATGTTTGTATGAATATAAGGAGAAGTGCCCTTATAACGCCTTGAGTTTAAGCGAAGCGGAAGGGATGGGCATGAAAGTGAATGGGCGTGAAAAGGAATGGGCGTGAAAAGGAATGGGCATGAAAGTGAATGGGCATAAAAAGAAATAGACGTAAAAGGAAATGGACACAAAAAGGAATGGATAGAAATATGAAAGAGAGTGCGGATGTTACGGTGGTAATACCGAATTATAACGGAATAAAGTACGTGGACGGATGTTTGAAGTCTCTTTATGGGGGAAGCAAAGTGCCAAAGGTGATTATGGTGGATAATGGTTCCACAGATGGCAGCGTGGAGCTGGTAAAAAAGAATTACCCAATGTGCAAAATCGTACGCTTTCCGGAGAATAAGGGGTTTTGCCGTGCCGTAAACGAAGGGATACGTCTGGCGGACACGGCATATGTGATTCTTTTAAACAACGATACGGTTGTGGATAAGGAATTTGTACGTTGTTTATGGAAAGCCATTAGGAAAAGGGCGGACGCCTTTTCGATAAGTGCAAAAATGCTTTCTTTGCAGAATCCTGAAATAATTGACGACGCAGGGGATTTATATTGTTCTTTAGGCTGGGCATTTGCCAGAGGAAAGGGGAAAGGGCGGGGAGCGTATTCGCGGTCGTCTGAAATCTTTGCTGCCTGTGCAGGAGCTGCTATTTACAGGAAGAGCATTTTTGATATTATCGGCTACTTTGATGAAAATCATTTCGCTTATTTGGAGGATATTGATATCGGATACCGGGCAAAAATTTCGGGGTTCCGCAATTACTTTGAGCCAGGGGCGGTGGTGCTTCATGCGGGAAGCGCAGTCAGCGGTTCCAGATATAACCAGTTCAAAGTAATGCTGTCGTCCAAAAACAGCATGTACCTTATTTATAAAAATATGCCGTTTTTCCAGATTTTATTGAATTTGGATTTTCTGATAGCGGGCATACTGATAAAGGCTGCTTTTTTTGCAAAGAAGGGATTAGGTGGAACTTATGCAAAGGGGATAGGAGAAGGAATCCGCTTGTGCCTGTCAGAGGAGGGTAGGAAGCAGAAAGTGCATTTCCGCCCGGAGTGCATGCAGAATTATGTAAGGATACAGTTGGAGCTTTGGGCGAATATGCTGCGGAGGATAGTGGATTGAGAAATCATGCCTTTTCCATTTTTATGGAAAATTAAGTTGTACTTTCCTTGATTATATTGTAAAATACATATCAGTATAGGAAATTTGGTGAAATTATGATAAAAGATAACCAAAAATATTTTAATAGGCTACACCTACTGGTGGATGCGGTGGTTATTGCCCTTTCCTATTCACTGGGATGGTTGATTAAGTTTGCGACACCGCTGGCGGATACGGAACCTGGCGTGACTGCGTTGTCTGTTAAGACATATTTCAGTGCGCTTTATTTTATTGTACCCGGTTATGTTTTGCTATATTATTTCTTTAATATGTACACGCCAAAACGGGCGACCAGGAGAAAATACGAGATTGCGGGGATTATTAAAGCAAATACGGTAGGCACTATGTTGTTTATGGTAGTTTTGTATGCTTTTAAAATCGAACATTTCTCCCGTTTTTTAGTCGGTCTTTTTTACGTAATAAATATTATATTGGCAACTTTTTCAAAGACGATGATAAGGAATGCCCTGCAATATTTCCGCAAAAAAGGGTATAATTTAAAGTATGTATTATTAGTTGGATATTCCAGGGCGGCAGAGGAATATATTACCAGAATTAATGCAAATCCCCAATGGGGATATGTGGTAAGGGGAATCCTGGATGACAGGGTGCCTAGCGGCACATTGTATAAAGGAGTGAAGGTACTCGGAAGGATTGAGAACCTTTTATATATCTTGCCCGAAAATAAACTGGATGAGATTGCCGTTACTTTAGCATTGGAGGACTATAACCGGCTGGAACGTATTGTGGATTTGTGCGAAAAGTCGGGCGTCCATACAAAGTTTATCCCAGATTACAATAATCTGGTGCCCAGCAGACCATATACGGAGGATTTGATGGGGCTGCCGGTCATTAATATACGGTATGTTCCGCTGACAAATACGCTTAACTGGATTATGAAGCGGGCTGTGGATGTAGTGGGGGCGCTGTGCGGTTTGATTATCGCATCGCCGATTATGCTTTTGGCCGCTATATTTGTGAAAGCTTCCAGCCCGGGGCCGGTAATTTTTAAACAGGAGAGGGTAGGGCTGCACAACAAGCCTTTCTATATGTATAAATTCCGTACAATGGAAATGCAGAAGCCTTCGCAGGAAAAGAAGGCCTGGACGGTAAAAGATGACCCCCGCGTAACAAGGGTTGGGAAGATATTGAGGAAAACGAGTTTGGACGAGCTGCCCCAGCTTTTCAATATTCTTGCAGGGGAAATGAGCCTGGTAGGTCCAAGGCCGGAGCGCCCTCTTTTTGTGGAAAAATTTAAAGAAGAAGTGCCCCGTTATATGATAAAACATCAAGTGCGGCCGGGTTTGACAGGTTGGGCGCAGATAAACGGCTACAGGGGGGATACTTCAATCCGCAAGCGAATCGAATATGATATATTTTATATAGAAAACTGGACGATGGGGCTTGACTTCAAAATTATGTTTTTGACGATTTTTAAAGGGTTCATTAATAAAAATGCTTATTAAGCCTTGTCAATACGGAATACGACAAAGAGATAAGGGAGAATAAAGATGGCTGAAAATTCAAAAAAGAAAAAGAAGGGCGATGTGAAATCTTCCAAAAGTGCCCAGAGTAAAAAGATGTCCGCAAGGCAAAAGGAAAAAAAGAAAAGAGGAAAAATTATCCTTTTTATTGTAGAGATTTTTGTGCTTTTGATTATGGCTGCCGTACTTTATGCCGTGCTTAAAGTAGAAAAAGTAGGGAAAGTCGAATTGAACGAAGAAAAGCTTGTGATTAACGAAGAGGTAAAGGAGCGGGCCGAAACGACAAAAATGAAAGGCTACCGCAATATTGCCTTGTTCGGCGTGGATTCCACTACAGGAGCGCTGGCAAAGAATACACGAAGCGATACAATTATGATTGCTTCGATTAATCTGGATACAGGAGAATGTAAACTGGTTTCCGTATACCGTGATACTTACCTGAACTTAAGCAACGACACTTATAATAAGTGCAACGCTGCTTATATGAAGGGTGGGCCGGAAATGGCAATTAACATGCTGAATATGAATCTGGATATGAACATTACGGATTTCATTACGGTGGGGTTTGCAGGGCTGGCGGATACGATAGATGCATTAGGCGGCGTTATGATTGACGTGGACGAGGCGGAAATCAACCATTTGAATAGCTACCAGTTTACGATGGCAGAGGACTTGAAACGTCCTTATAAAGAAGTGACAAGCACAGGTTACCAGCAGCTTACCGGGCTTCAGGCAACGGCATACTGCCGTATCCGTTATACGGCGGGGGATGATTTTAAACGTACGGAACGTCAGAGGGAAGTGCTGATGGCAATGGCCGATAAGGCGAAAACGGCATCGGTTTCCACTTTGAACCAGATTGCCAACGATGTATTCAACGAAATATATACGTCTTTGGATATAACGGAAATCGTGGAACTATTAGGGAATGTCAAAGACTACAATATTGTGGATCAGGCCGGGTTCCCTTATGAAGAATATCGTACGACAGGAACCATCGGCGCGAAAGGAAGCTGCGTGATACCGGTAGATTTGAAGGAAAGCGTGGAATGGCTGCATAAATTCCTTTTTGACGAGGACTATACGGCTTCTTCGGAAGTCCAGTCATATAGCGACAAGATAAAGAGCGATACCAGCCCTTATTTAAAATAATAGCGGCGGATGGAGAGACGAAAGGGCCTATATAAGGCTCTTTTGTTGTAGAACAGGAATATGAGGGAAGTGGACAGGTGAAAGAAGTAGATATTATTATACCGGTATATAAGCCGGATAAAAGCTTTTTTGTGCTGATTGACAAGCTGGAGCATCAGACAGTGGCAATCAATAAAATAATTTTGATGAATACGGAACAGAAATACTATGATAGATTACTTTACGGGACTTCCTTTTTAGAGAAGTACCGTAATGTTTATGTAACCCATTTGTCAAAAAAAGAATTTAATCATGGGATGACGAGGCGGCAGGGTGTAAAGAAATCCGATGCCCCCATATTTGTTATGATGACGATGGACGCTATGCCTGCGGATGAATATCTGATAGAGAGGCTGATTGGACCGTTGCAAAGGGAAGATGTGGCGGTGTCTTATGCAAGGCAGATGGCGGCGGAAGGAAGCGATGAAATAGAGCGGTTTACAAGGGATTTCAATTATCCGGAAGAAAAAAAGGTAAAATCGGAAGCGGACATCCCTCGGTTAGGGATTAAAGCTTTTTTCTGTTCCAATGTCTGTGCGGCTTACCGACGGGATGTTTATGAAGCATTAGGTGGATTTGTAAAACATACAATTTTTAACGAAGATATGATATATGCCGCAGGAGCCATAAAAGCAGGATATAAGATTGCATATGAGTCGGATGCACGGGTGGTGCATTCCCACAATTATACATATGTACAGCAGTTTGGCAGGAATTTTGACCTGGGGGTTTCGCAGGCGGAACACCCGGAGATTTTTGCGTCGGTTTCTTCGGAAGGGGAGGGGGCGGCACTCATAAAAAGGGCCACAGGGCATTTATGGAAATCGGGGAATAAACGGCTAATCCCCAAGCTTTACATAAATAGCTTTTTCAAATACTTGGGATATCTGTTAGGGAAGCGTTATAGACGGCTGCCGGAGAAGTTTGTGCTAAGATGTACTATGAATAAGGACTATTGGGAGCAGGACCGCAGGATACGTTCCGGCAGGAAAATTGACGCGACAAGAGGATACGGGAAAACGGAAGAGGAACGGTAAAAACCCTATCACAAAAAACGCACATTTCTATCACAGAAAACGCATATTTTTGACACAGAAAAGACACATTTCAAAAATATACTGTGTTTAAAGATTTTAAAAGAAAAGAGGTAGTCGTTATGTATGGAAATAATTATCCCAATGATTATGAAAATAAAAATATAATTGACGGTACGGCAAGGGAAGTAAAGCCGGAAAGCGGCAACTTCAGCGGGCAAAATGCTTCCGGCTATCAGGATGGGGGCCGGAGCAATACCTACGGAGAAAACGGAAGTACAGGCCAGAATATGTATGGAAGCTATCAATATCAAAACGGCGGTTCAACCCGCAGCGCAGAAGGCGATGGAACGGGTTATGGATATGGCGGGAACGGATATGGAAGCACAGGTTCTTATAGCAATGGCTATATGCCGGAACGGAAACCGCCGGAAAAAGAGAAAAAGAGGAAAGGGAGTTATTGGAAGAAAGCTCTGGCGGCAGTTAGTTTTGGATTGTTCTTTGGCGTATGCGCAGGAATAGGGTTTTATGCGGTGGAGTCGGCAACCGAGTGGGGGAAGGAAAGCAGCAAAACAGAGATATCGGATACCGAAGAAAAACCGTCCGGGAACATTGTGCAAGGGGCAGAGGGAACGGCGGATGAAAACGACCTCGCGGCAGGAGATATAAAAGAAACAGGGGAAGCGCAAGGAAAAGCGATTGTGATGGATGTCAGTGACGTAGCCTCGGAAGTAATGCCTGCCATCGTATCCATCAATAATACTTATACACAGACGATGTCCTATTTCGGCCAGACGCTTAGAAGCGAATCTACGGCAGCCGGCTCAGGGATTATTGTAGGGAAAAATGATGAGGAGCTATTGATTGTATCGAATTACCATGTGGTAGAGTCTGCGGATAAATTAGTGGTACAGTTTGCGGACGGGGCGGAAGCGGAAGCACAGATGAAAGGTTCCGACCCGGATATGGATTTGGCGGTAATCGCGGTATCTATGAAGGATGTGGACGCTGTGACGGAGGAGGCAATTGCGGTAGCGGCTTTGGGGGATTCCGAGAGCCTGACCGTAGGGGAACCTGCTATCGCCATCGGCAACGCATTAGGATATGGGCAGTCGGTAACTCTGGGAGTTATCAGCGCGTTGGACAGGGTAATTGATTTATCTTCATCTACCGGAAGCAGAGTGAATAATGAAGACGGTGCAGCGTTTATCCAGACGGACGCGGCAATTAATCCCGGCAATTCGGGAGGGGCACTGCTGAATATGAAAGGGGAAGTTATCGGTATTAATTCCAATAAGATTGGTGGGAATGCCGTGGAAGGCATGGGATATGCCATTCCAATTTCCGCAGCGAAACCGATTATTGAAGAACTGATGCTTAAGGAGACGAGGGAAAAAGTATCGGAAGAAAATAAAGGGTACCTTGGAATTTCCCCCCGTACAGTGGCGGATGAAATGACGGAAATTTATGGAATGCCGAAAGGAGTATATGTAGCACAGGTGTATGAGGGCACAGGGGCATATGAAGCCGGCATACGGAAAGGGAACATAATCACAAAGTTTGACGGAAATAAAATCGGCAGCGCGGAAGATTTGCTCCGGGTGATGGAATATTATGCCGTAGGGGATACGGTGGAAGTAACGGTGATGTACGGAAGCGAAGACGGTTGGGAAAGCAAAACGGTAACGGTAACGCTTGGAGAGAAATTTGATTAATACGGATGAAAGCAGGCTGGGGCTTGGCTCCGGCCTATTTTTTGCCATATAGAAAAAGCCTTCTTGGGTTGCCACTAATCTTCATTAAAAAATGTATACTAGTACGTCGTTTTGCGTATGCATTTTAGAAAATGTTCACTTGTGTATCAATATATCATGCTTTATAATGAATTACAGAGTGTAAACAGCGAGTAGAGAGAAATTACGGGATGAAGGGAAAGGTATGGTAGGCGATGAATAATTTTGACAATAAAGACGATGATTTTGAAATACGTGATGATGAACTGGATATGAACGACACGGAAATCAACGAAGATGATTATGAGGATGACGTGGAGGAAGGCAGCGGAAACAGGGAAGATGGAACGGAAATGAAAGCGCCTGCCGAAAAAAAGGGGAAAGACAAAGAAAGGTCATCGGGGGAAAAGGAAAACGAATACGAAGACGTCTGCTTCATATGCCGCCGTCCGGAAAGTAAAACGGGGAAAATGTTTAAATTGCCCAATAATATTTCCGTGTGCAACGATTGTATGCACAAGACTATGGATACTGTCAGCCAGTTTGACTATCAGGGGATGCTGGGGAATACTGATTGGAATAAGGAAATGGATAAATGGAACAAAGGGAAAGGATTCCCGAATATCAGTTTTGTAAACTTGGCAGATTTGCAGGGGGAAGGCGGGATACCCAATAAGCAGAAATTAAAGAGAAAGAAAGCAAAGGATAAGACAAAGCCTGTGCTTGACATTAAAAATATCCCTGCGCCCCATAAGATAAAAGCGCAATTGGATGATTATGTGGTAGGGCAGGAAAAGGCGAAGAAAATCATTGCCGTTGCGGTATACAACCATTATAAAAGGGTAGCGACGGGAACGATGGATGAAATAGAAATTGAAAAGTCCAATATTTTAATGATTGGACCGACGGGGAGCGGAAAGACCTATCTGGTAAAGACATTGGCAAGGCTTTTGGACGTTCCGCTTGCCATTGCGGACGCTACGTCTTTGACGGAAGCCGGATATATCGGCGATGATATTGAAAGTGTGGTATCCAAGCTTCTGGCGGCTGCGGAAAACGATGTGGAGCGGGCAGAACAGGGCATTATTTTTATTGATGAGATAGATAAAATTGCAAAGAAAAAGAATACCAATTCCCGGGATGTAAGCGGAGAGTCGGTACAGCAGGGGATGTTAAAACTGTTAGAAGGCGCGGAAGTGGAAGTGCCGGTTGGGGCAAACAGCAAAAATGCGATGGTTCCTTTGACGACGATCAATACCAAAAATATTCTTTTCATTTGCGGAGGTGCTTTCCCTGATTTGGAAGAGATTATCAAACAACGTTTGAATAAAGGAACATCTATCGGTTATGGGGCACAGCTAAAAGATAAATACGATAAAGACAAAAATATTTTAAGTAAAGTTGTAGTAGAGGATATCCGTAAATTTGGAATGATTCCGGAATTTTTAGGGCGTATGCCGATTATTTGCACTCTGGAAGGACTGACAAAGGAGATGCTGGTAAAAATTTTGCGGGAGCCGAAGAATGCGATTTTAAAGCAGTACCAGAAACTGCTGGAACTGGATGAAGTAAGGCTGGAATTTGATGAGGGCGCTTTGGAGGCAATTGCAGAAAAGGCGATGGAAAAAGACACGGGAGCAAGGGCGCTGCGTGCCATTATCGAAGAATTTATGCTGGATATTATGTATGAAATACCGAAGGACGATAATATCGGAAAAGTGACGATTACAAGGGAGTACATTGAAAATACGGGAGGTCCGATTATTGATATACGCAGCAATAGCTTAGAATTGCCGGAGAACCTTAACGTTATTGATGGGTGAGTCATACAATAGTAAAAAATAGAGTGAGTATATGTATGGCTTGCAGGGAACAGGCATTGTCAAATGATTATGCGGAAGCATTGGTAGACTATATACTAAGGGATAATGAACTGGATGGGATGGATTACTGTGTGGAAATCATTGATGACCAGTTTGCAGTCTTGTATTTCAATCGGCTGGGTTTGCCGCCGATTAGCATAAGCGATTATACTTATAATTCTATTCCGAAGCTTTACGGGCTGATGCAGCCCCCCCCTTCCGTTATGGTGGATTACGACCCGCTGAACTTGATGCGTTCCGGCATCTCCCAAGTACAGAATCCGCCCCTTTCTTTGACTGGTAAGGGTGTAGTAATCGGCTTTATTGACACGGGCATCCGGTTCAACCTGGATGTATTCAAGAGGGCAGACGGTACATCGAGGATATTGTCCATATGGGATCAGACGATTCAGGATGGAACTCCGCCGGAAGGTTTTTCCTATGGAACGGAATATACCAATGAGCAGATTAATGAGGCGTTGCGGAGCGATAATCCGCTGTCTGTGGTTCCGTCTACGGACACGGATGGACATGGAACGGCGGTGGCCAGCGTGGCTGCAGGAAGCAGCTTAGGGTATGGACTGGATTTCATAGGCGCGGCGCCGGAAGCAGATATTGTCATGGTAAAATGTAAAGAGGCAAAACAATATCTGAAAGATTTTTATTTTATACCGGAAGGTGTACCGGCATATTCTGACACCGATATCGGTATGGCGGTGAAATATCTGGACGGCTTTACACAGGTAGGGGAAAGGCCGGTGGTGATATGCATCGGTATGGGAACCAACTGGGGCGACCATGCCGGCAATTCTGTGTTGGGCAGATATCTGGACAGGATTGCCAGAAAAAGAAACCGCGTGGTAGTGGTGGGCGGCGGGAATGAGGGTAATGCAGCCCATCATTTCGGCTCTGTTTTTGCCATAGAAAGCGATATGGTTACGAAAACAGCGGAAGTACGTGTAGGGGAGGGGGAACCGGGTTTCGTTATGGAGCTTTGGGGAGCCGTACCCAATACGATGCGTGTTTCTATCCGCTCCCCCGGAGGGGAATCGATTCCGTATATTGATTTTAGAAGCAGGGAGACGAGGAATTTTAGCTTTATTTATGAAAGGACGAAAATTGCGGTAGACCATATATTGGTAGAGCAAGGCGGAGGGGATGAGTTAGTGGTATTCCGCATGGAAGCGCCGACCGCGGGGGTCTGGACTTTTGATATAGAGGTGATGAGAGGCGCCAATTATGGTTTTATCAGTATGTGGCTGCCGATTACGCAGTTCCTCCAATCGGAGACTTATTTTTTGAAATCTACGCCATATATGACATTGACGGAGCCGTCCCTTGCGGAGAATGTGATTACAGTTTCGTCTTATAATGCGGCGAATAACAGTTTTTATATCGAATCGGGCAGAGGATTCGCCAGAGACGGTGGACTGAAGCCGGATTTTGCGGCGCCGGGAGTGAATGTATCTACTGCGCTCGGAGGGCGTACCGGTTCTTGTATGGCCGCTGCCATTACGGCGGGAGGGGCAGCCCAGTTTATGCAATGGGCGGTTATTGAGAAAAATGATATGTTGGCGCAGAGCATGGAAGTAAAGGCATATTTTATCAGAGGTGCGGTGCGGAGCCCGGATATTATTTACCCTAGCCGGTCTTGGGGTTTTGGAAGGTTGAATGTTTCAAGGGCTTTCGATATTATAGCAGGAACGGCAAATGGCAGTTAACC
>Ga0137306_101793_pt2 | contig 15804 bp, 11 predicted proteins | sample Inofroosms_March_FD_97187 | JGI IMG/M metagenome (GOLD analysis project Ga0137306, IMG submission 97187) | Mouse cecal microbial communities from Vienna, Austria - N-Acetylneuraminic and N-Acetylglucosamine D2O microcosms_March | ecosystem: Host-associated > Mammals > Digestive system > Large...
AATTGAAACTGCTGTTCCGAATCCGGCCATTCCTTCCATGAAATTGCCAAACCCCCATCCGATAATCAAAGCCAGAACACGCCTGTCTCTGGAAACACCCGCCAGCATTCTCTTGACAGACTCCATAGCCCCGGTCTTCAACGTCAGATTATAAGTAAACAAAGCTGCCACAATCACCAGACAGATAGGCCATAACGCATTCAGAACGCCTTCCAGAGCTGCTGTTGAAATACACAGGATACTTAACCCCCAATATCCCGCCGCCAGAGCTGCCGTAATAAAAAGTGCAATGACACAGGCCTTATGCCCGGCCATTTTCAGGCCGCTGAGTGCCGCAATCAGCCAGATAATCGGCAGCATCGCAAGTACAAATTCCAATAACAGCATAGTAATTCCTCCTCCCTTTAAATTGGGTAATCCAATATTGATATTTTTCTCTTTTTTATGTAGAATATGGTTAAATATTCCGATATTTTTACCTTTTTCTTTTTATTGGGTAATCCAATTATTAAGTATATTATAGCACCTGATTCTGAAACATCAAGTACTTTTTATATTTCCGGCAATTTATTCAAATTTATCGGATTTCTTTTGTATATATTCACGATAATTGGATTACCCACTTATAGGATTTTCAGGTCAAAAGTATCATTTTTTTATTATTTGGGAATAATACAGGAAGAATGTCACATGTGAAATAAAGATAAAAAGAGCAATCAGAGAACAATGTGGCAAACCCACTTCAACTCCCCTGCCCCTCAATCTTGAGGGGATTGCACACTTTGACGCGCCGAGCCTGGTCGCTTCAGCGACATTATTCCATTCATGCGAGTGCGCAGGCGGACTGCTCAGCAATAGATTTCCTCTCCGCGAGCCGCGCATAATTGTTTTCTCTTATAGGAAATCCATTAACTTTAACACTTCATAGTAACATGGTATTTCCTATAAGAGAAAAGCGGGCTGATGTTATATCAGCCCGTAATGTTTGCAGCCCTGGTAAATTCCGTCTTCCCGGAGGGCTGCGGTCACATATTCCGCCGCGTCTTTTGCCTGCTGCATTCCATCTCCCATGGCGATGGAATGGGCGGTATATTCCAGCATATCCAAATCGTTGGTGCTGTCTCCGAAGGAGTAGGTATTTTCATGGGCGACATCCAGAATCTCGCAGATTTCCCGGATTCCCGTGGCTTTATTGTACCCTTTCGGCACAATTTCCATAAAATCTCCGCCCCGGTGGATAATGGTATAATCTTTTCCGATTTCCTGTTCCAGCTCTTTCTGGCGTTCCCGCTCCTTTAAATAATTCACGCAGAATTTGCTCACTTCCAGGCTGGCTTCATTTCCGGTCACCCGCACCATCTTTTCTCCCAGCGCCCCCCGCAGCCCTTTTGGAAAGGGGGAATCCTCCGGGAACCGCTCCGTATCCAGATAAATCAGATGGCGCCCTTCCAGAACGTAAGCTGCTTCCATCTGCCGCAGAAATTCATTGATATGCTGAATCTTTTCCAGCGGGATTCTGTAATAGAATTTTTCTTCTCCCTGAAACTCCCCATAAGTACCGCAGCCTGCCAGTATTCCGTCAAATCCCAGAGGCATCAGGGGCTCGTCAGGAATGAAAATCCTGGTTCTGCCGCTGCTGATAAACAGATAATGGCCCTGCTCTTTCATAAGCCGAAATGCCTCTCTTGTGCTGTCCGGTATGCGCTGTTTCTCATCCCAGATGGTTCCGTCGATATCAAAAAACACTGCTTTTCTCATATTCCTGTCCTCTCTGCTGTTTCCATTCTCTGTCTATATACTACTTATTGAACTGCGGATGATTCTTCATATGGAGTCTGCATATACGCTCTGTTAATCCTTCATAAGTAGACTGTTCTGCTTCCAGCACCTGTTCCACACCCTTTGATTTCAAAAAGGCCGTAGTTTTGGGGCCGATACTGTACACACCGCAGGAGCCCCAGTCTTTCCCCACAGCATTCATAAACCGTTCCGCGGAAGAAGCACAGGTAAATGCCACTCCGTCGCAGGCTGCCACAGACTGCAGCAGCCCCGGTTCCGGCGTTACGGAGCGGTTCTCATACACCACCACTTCCTCAAACCGGCAGCAGTCCGCCAGAGCTTCTTTCAGATGGCTGTCCGCATTGCCGCCTTTCAGATACCAGACGCATTCCGTTCCGCTCAGACGGCTTCGCAGGGTATCTGCAAGGGCGTCACTGTGAAATGCTTCCGGTACCAGATCCGGATAAATTCCGTAAGAACCCAGCAGTTCCGCTGTTTTTTTGCCGATAGCCGCCACCTTACAGCCTGCCAGCCTTCTCATATCCAGCCCCTGTTCCCGGAAATTCCCGAAAAATGCTTCCACACCGTTTTTACTGGTAAACAGCAGCCAGTCTCCCTCTTTCAGTTCTTCCGATATCGGAATCTGTTTCACCCGCTCAATCACTCCCACCTGCACTTCATCCACAACAGCTCCCTGGCTTTGCAGCAGTTCTTTCAGCCGGGTGGGTTTTTCTCCGATTTTCGGAATCAGATACCGCTTTCCGAACAGTGGACGGTTTTCCATGAAATTCAGTTCTTCCCGCAGGGAAACCACTTCTCCCACCACAATCAACGCAGGAGAAATCAGGCCTTCCTGCTCCACTTTCTCCGCAATATGCTCCAAATCGGAAACACATGTTTTCTGCTCCGGCGTGGTGGCCTGGGAAATCACAGCAATCTCTGCGGTGCCTGCCATTCCGGCCTCCCTTAACCTGTCGGCAATTTCTCCCACTTTGCTCAGTCCCATCAGGAACACACAGGTTTCCTTACTGTCTGCCATGGCCTGGAAATTGATGTCCGCCAGCTCGTCGTTCCGGTCATGAGCAGTCACCACATGGAACCCCAGCGCTTTTCCGCGATGGGTAATGGGAATTCCGGCGTAAGCCGGCCCTGCAATACAGGAACTGATTCCCGGCACCACCTGAAAATTCACTCCATGTTCTCTCAGATACATGCCTTCCTCTCCGCCCCGGCCAAACACATACACATCTCCGCCTTTCAGCCGGACGGTTTTCCCGTATTCCATGCTTTTCTGTACCAGCAGACGGTTAATTTCTCCCTGTTTCATGGTGTGGTTGCTGCTGGCTTTTCCCACATAAATCTTTTCGCAGCCGGGCTTTGCTTCCTCCAGAAGTTCCGGAGCAGCCAGCCGGTCATAGACAATACAGTCGGCTTCCCGGATTTCTTTCAGTCCCTTTACCGTAATCAGGCCCGGATCTCCGGGGCCGGCTCCCACCAGAACAACCGTTCCTGCAAGCTGGCTGCGGATTTCCCTGGCTGCTTCACGTGCCAGCTCCTCCGGTTCCCTGCCGGATACTGACGCGTAAGCCTGACGGCTCCCTGTCTCATTTCCGAACATGGCTCTGAGACAAAAGGTTTCTTCTCCGTCCTTCTCCAGAACAGCTCCCACCGGAAGATGGCAGCTCGCGCCCATTTCCTGCAGAAAACTGCGCTCTCCTGCCGCTGCGGCGGCAGTATCGTCATCACTGAGGGCGTCCAGCATATCCCGCAGCCTTTCCTCCCCCTCCCGGATTTCCAGTGCAAGGATTCCCTGCGCGGGAGCCGGAATCATTTCCTCCAAATCCAGATACTGTGTAATTTTATCCTGCATATGCATCCGGTGAAGTCCGGCGGCTGCCAGAACAATACCGTCCAGCTTTTCCTCCTCCATTTTCCGGAGCCGGGTATCCACATTCCCGCGGATTCCCACGATATTCAAATCCGGCCGCAGGCGTTTTAGCTGAAACTCCCTTCGTTTGCTGCCTGTTCCAATCACTGCTCCCTGGGGCAGCTCCGCCAGAGAGTTTTTTTCACGCAGAATCAGCACATCTCTGGGGTCTTCCCGTTTCCAGGCTCTGGTAAATACCAGACCGGGCGCGGGGCGGGCCGGCATATCTTTCATACTGTGCACGCCGAGCTGAATTTCACCGGAGAGGAGTTTTTCTTCAATTTCCCTTACAAATACCCCCCTGTCTCCAATCTCGTGAAGAGGTTTATCCAGAACCAGATCTCCCCTGGTCTTAATAATCTGAATTTCAAATTCCTCCTGGGGGTAAAACTCTCTCAGTCTTTCACATACATATTCCGCCTGGGTAAGGGCCAGTCTGGAACCTCTTGTACCAATCATATATTTCATATTTTTTCTCCCATTCTGTTATATCTGAAAAAGCTGTCCCACCAGCTTCTTATATGCTTCCTGTTCCTCTTCGGAATCCAGCTTTTTCAATTCCCGTATAGGTTCCCGCAAAAGACGTTGCAAAGAGGCGTTCAGTACCTTTTTCAGAAGTTTCTGTTCCCTTGGGGTAAGTTCCATTTTCCGGTTCAGGTAATCGTAGCCGTCTGTCACAATCTCGCTGCACCGCTGCTGCAGGGATTCTATGGTGGAATCCATACGGCTCTGGAAAAACCACTCCACCGTCTCCTGCAGCTTACTATCCACCAGTTTCCCGCTCTCCTTCAGCAACTGCTCCCTCTCTTTCTGATTCCGGGACGCAATTTCCTGCAGCGTATCCAGATTGATTAAGGTCACCTGGGGTTCTTTTGCAAAGGCGGTGTCGATATCTCTGGGAGCCGCCAGATCCAGGAAAGCCAGAGGCCCCGCGGGAGAGAAATCCTCTTTCCGTATAATCAGATGGGGCGAAGATGTGGCGCTGACCACAATTTCACACTGTCTGACAGCCTGCCTCCAGTCTTCGTAAGGAATTACCTCCAGCCGGGGAAATTCCTCCCGGAGCTTTTTCGCATGGGAATAATTCCTGCTGCAGGCAATGACCTGGATTCCCTGATATTCATATATGTATTTCAATGCAAGAGACGCTGTTTTCCCGCTGCCGATGACCAGAATCCGTTTCCCCCCGATACCGTAGTCCTCCTGCAGCTTCCGCACACCGATATAACTGACAGACAAAGGCTTTTCGCTGACCTTCCATTCCGTTTTAATCTGCTTTGCGCAGGTGATGGCGTCCCGCACCACTTTATTCAGTTCCTTTCCGCTGTAACCCATGGTTCTGGAATAATCCAGCGCCTCTTTTACCTGCCCCAGAATCTGGTCTTCCCCCAGCACCAGGGATTCCATGCCTGCGGCAATCCGGAACAGATAGCCCATGGCTTCCTTCCCGGACAGCTTCATCAGATATTCTTTCAAATCCACATCCGGAAACATGGATTCATATATTTCCTGTATCTGCCTCTGCTGCTCCTCTGTCTCATACAGATAATAGACCTCGCTTCTGTTACAGGTGAAAAGCACCATACACTGTTCCACCCCTGCCTTTTCCCCTTTCTGGAAAAATTCCAGCTTCATGGCATCTGTGAAAGAGGTCTTATCCCGGACGTCAAGTCCGGCTTTCTTATAGTTTATCCCCAAAAAACCAAACTGCATGGTTTCCTTCATCTCCTTGTTGCGTTTTATAGAAAAAGAATGCGCCTGCGCATTCTTCGCGCGCGAGCGGATTGCCTGGCAATAAATTTCCTCTCCGCGAGCTGTGCATATTAATTTTTATCTTATAGGAAGACACTTTCACGCTTTAGCGTGACAAGGTCTTTCCTGTCTTTCCTATAAGATAAAAAACGAGGCTGCACATCCGGCAGCCCCGCTTATGCTTATTCAGCATAACATATTTTTCGTCATATAGGAAGATAAATTATTCCTCCGGCGTCTCTAGCCAATATACCCTGCGAAAAGGAATGCAAAGATATAGGAAGATGCGGCCACACATGCCCAGGTAATTCCCCCCAGAGCAATGGGCTTGAGGCCTTTGGAAAATACATCCTTAAACTTAATCTTAAATCCTACGCCCGCCAGTGCGGAAGCAAACAGGAATTTACTTACCACTTTCAGCAGATTACTTCCCACATCGCTGAATACACCATATGTATTCAGGCCTGCCATTACCACAAACCAGAGAATGAACATGGGGAATGTTTTCTTTACTACTGCCAGAATGCTGTCGTTGCTTCCTGCTTCACCATTCTTCTTAGCGTCTCTTGCCATCAGAACAGTCCATACGATAGCCACAAAAATCAACATGGTGGTACGCACCAGTTTTACATTCAGAGCTCCGCTGAATTCCGGATTGCCAATCATGGCCTGGTAAGTTGCCTGAGCTCCGGCCACAGAAGATGTATCATTGATAGCTGTTCCTGCCACAAATGCAAACTGATTCTCGGTAAATCCGATTGCCGGTGCAATATACGGATAGGAGAATGCTGAAATTGTATCAAACAGGAAGATTGCCGCCATACCAAATGCGATTTCCGCATCTGTTGCCTTGATAATACGGCTTAAAGTAGCAATTGCAGTTCCGCCGCAGATACAGGTTCCGCCGCCTACCAGAACAGAAGTATTCTTTGTAACTCCGATTTTTCTGCCCACCAGCATTGCAACTGCAAAGGACAGACAGATGTTGAACAGGATTAAAGGCAATGCCCTTACGCCGGTTCCCATAATGTCAGCAAAGCTCAGTGTTCCGCCGGTCATGATAATACCCCAGTTCAGAAACTGTTTGCTGCAGTAGGTAGTTCCTTCTTTAAAATCCTTATCCACAGAAGGGATAATGTTGCAGATAATCATGGAAACTAATAATGCAACCATCGGTCCGCCCATAACCACGCGCCCGAATACGGAAGACTGCAAATCTGTAGATTTTGTCGCCAGATATCCAATCACCAGGCACAGTATGATGGCGCCATATTTTTTCTTTGAACCCATCTCTCAAATTCCTCCCAAATTAACAGGTTGCTCCTCCTGCCAGATGAAGCTGTGCATCCAGTATTTCCTGTTTTCTTTCTAAAATATCATTTGCCAGAAGCTGTTTTTCCACTTCCTCAAATCCGATTCTCGCAATGGTATCTGCGAAACGCTCTCCCGTCTTGCCCTGTTCACGGAAGAACAGAATTGCTTTTTCCACGGTATCCAGAAGTTCTTCTTCCGTGGTGAAAATTTTGGATAAAGGCTGTCCGTGAGCAACTTTCTTGCCCCATCTTCCGCCTATGTAAATCTTATATCCCGGTGTTCCCTCCTCAATCACATCAAACGGACACTGCTCGATACAACGTCCGCAGTTGTTGCAGGTATCTTTGTCAATGGCAAGTTCACCGTCTTCCACTTTTGCCGCGCCCATGGGACAGGCAGTTTCCACCTGGCATTTCTTGCAGCCGTTGCACATATCTTCGTCCACGTTCGGAATAAGCTGGCCCACAATACCCAGATCATTCAGGTCAGGTTTTACACAGTTGTTGGGGCAGCCGCCTGTTGCAATTTTAAATTTATGCGGCAGCTTCACGGTATGATATCCCTTGTAGAAACGCTCATGGATTTTCTGAGATAAATCAAAGGTATCATACAGTCCGTACTGGCAGGTGGTTCCCTTGCAGGATACTACCGGACGAACCAGCGAACCGGTACCGCCGGTTTCAAGGCCAGCCTTTGCAATGTACTCACGGAACGGCTCAATATTGTCAAAATGAATTCCCCGTACCTCAACGGTAAGACGTGTGGTAAATTCCACATCGCCGTTTCCGAACTTCTCTGCTGCCTCTGCAATCACTTTGGTCTGTTCTGCTGTGATTTTACCATTTACGGTAATCACACGTCCGTTAAATAAATCTGTTCCTTTGTTGTTCAGAAATCCGAGTCCTTTTACTCTTTTGATTTCTTCCGGTTTAATTGTGCATCCCATGTCTCTCAATCTCCTTTTTCTGTTTTTTATGCTTCCACATCATTAAATGTAATACCGCCTTCCAGCACCTTTGTATTCTTATAGCCGTAGAATTTCAACCGGTTCTGGAGCAGGTAAGCTCTCTTGCCTTTATTACATACCAGCAGTATCTTATCATCCGGCTCCAGACCTTCTACAGGCCCTTCCACTGTGGTCAGCTCCACATAAGGCGCTCCCTCAATGGACGGCGCCAGGCAGGCGTCCACTACCTTATAGCCTTCTGCCGCCCCTGCCGCATATTCCGCCGGGGTAAATGTCTCGAATTTACCGTTGATTTTGTTCATCAGAACATTCAGCGTATGCTCGAAGGGGTGAATGGCTGTGGAAAAAGGCGGTGCATAAGCCAGATCCATATCTGCCAGGTCGGTAAGGGTTCCTTTCAGCATAATACCTGTAACTGCAATATCCACTACCTTATCCACTGCTCCTGCGCCGATTACCTGTACGCCCAGAAGTTTCAGGGAATCCTTATCTGCAATCATTTTAATTACAAAAGTGCCTGCTCCGGGGAAATAATGTGCTTTGTCATCCACAACAGTAATTACGCTGACCGGATGGAAGCCTTCTGCCTCAGCCTGCGCTTCTGTCAGTCCGGTTCTTCCCACGTTCAGTCCCGGCAGCTTACATACGGCAGTTCCCAGCACACCCCGGTATCCAAGATTTGCGCCCATGATATTCTGAGCAATCAGACGTCCGCTGATGTTGGCTGTGGAGCCCATGGGGGACCATGCAGCCTTTCCGGTCAGAGCGTTGTGAACCATTGCACAGTCTCCTGCCGCATAGATATCGGGAAGATTTGTCTCCCCGTTCTCATTTGTCATAATGGTTCCCTTAAACATTTCCAGTCCGATTCCCTCCAGAAATGCCGTGTTGGGCCGGATTCCGGCACTGAGTACCACCAGATCCGCCTTGTATGCTTTCTTACTGGTAATTACCTTTTCAACTTTTCCGTCTCCTTCGATTCCGGTTACCGCCACTCCCGTTACCACCGGGATTCCGCTTTCCTGCAGTTTGCCTTCCACATATTCAGCCATCTCCGCGTCAAATCCGGGAAGAGCATGTTCCGCCATATCCAGCACGAAAGGACGAACGCCCTGCAGTTTTAAATTCTCTGCAATTTCCAGGCCAATGTAACCTGCGCCTACTACTACGGCACGTTTTACATTTCCCGCATCCACCACGTCACGAATCTGAATGGCGTCTTCCGGCGTCCTTACAAAGAACACATTTTCCAGATCACAGCCTTCCATGGGAGGTTTCACAGGGCTTGCTCCAACGGAAATAATCAGTTTGTCGTACTCATGAACCTGTTCCTCTCCGGTCTTCAGATTCCTGGCCACAACTTTTTTTCCTTCCGGGTCAACCTTTACCGCTTCCGTCTCTGTCAGCACGGTAACGCCTGTCAGTCTGGAATACTTCTCCGGTGTGTTCACAATCAACTGCTCCCGGTCCTCAATCACATGGCCCACATAATAGGGAAGGCCGCAGCCTGCATAGGAAATGTCAGCCCCTTTATTCAGGACAACCACTTCATTCCCGCGGTCTTCCCGCATCAGTTTTGCAGCCACTTTGGTTCCGGCAGCAACGCCTCCAAGAACTAATACTTTCATCTCATACCTCCTTCATCTATTGAAAATCGACAAAATTTTCTATATTATTATGATAGCACTTGTTAAATTCCGCGTAAAATAGTAAAATTCAAATAGTACCATAGGCATTATCCTATAGATAAACGGAAGAAAACGGAGGAGTCATTATGGCTACTTTAAAACAACTGAAAACCTTTATTGCAGTAGTGGAATATAAGAAGATGAGCGAAGCCGCCAGACGTCTGTACATTTCCCAGCCCACCGTAAGCCAGATTATCTCAGACCTGGAAAACGAATATCAGACCAGACTGTTTGAACGGTTCCCCAGAGAGCTGAAAATCACCCCGGCAGGTATGCTCCTGTTAGACAGCGCCAGAGAAATTGTCGCAAGCCACGAACATCTGGAACAGTCCATGAAACATGCCAATTCCCTGCGCCCCCTGCGTATCGGCGCAACCCTCACCATCGGTAATACCATGATGGGCGCACTGGTGGAAGAGCTGAACCGCCTGCACTCCGACATTGACGTAACCGTATTTGTGGACAATACCAAAATCATTGAACACCGGATGATTAACAATGAACTGGACATTGCACTGGTAGAAGGAATCATCGTCCGGCAGGAAATTATGACGGAACCTGTTATCGAGGATTCCCTCTGCGTCATCTGCGGCAATAAGCATCCCTTTGCCTCCAGAGACTCCATATCCATCGAAGATCTCAGACATCAGGATTTTATTATGCGGGAAAAGGGAAGCGGAACCCGTGCCATTTTTGAAAATATCATGCTGACCCATCACATTCCTTTTGTAACGAGATGGGAATGCAGCAGCCGCTGCGGGATTGTGGATGCAGTACGCCATAACCTGGGCCTTGGCATCCTGTCCCGGCGCTGTATCACAGAGTATGTGGAAAAGGGTGAAATCCGTTCCCTGCCTCTGGAAAATGTATCCATGAAACGGTATTTTTATCTCTGCCATAACCAGAGCAAGCCTGTTACCTCCCAGATGCAGGATTTCATCCAGCTTGTGGAATCCCTGCCCCGTACACAAACATAACCCCTCTGCCAGATTAATCTCCTGACATAAAAAATCTTTCTGTTTTATTTTCCCGGTTAAATTCTGCCAATATGGGAATACTGTTTCCGTATTCGTATTATCTGTCATCCTAATTTCACAGGAGGTCATTATGTCCAAAGATTATATAGCAGAATTTCGGGGAGATTTGCAGGAATTCCATGAAATGACGGAAAAATTTTACCGGAAAGACATAAATATCGCAGAATATAAGCGCTTTTCCGGAGGTTTCGGAAGTTATGCCCAGAGAGGCGGCGCCTCCAGTATGCTGCGTCTTCGCCTGACCGGCGGAGAAATCCGCAAAGAACAGCTTCTGTTTATTGCGGAAAGTATCGAAAAATACAAAATTACACTGGTACATTTTTCCACCTGCCAGAGTCTGCAGCTTCACAACCTGTCTGAGGCGCAGGTCTGCGCCCTGATAGAAGAATCCTTCGACCATGGCATTATCACCAGAGGCGGCGGAGGCGACTATCCCAGAAATGTCATGTGTTCCCCTCTCTCCGGCGTACAGAAGGGAGAATATTTTGACGTTCTTCCCTACGCAAAAGCTGCCGCTGACTATCTGCTTGGATTTATCCATACCGTAAAACTTCCCCGGAAGTTAAAGGTATGCTTTTCCAGTTCTCAGGAAAACATCACTCATGCCACATTCCGGGATCTGGGGTTTGTGGCCACAGAACGAAACACCTTTGACGTATACAGCGCAGGAGGTCTGGGCCGGGAGCCCCGCATGGGAGCTCTGGTGGCCTCTGATGTGGAGCCTTCCGGAATCCTTTACTGTATCAAAGCAATGGTGGATACCTTTGTCACTTACGGGAACTATGAAAACCGCGGAAAATCCCGTACCCGCTTCATGCAGGATACTCTGGGATGCGAAGGTTATATTCAGGCATTTCAGGAAAAGCTGTCTCTGGCATATTCCGAAGAACATCTGGATATTCATCCTGATATTCCGGTAACAGCCAAACCGGGGGACGGAACCACTCCCCGCCATCCCCGTATAATCCCTCAGAAACAGGAAGGGCTGTACGCCCTGCACTACCATCCGCCCGGCGGCAGCCCTCACCCGGAATTTTTCCGCAGCCTGTACAACGCCATCCTTCCCATGGAGGATGCGGTGCTTCGGATTTCTCCGGACCAGAGCCTTTATATTCTCAATCTGACCGGCTCCGAAGCGGAAAAGCTGCTGCCCCTGACTGCAGACAGCGCGGAAACCTTATTTGAAACTTCCGTATCCTGTATCGGCGCTTCCATCTGCCAGATTGGCGCCAGAGATTCCCAGGCTCTGCTGGCTGCCTGCCTGAAACGTGTCCGTCAGGAGCATTTTCCTGACGGAGTGCTTCCCAAAATTCATATTTCCGGCTGCCCCTCCTCCTGCTCCGGCCATCAGATTGCTTCTCTTGGCTTTCGGGGCGGCGTCCGGCAGACTCCGGACGGACCGCGCCCGGCCTTTGCCGTATATGAAATGGGCTGCCCCCTCCGGGGCCGGGAAGCATTCGGCACGGAACTGGGCCTTATGCTGGAATCTGAAATTCCTGAATTTCTCGTGGAACTGGGAACGGAGATTGCTGCCCGCAGCATGACTTACGAACAGTTTGTGAAAGAGCACCATGATGATTTTCTGAACATTGTAAAAAAATATCTGTGATTCCGTTCTGACAGAATTCACACATTTTACGGACTTTGCAGCAGGTGCAAAGTCCTGTTCTGAACTGTTACCGAAAACTTTCCCATTTTCCAAAAAGAAGTTGCAAAAACCTTAATTCACATTATAATGGAGTTATATCATACGGAGGAATCTATACTGCCACCGGAGTCCACCTGTACAGTTCCACCGATTTATACAACTGGACAGACGAGGGCGTTGTCTTAAAGCCCATGTCATCCGAAAATGATTTCCGGACAGATTATTTCCGTAATCTGTATGGAGCACTACAACAATCAATATTATATGGTGGATTCCGGCCTGCGCCAGTACGCTGTGGCAGACAGCCTGTACGGCCCATGGTCCTCCCATCCCCTTATGATGTGGAACGGAACAGAAACCACCCCTGTTGACTATCACACGGAAAGCAGCAGCGTGCTTCCGGTACCCACGAGTCAGTGCTGTACTTATATCCACATAGGCGACAGCTGATTTCTCTTTCACTCCATATTCCCAACCCCCTGCAGATTCTGTTCATAAAACCTCTGCCGGTCCACCGGCTTTCCATAATAGAAGCCCTGAATATAATCGGGACTCAGCCTGCGCAGCTTCATCAGTTCTTCCTCCGTCTCTATTCCCTCAAAGCAGACGCCCATGCCAATGCTGTGAGCCATGTCCACAATATGCCCGATCAGCTTATAGTCAAAATCACTGGAGACCGCCTTAGAGGTAAAGCTCCGGTCCAGTTTCAGCAGATTCACCCGGAGATTCTTCAGATAAGCAAGGGAAGAATAACCCGTCCCAAAATCATCCAGCGCAATCTTGACCTGATTCTCATTCAGCACATCCAGCAGCCGCTGCACCGAATCATCATAGGAAATCATCCCGCTTTCGGTAAATTCAAACAGTACCGTTCCCGGATTGATGCCCAGCTCCCGAATTGCCGCCATAATTCCGCTTACCACATCCGACTTGCAGATCTGAATAAAAGAAAGATTGATATTGATGCGGAAATTCGGTATCATTTCCTGCCACTCCATCCCCTGACGCATGGCAGTCTGATACACCCACTCTCCCACCGGAATAATCAGGCCGCTCTCCTCCAGAATGGGAATGAAAATTCCCGGGGAAAGCATTCCGTATTCTCCACAGGAAAACCGAAGCAATGCCTCCGCACCCACAATCTGTTCTGTCTTCACGGAAATAATGGGCTGATAAAACACTTCAAATCCTTCGAACCCGTGATTCACCGCATAACGGAGCTTCTCCTGAATATCCAGACTCTTCATATAAGCCTTATAATCTTCCTCCCGGAAAATATAAGAACAGTTCTTGCCGTTTTTCTTGGCCATGCCCAGCGCAAATTCAGAATAATTGCTCAAATCCTCAAAATCCAGCTCTTCACTGGAAAATCCCACCACGCCGGAAGAAATGGTATAAAAGTTCCGGTATCCCTGCTCCCTGCGCTGTTCTTCAATCAGAATCCGGACCTGGTGATATTTCTTCCGGGCCTCCTGCACGTCATCTTCCATAAGCAGTACCAGAAATTCGTCTCCGTTTACTTTATAGCAGCGTTCTGTCCCGCTGACCTGCTCCATACACTGGGCAATCATTTTCAGAACACCGTCTCCCACCTCTATCCCATAGCGCTCATTCACTTCCTTAAAATTATCCACGCCGATGCGAAGCAGCGTTCCCCGTCTTCCTTTCTTCCTGATTTTCTTATAATCCAGCTGAAACTGACGTTCCGCAAACAGTCCCGTCACATCATCTGCCTTGCGCTTGCTTCCGATTTCCGTAATTCTTCCCACCAGCATCCGGCTCATTTCCCTGGTATCCTGAATTACCACACCGCGGCAGCTGATCCAGACCAGGCGCCCCTCCCGGTCCATCCATCGGTATTCCATATCATGTTCCGTCCCGCCCATATATTTCAGACGGTCCAGATCTTCCGATAAAGCCGGAAAATCCTCCGGATAAATTACCTGCTCCAACACTTTTCCTGCATTGGAAAAATGTGCGGAAGGCAAATCAAACTTTTCCAGCGCACGTTGGGAAATACTGTACTCATCTTCGTCCAGATCCAGCAAAAACAGATAGTCATCGGTACATCTGCCAAATACTTCCATAATATACTCAAATTCTTCTTTTCCCGCAAGATTAAACGACGCTTTTTTCTCCATAACTTTGCTCCACATCTTTTCTCACTTCTATCCTGTGTTTCATAAATACTTACCTTAATTGTACCACTTTTTATAAGTTTTTCAATAAAATCAAAAAAAATTTTCGTTTTTTCTGTACAAAATGCAAAAAACTCTTGACCGATATACCGGTATATCGTATAATGAGCCTATAAAATAAAAAAGGAGGAAGTTATGAGTAAAGTTGGTTTTATCGGTCTGGGCATTATGGGAAAACCCATGGCCCTGAACCTGTTAAAAGAAAAGGTTGACCTGCTGGTATACGACCTGAACAAAGAGGCTGTGGAAGAAGTGACAGCAGCCGGTGCATCTGCCGGTACTTATGGGGAAATCGCCGCCCAGTGCAGCATTATTTTCCTGATCCTTCCCAATGGAGACATTTCCAAAGAAGTTCTGTTCGGAAAAAGCGGACTGGCCTCTGCCATGACCAGCGGAACCATTGTCTGTGATATGAGTTCCGTCACTCCTGTGGAATCCCAGGAATGCTATCACGAGCTGGCCAAAATCGGGGTGGGTTTTGTGGACGCCCCCGTATCCGGCGGCGAACCCGGAGCCATCAACGGAACACTGGCTTTCATGGCAGGAGGCGACCAGAAAGACTTTGACGCTCTGATGCCCTGTTTCAATATCATGGGTTCTTCAGCAGTGCTGATTGGCGGCAGCGGCAGCGGTTCTGTCACAAAGCTGGCCAACCAGATTATTGTCAACAACACCATTGCCATTGTATCCGAGGCCTTTGTCCTGGCCACAAAAGCCGGCGCGGATCCCTTAAAGGTATATCACGCCATTCGGGGCGGACTGGCCGGAAGCGCTGTGCTGGATGCCAAAATCCCCATGATTGTGGAACGGAATTTCGTACCCGGAGGCAAAATATCCATCAATCACAAGGACATCAAAAATGTAGTGAACACCGCCCACTCTCTGGATGTACCCATCCCCTACTCCGCCCAGTTGTATGAAATCCTGCAGACCCTGAAAATCCACGGACATATGAACGACGATCACGGCGGAATCGTACAGTATTTTGAAGGGCTGGCTGACGTGCAGGTAAAAAAAACAGAAGAATAGAAAGGAGGTCCCCATGTCATTACATGCAGATGTGCTGAATTCTTACGCTCCGGTGGACGAATCCCTGGCCGATACGCTCCTGGAGCAGGAAATTTCCAAAAACAGCAAAAAAATTGTGGTGCTGGATGACGACCCTACGGGCGTCCAGACCGTCCATGACATTTCCGTATATACCAGCTGGACAAAAGACAGCATCACCCAGGGATTTGCAGAAGAAAACAAACTGTTCTACATACTGACAAATTCCAGGGGATTTACAGCGGCGCAGACAGAACAGGTGCATAAGGAAATTGCGGCTGTTGTGGATGAAGTTTCCAGGGAAACCGGAACCGAATACATTTTTATCAGCCGAAGCGACTCCACCCTCCGGGGACATTATCCCCTGGAAACCGCAGTCCTGAAAGAATCTTATGAAAAAAACACCGGAAAACCTGTGGACGGTGAAATTCTCTGCCCCTTCTTCCG
>Ga0137306_102392_pt1 | contig 15795 bp, 15 predicted proteins | sample Inofroosms_March_FD_97187 | JGI IMG/M metagenome (GOLD analysis project Ga0137306, IMG submission 97187) | Mouse cecal microbial communities from Vienna, Austria - N-Acetylneuraminic and N-Acetylglucosamine D2O microcosms_March | ecosystem: Host-associated > Mammals > Digestive system > Large...
CTTTCCATTCTTGCGGCGGTTGAGTTTGTAAAAGAACACTTTGGGATTGCGATGAAGAAGAGGGAAATTGTGTGCGGACATTCCGGGCAGAATAATCAGTGTATCGGGAAACGGTGTCCGTTTGCGAAGTGTAATCATGAATAGTTTCTGCCGGATGCTCCGGAAAACGTCATATGGTCATGGTATGGAATGTCTCGGAGGAACGATTTTCTGTTGTCATAGGAGATATGGTTCAGAGGATGAAAGTCTGCCAGGCCGCAGGCATGATTTGCCGTTTTGCAGCCTGACAGGAATCTGTATTTTCTACCTTTCCCCCATCGGCACATACGGACACTCGTCCTGTACGCTTACATATGAAGGGCGGATAATCTTATCCTGATTGGTCAGCTCTTCCATCCGGTGGGCGCTCCAGCCGGCCACACGGGCGATGGCGAACATGGGGGTATACAGTTCTACGGGCAGCCCCAGCATACTGTATACAAGGCCGCTGTAGAAGTCCACGTTTACGCTGACGCCTTTGTAAATTTTCCGTTCCTCGGAGATGATCCGGGGCGCCAGCCGGTCTACCATTTCATACAGGCGGAATTCGGGTTCCCGGCCTTTTTCTTTGGAAAGCTGTTCCACAAAGGACTTGAAAATGACGGCTCTCGGATCAGAGATGGAGTACACGGCATGTCCCATTCCATAGATCAGTCCTTTCCGGTCAAATGCTTCTTTATGCAGCAGTTTGCGCAGATAGTCGGCCACCTGTTCTTCATCCTTCGTATTTTTTACGTGCTTTTTCAGATCCGCAAACATTTCCATTACTTTGATATTGGCGCCGCCATGCTTGGGACCTTTCAGAGAACAGAGCGCCGCCGTGATAGCGGAATAGGTGTCGGTGCCGGAGGAAGAAACCACATGGGTAGTAAAACTGGAGTTATTTCCGCCGCCGTGATCCATATGGAGAACCAGCGCCAGATCTAAAATCTTCGCTTCCAGGGGTGTGTATTTTTTATCGGCCCGGAGCATGCGCAGGATATTTTCCGCTGTGGACAGATTTTCTTTGGGACGGTGGATGTAAAGGCTGCGGTTGTTGGTGTAATGGTTAAAAGAATGGTAGCTGTAAACGGCTAACATGGGCATGACGCTGATTAACTGGATGGACTGGCGAAGGACATTGCTGATTTCTGTGTTGTCAGCGTATTTATCATAGGAGGCCAGCGTCAAAATTCCCCGTGATAAGCTGTTCATCATATCCTTTCCGGAGGCTTTCATAATCACGTCCCGGACAAAATTTTTCGGCAGAGTCCGGCTTTTCGCCAGCAATTTACAGAACTGTGCCAGTTCCTCGGAGTCGGGCAGCTTGCCAAACAGCAGCAGGTAGATGGATTCTTCGAAGCCCATCCGGTTTTCATCCAGAAATCCGTGGCACAGATCTTCCACGTCGATGCCTCTGTAATACAGCTTACCCTCACAGGGAACTCGTTTTCCGTCTACGGTTTTTGTTGCGTTGATCGTTGAAATCTTAGTAAGGCCGGCAACAACGCCTACGCCGTTTAAATCTCTTAATCCTCGATATACCTTGTGGGTGGTGTATAGTTCCTGGTCGATCAGGAGATTGGCCTTATACCGTTCCGTCAATTCCTGAAAAATGTTTTTTCCGTCGTTCTGATTGTTCAATATACATCATCCTCTCTGTCTTTCAAACAATGTGTTGCTAAAGTGATAAACATGTGAAGTTATTTTACAATTGAAAGAATATTCTGTCAACCTGAACTTTTCCATATCATTTAGGAAAGTTCTCCGGATTTCCATGTGATACAAAAACGCTCCGCCTGGGATGCGCACGCAAAAAATCTCCGGGGAATATAATAAAAAGAAAGAAATCCAAAAGGTGAGCATATGCCTTACTGGATGATAGAATTGCTGATCCTGGTGGTCGCATTGTCCGTAGATGCCTTTGCGGCCAGTTTTGTATATGGAGCGGACCGGGTGAAAATCCCTCCGATGTCCGTGCTGGTGATTGCGGGAATATCCAGCGGTATTTTATTTCTGTCTTTATGGCTGGGGGACCGTGTGGAAGACTGGATGCCGGAATGGGCTGTCAGGCAGGCCAGTTTTTTTCTTCTGTTTCTTCTGGCAGCGATTAAATTGTTTGACAGCTCCGTAAAAAGCCTGATCAGAAGGCTGGGGACGATTCACAAGGAGATGGATAAGCGGTTAAAAGTATCTGTTTTTAATCTTCATCTGATCCTGTCGGTGTATGCCGACGTGGAAAAAGCCAATCCCGATGACAGTGTCCTGACGCCGGCGGAGGCGCTGTCTCTGGGGACGGCTCTTTCCCTGGACAGCGGCCTGGCCGGAATCGGCGCAGGGCTGGTGTCCGGCCATCTGTGGACGGCCGTCCTGTTTTCCATGGCGGCAAATGTGGCGGCCGTGGCGGCCGGCAGCAGTCTGGGCGGTCTGACCGCCAGGAAAATCAATCTGAATCTTTCCTGGATCAGCGGCCTGCTGTTATTGCTTTTAGCCTTTGGGAAATTGCTCTGAGGCTTTGGATTTTGTCCGGAAGGACATATTTTGTAAGGTCTTTTCCGGAACAGCCGCGTTCTGTGCCGGAGCTGTTTGGCCGAAGGCCTGCCGGTCGGAGGAATGAGAGTCTGCCGGCAGAGTATGTTGTTTCTGTTTCCTGGGCAGCAGCAGTTCATGAGCCAGCAGAGGTGCCATGGACAGACAGAGCAGGGAGCCCCATTCCGTCAATGTCAGCTTTACGGTGCGGAAGGCGGCGATCAGCCAGGGAATCTCCGTTACCATGACCTGGAGGCCGATGCCCGTCAGCAGGGAAAGAATCATCAGCTTGTTTGCTCCAAGGTCCATGCAAAACAGGGATTTTTCCCGGTCCCGCATACCGATGGCGTGAAACAGTTGGGAAATACCCAGCACGGTAAAAGCATAGGTCTGAGAGTGGGCCAGAATATCCGGTTTCGACAGAGCTGACGCCAGATTTTCTAAAGTAATGGGCAGACCGTCATTTGTTAAATACATGCAGGGACACTTGATAAAAGCGGCCAGGCTGATCAGGGCGATGAGAAAGCCGTAAAATATGGTACAGCTTAAGCCTCCGCCGGAAAACAGTCCTTCGGACCGTTTTCTGGGCGGCTTTTTCATCAGTGTATCCAGATCATTTTCATCCACGCCCAGAGCCAGAGCGGGCAGGGAATCGGTGATCAGGTTGATCCACAGGATATGGCTGGCCTTTAAAGCGGGGGGCAGCTTAAGCGCCACGGTCAGCAGCATGGTGATAATCTCGCCGAAATTGGAGGAAAGCAGGAAGATCACGGACTTTTTGATGTTTTCGTAAATGCTGCGTCCTTCCTCGATGGCTTTTTCAATGGTGGAAAAGTTGTCGTCTGCCAGAATCATGTCCGAAGCGTTTTTGGCTACGTCCGTGCCGTTTTTTCCCATGGCCACGCCGATATCGGCGGCTTTCAGAGAAGGGGCGTCATTTACACCGTCGCCTGTCATGGCCACGATATTTCCCGATTCTTTAAAGGCGGTTACGATCCGTACTTTGTGGGAGGGGGAAACTCTGGCGAACAGAGAGATTCCCCGGATGCGCCGGGCCAGCTCCTGGTCGGAGAGGCGGTCGATTTCATGGCCGCTTAAACACTGGGCCGGGGTGTCGGCGATATGAAGTCCTTTGGCTACGGCCAGTGCGGTGTCCATATGATCTCCGGTAATCATAACCGTTTTTACGCCGGCCGCTTTCAGTTTTAAGACGGTGGAAGCGGCCTCCGGCCTGGGGGGATCGATCATGCCGGCCAGGCCCACAAAGGTCAGATTTGTTTCCGAAAGCCTGCCGGTGAGACCTTTTCCGTCCGTGTCGGAACCGGAGCTGCCGGACTGGTCGGAGGCCCCTTTCATGGCCAACGCCAGCACCCGGCATGCGTGGGAGGACATCTGACGGAGGGCGGAGGAAATTTCTTGGCGGTGTGCCTCGGTGAGACGGTGAACCCTGCCGCGGATCAGGATGTGGCTGCACTGTTTCAGAACGAAGTCGGGAGCGCCTTTTGTATAAGAGACGCCGTTTTTGTGCAGGGTCGTCATCATTTTCCGGGAAGAATCAAAGGCCAGTTCCCCGGTTCTTGGATTCTGCCGTTCCAGATGTTCCTTTCGCAGCCGGTGGGTCTGTCCCAGGTCCAGAAAGGCCAGTTCGGTAGGATCTCCGATCCGCTGTCTGTCCGTAAGGAAAGCGTCGTTGCATAAAATCAATCCTTCCAGGAAGGTGCGGTGGGCGCCGGTGTTTAGCTGGTCCGGCGTAAACCAGCTTCGGTCGGTGAAGCAGCGGACCACGGTCATCTGGTTCTGGGTTAGGGTGCCTGTCTTATCAGAGCAGACCACATCTACGGCGCCCAGCGTTTCCACGGAGGGCAGGCGTTTTACGATGGCATTGACCTTTACCATCCGGGAGACACTTAAAGCCAGTACGATGGTGACTACGGCGGGAAGTCCCTCCGGAACGGCGGCCACTGCCAGGGAGATGGCGGTGAGAAACATTTCCGCCGGGTTGCGGTGCTGCAGCATGGCCAGAAAAAAGAGGAAAGCGCACAGGACGACGGAGACGACGCTTAACAGTCCGCCCAGGTCGGCCAGTTTTTTCTGCAGCGGTGTCAACTGGTCAGGGGTCTGGCTGATCAGTCCGGCGATCTTTCCGATTTCCGTGTTCATGCCGATGGCGGTAACGATTCCCTCTCCACGGCCTCCGGTGACGTTGGTGGACATATAGGCCATGTCCTTTCTGTCGCCCAGAGGCAGCCGGTCGGTGGAGTGAAAGGTGTGGTCCTTTTCCACGGGGACTGCTTCTCCGGTAAGGGCGGATTCCTCGATTTTCAGTCCGCTGGCCCAGGTCAGCCGAAGGTCGGCGGGCACCTGCCGTCCGGTTTCCAGACAGACGATGTCCCCAGGGATCAGATCCTTTGCCGGAATCTCCACAGACTGTCCGTTTCGCTTGATGACGGCTCTGGGGCTGGTCATCTTTTTTAGGGCCTCCAGAGCTTTCTGTGCCTTTCCTTCCTGTATAATGCCGATTATGGAATTCATGGCGACTACCGTTCCGATAATCATAGCGTCTCCCCCTTCTCCCAATAAAATGGAGATAGCGGCGGCGACCAGCAGAATCAGAATTAACGGGTCGGTGAATTGCTGGAATAGTGACTGGAAAAGTGATTTTTTCTTTTCCTCTTGCAGTACATTTTGTCCTCGTTCCATAGAGCCTCCCTGGGGTGAATAAAATAAAGTGAGCCGTCACGGCTTTTTATAGATAAGCCTATGCGGCGAAACGGCGGAGTATGCCTGTACTTTCAGGACAATGCGGAAGGACCAAAAGCAGAAACCGGACCCGGCAGACCGGTATTTTCGCAGAAAGTCGGATCAAAAGCGGACAAACTGTCATAAACGAGGGGATATAATCATAGGGTAATAGATATGAGGAAGTTTTTAGGCGCCGAAGGGAGTTATGGAGGGCTTGGAAGGCCTGCAGCGGAACTTTAAAAACAGCGAAAGGCCGTACAAGCCCCGGAAGGATTTGCAGACGCTGAAGCGGCTGGAAATTCTTCCGGAGCATAGGGGCTTGGAAGGACTGTAGCGGAACTTTAATTAGGAGGAATGTGCTTATGAAAATCGAACATCCATTGGCTTGTTTTTTACAGTATTCTGTTTTCCAGAAAGCCGCCGGCTGGTATTTTCGCAGAAAGCTGAGGAGTCCCTGTTTTATTATGCGGCAGAATCAGAACTGGACCGTGGTCACCTTTAACCGTATCTAACATTGCCGCCGCCTGTTTTGTCTGGACTTTGCCGGAAGAATCCGATATAATGTATACACTGACACGGACAACCTGTCATTGAATGCATTTTAAGAAAGCATCCTGCCGGGGCGCTGTCCTGGAAAGCAGGATGAGTTTGGAGGTACGGACAATTGGAAAACAGCAGCAGCGGAAAATGGAATGTAGACTTATATCTGGAACGCATCGGAATGGAGCACCCAGAGAAGCCGGATCTGACATATTTAAACCGGCTGGTGGAACATCATCTGATACATATCCCTTTTGAGGCGTTGGACCTTTATACGGGACGGGCAGGAATCTCTCAGGATTTGGATGTTCTGTTCGAAAAAGTAGTGCTGAATAAAAGAGGCGGATATTGCTTTGAACTGAATAAATTATTCCAGTTTCTTTTAAAGAATCTGGGATATGACACCTACCCCTGTGTCTGCCGGGTGCAGAGGGGGGAAGAAGCGTCGAGGGGAATTACCCACAGAGGAAATATTGTCCGTTTGGAGGGCAGCCGTTTTTACTGTGACGTAGGTTTTGGAACGCCCATCAGCAGAGGTGCGGTGGAGCTTGTGCCGGGTGTCCGCCAGCAGGTCGGGACGGACCTGCTCTGGTTTGAGCCCTATCGTCAGTACTGGTTCGATCTGTTCCGCCAGCCTCAGGATCTGGTGAATGAGGACGGCAGCATTACGAAGGGAGAGCCGAAGCGGGAGCTGCGTGTCTGTATCGCCGAAGCGGAGGAACATGATTATGAGTTATTCAATGCAGTTACCAGCGGTCCTGAGGCCGTATTCCGCCAGAAGCTAATGCTGGCCAAACTGACGGAGGATGGTACCCTGACGGTCAATGAACAGATTTTCTCACGGATTGCGGGCAACCGGAAAACACACCGTCAGATAAAAGACGATGCCGAGCTGTGGCAGGTGGTGAAGGATGAATTCGGGATTGTGATGTGATCTTCCGGTGAAGATGACCGGTAAACAGTATTTTATGATGGGGCCGGCTCTGCGAAAGAGCGGCCCCATAAATCGTTGCAAAGCATCCGGTCAAATGTGCCTGCGGCGTATGGTGTCGTATTGTGATGAATTGGACAAAAAACCCCAAAAAACAACGGAGAAAACTGTAAATATTGCCAAAAATTTCACAATATGGAAATAAACCCTTGATTTTCCAGGGGGGGGGTAAAATGTTATTAGAAAATACCAGGGGGTGGAAAATCATGCAGCCGCTGTTGACGATACAGGCAGCTATGGACAGATGGATAGGGCATTTCGCGCCGGACTGGGTTCCGGAGCAGTCAGGGAGACGGCAGAGACTGGAGCCATGGCGGATTCTTCATGAAGGCGGTTTTCCCTGCCTGAAAGGGGAGGCGGCCCGGCAGGCTTTTAACCACATTGAAAAAAAGAATGCGGTTTATTTCCGTCCCGATGCCGATCCCTGTGATTTGGCCGCCGACCTCTTTCCCTGTACCGATGCGCTGGTTTTTGATTGTATGGGGGATATTTATATCGCTGACCGTTCCTTTACGTGGACTTATGTTCATACCCGCTATCCCTGGTGCGGACCGTATTTTGCAAGGTTTCAGAAAGGGTCAGAAACTGTCTGAGAAAATTTAACAGGATGACTTTACCAGTTTTCCGGGAGAGGAAACCGAGTACATCGTCATACAGATCACCGTAAGGAAACATTCTACTGTCAACTGTGTCAGAATCACACCGTTTAGCTGAAACAGCGTATTCAGGATAATTACTCCCGGAATAAACAGGATGACGTTGCGAAGCAGCGTGATCGTAAGAGAGCTTACCGCTTTTCCGAGGGCCTGGAAATAGGAGGTCACCATATTGATTATACCAAGCAGCGGGCCGTGGAAACAGAGCAGGCGTAAAAACCAGGCTGTCTGTAAGATCAGCGCTTCGTCGCTTAAAAAGACTTTGGAGAACGTACGGCTGCCAAAAAACAAAATAATCGTAAATGCGGCACCGAGTATAACACCGTAAATGACAGCGATCCGCATTGCTTTCGACAGATTGTCCCCGTCATTTTTGCCGTAATAATAGCCCAGAAGAGGCGCTGTACCCTGAGACAGCCCTACCAGAAGCATAATCGGAAACATATCGATTTTATACGCAATTCCATAAGAGGCAACCGCGTCAGAACCGTAGATGCCGATATAATTATTCAACACAATATTGGCGATACTCATCAGTACGGTAATCAGCGCTCCGGGGATTCCGATCTGAATCACTTTCTTTGCCATTTCCCAGTCTATAGAAAACCGTTTTGGAGAGACGGATATGAGCTGATTGTTTTTTCTTTCCTGTATCAAAAGGCAGGCCAGGTAGTAAACGGCTGCGCAAATGAATCCGACGGAGGTTGCCAGAGCAGCTCCTTTTGTGCCCATATTCATCAGAACGATAAATATCCAGTCAAGCAGGATATTCACCGCATTTCCAAGAGCCAGACCAATCGTTGCTTCCCTGACCAGGCCCACAGACCTGAACGAGTGAACCAAACCGTTAGACAGCATAATCGCCGGTGCTCCGATAAAAATCCACCGTAGATAATCACAAGTGTAGTTCATATTTTCCGTGTCCGCTCCCAGCAGGGATGCAATCGGCCGTGTAAACAACAGTCCCAGGACCAGCACAAGAATACCGCTGAATACCATTGCATATGTGCTGAAATGAAAACACTGCGCCGATTCTTCTTTCCTGCCTTTTCCGATTTGCCTTGCAATCACCGAGCTTGCGCCCATGCCGAATATACATGCGATCGACATGATAATCAGCAGTGCCGGAACACAAAGAGTTACTGCGGCAATCTGGGCCGGAATCTTTGTTAATGAGACGAAATACGTGTCGGCCAGATTGTAAATCAGCGTGGTTAATTGTCCCAGCATGGCCGGTATGCCGATGCTCAAAATTGCTTTTGGTATATTTTTTTCTTCAAATACGTTTGCCATTGTTTTGCTCCTTTTTCTTGTTATTATTGAAAGTATAGCGTATAATCATGGTAAAAAACGAGACATATGTCCTGTTAAGAGGCGTTTTATGAAAAAAATATATGATCCGAATAAGATCAAAAAGGCGGTTAATCACAGTATTTATAAAGAAATGCTGTATTCAACGAATGTTCCATTGTTTTTGCTTGCATACGCCCCCGGAGAAATTGTCGCTGCCCCCTGGCAGGAGCAGCCCTGTTTTCAGATTGTGCAAAAGGGGACGCTGTCCGTTTATTTTATCAGAGATGACGGAAGCCGGTACAGTTTGTCCAGCGGAGGCGAAAATTATATGATTGGTGAAATGAACTTATTTACAGGAAACGGGAATAGCGTATATGCCGAAGCCTCGGATCAGTTGCTTACCATAGCGATAGACAGTCATTTATATAAAGATCAGTTATTAAATAACATATATTTCATGCAGTCGATTGCGTCGGTTATGGCTGAGAAACTGATGATCATAACGAATATGGATGCATCGGCATCTACTTTATCCGACCGTATTATGAATTACATACGGTTTAAATGTGAAAATCAAAGACTTTGCGGATTGGAAAAGGCGGCGTTTGCGCTTCACTGCAGTTCGAGACAGTTACAGCGGCTGCTGAATGAACTGGTGGAAAAGGGGAGGGTTGAAAAGACTGGGAAAGGGAGTTATCGGATGGTGGCGGAGGAGAAACTGGAGGCTTATCAGAAACCATAGGATGGGGAAGAATATGGTTGATTTTTGTTTGGAAAGGTAGTATGTTATGCTTAATGAGCAGAGGAGGAATTGATTGCCATGGAAAAGAAAAAATTAATTATTATCGACGTTCAAAATGATTTTATCACCGGAAGTCTCGGAACGGAAGAAGCACGCCGTATGCTGCCCCGCCTGCTTGAGAAAGTCAGCCGTTTTTCAGGGGAAATTCTGCTGACACAGGACTCTCATTCGGACAATTATCCGGATACGCAGGAAGGAAAGCTGCTGCCGGTTTCACACTGCATCATTGGGACGGAAGGGTGGGAATTCCACCGGGATTTGGAAAAGCTCAGAGCAGAGAGAAACGCAAAGGTATACCGGAAGCCCTGTTTTGGGAGCGTCAGCCTTGTGGATGATTTAAAAGACGCCTATGAGAAAGAGCTGTTGGATTCCGTTGAACTGGTCGGAATATGCACGGATATCTGCGTGGTGTCGAATGCGCTGATGATTAAATCTGCTCTGCCGGAGCTTCCGGTATATGTAGATGCCTCCTGCTGCGCAGGCGTTACGCCGGAAAAGCATAAAGCCGCATTGGAGGTAATGGAAAGCTGCCAGGTGATCGTGACAGGAAAAGACAGCGCTCTTTAAAACAAAATTTATGCTGAATCAAGAATTGATCGGACCCGGATTCCTTATTATTCGGCGGTCGTCAGTATTATAGAAACACTGTTTTAAGCCAGTTTACAATTTAGTAACATTTATATGGTATCCTTTTATCATCTTGAAAAATGTAAGACCGTAACCTTTTTGTTTTGTCGGGTTTTACGGACAACGATATGTTTTGAAACGGGGTGGATAAATAGTGGCTGAAATACTGATCGTGGAGGATGAGTTTTCCATCAATGAGCTGATTCGCAGGAACCTGAATCTGACAGGTCATCGCTGCACCCAGGCTTTCGACGGCCTGGCTGCGGCTGATTTACTGGAGAACGGGAAATTTGATCTGCTTGTGCTGGATATTATGCTGCCCGGACTGGACGGTTATCAGGTGTTTGAGCGGGCTGCCGGAACGCCCACCATTTTTCTGACGGCGAAAAGCGAGCTGACCGATAAACTGAAAGGACTGGCCATGGGGGCGGACGACTATCTGACCAAGCCTTTTCAGATGCTGGAGCTGGCGGCGAGGGTGGAAGCGGTGCTGCGGCGGACAAAAAAAGTCGAGACAGAATTCCGGATGGGGGAACTGAAATGTGATTTTGACAGACATCAGGTTTTTCTTGATGAAAGGGCCGTGGAATGTACGCCCAAGGAGTACGAGCTGCTGGAAGTACTGATCAGAAACCGGAATATCGCCCTTTCCAGAGAGAAACTGCTGGATCTGGTATGGGGATATGATTTTGACGGGGGCACCCGCACCGTGGATGTCCATATACAGAGGCTGCGCCGTAAACTGCATCTGGAGAATCATATTAAGACGGTGTATAAACTGGGATATCGGTTAGAGGTTCGGGAATGAAAAGACGGACCTTTTTTGTGATGCTGATTCTGTTTCTGGTATTTCTCAATTCCATGATTCTGATTGTTTCTACCGTCATATTGAACGATAAGCTTTCCGCGGACAGGGAGAGGTGTCTGGCGGAGCATTATGTCATAGCCTCGTCTCTGATCGGGGATATGCAGGCATTGGAGCAACGGGGGAATGCGGTGGAGGAAAATATAGCGCAGTTGGCGCGCTCTTATTCCAGGTATCTGCAGGGAAAGAGCGGCGGGCTTGCGGTGGCCTATTCCGGAAAATGGATTTACAAAAGTGCCGACCCGATGCCGGCAGGGAGTCCGGAAATTCCGCCGGATACGGAGCAAAAACAGGAGCGGATGGTTTATATGAAAGACGGGACCTCGCCTGTCCTCTGCGTTTGCGGCAGCTTTCCGGCTCCGTGGCAGGATTATGGGCTGTTGTATGTGGGAGACTTAAAGGACACGTTCTCTTCCTGGCGGTATACGAAAAATTTTCTGTTTCTGATGGGCGCCGTAATGATGTTTGTTATGGCTTTTTTTCTTTCTCAGTTTCTGAATCTGATTTTCCGTCCGTTAAGGCAGATTTCCGGTGCGTCCGCGAAGATCGCGAAAGGGGATTACGGAAGCAGACTTCTGGTTCGGGGAAGGGATGAAGTGGCCGGCGTGGCGCGGAATTTTAATCTGATGGCGGAGCAGGTGGAAATCCAGATTCAGCGGCTTCGGGAGATCGCGGAGCAAAAACAACAGTTTGTAGACAATTTTTCTCATGAACTGCGGATTCCGCTGACGGCGATTTACGGATATGCCGAGTATATGCAGAAAGCGCTGATATCGGAAGAAGAACGCTATGAATGTACCCGGTTTATTATGTCAGAGTGCGGCAGGCTCCAGAATATGGCGGATCAGCTTCTTGACCTGGCCCTGCTTAAACACGGTGAAGATGAGCGGAAGGCGGAGGACTGTTCCGTGGCCGCGCTGTTCGAACAGTCCGGAAGGGTGATGCGGGTGAAGGCGGAGGAAAAGGGGATTCGTCTGTCTTATGCGGCGGATCGGGATTTTTCGATTCCGGGTAATATGGAGCAGCTTTTGATTCTGCTCAATAACCTGATCGACAACGGGATGAAAGCCAGCCGGCCGGGGGGAGAGATACGGGTTTCTGCCTGTTTAAAGGAATCCGGCGCGGTCGTGGAGGTGGAAGATCAGGGAATCGGTATGGCGCCGGATCAGATTGCCCATATCAAAGACGCTTTTTACCGAGTGGATAAAGCCCGCAGCCGCGCGGCCGGCGGGGCTGGGCTGGGGCTCTCGATTTGTGATAGTATTGTCCTGCTCCATCATGGGGAAATGGATTTTTTTTCCGAGCCGGGGAAAGGAACGGTCGTAAGGCTGTGTTTTCCATTGGGGAAAGGGAAGGATTTTACAGATTTTTAACAACTCCGATATGGTTTTGATATGGGCCGGTTTTATGATGAACCTGTCAAAATCATTTGGAAGGAGGAATTTTATGATGAGACGAAAGAACATGTTAAAAATGACGGCAGCGGCCTGTGCGCTGATTGGCGCCACCACAATCCTGTTCAGTATGGCGGCGGAAGCGACCGTAAAGGCGAAAAGCGGGCAGGTAAATATGGTTTCCACCAATTACCAGGTTCCTGACAGCCAGGCGGCGGCGCTGACGGAGACGAAAGGAAGGGAGGGAAACAAAGAAGAAGTCAATTATCATGTGAGCATGGACAGCCTGAATACCGGGACGCCCGGAGAGGTCGATTTAACGATGGAAGAGGCGGCAAAAAAGGGTACGGATTATCTGAAAAATATTTTCGGGCTGGATTTGAAAGGTGCTTATGTATACATGATGTATAGTCCGGGAACCATAACCTTCCCGCGGGCTTTCTGGATGGGCGATGTTCTGTTTGAGAAAAAGCAGACGCCTGAAAGTACAAGGTGGTCGTTTATGGTGGACGCGGTGACAGGGGAGCTGTTCAATATCGGCCACAGCAGGACGCTGAACGCGAATCCTTCCCTTGATTATGATGTATCGTTGGAAAAGAATTACGGCGTATACGCAGAGCTTGCGAAAAAGAAAGTGGAAGAATGCGGGCTGATGAACGGCGCCGTAGACCGGGTGGAATACGGCAGCCAGGGATATGGCGGAAATGATCCGGATATTACGATGGATGTGATTGGAAAAAACGGAGAAATTGTCATCGTGTCTTTTTCGCGGTATGACCAGACATTTTTAGGGCTTATTACCGATTCTTCGCGAAGAATTTCGGAATCCGCGATGGACGATCTGGCAAATGATCTGGCGAATGGCCTGGCCGAAAACTATGAGGATGTTGAGGTAGTGACACAGGAGTTTTCTAAGGGTGAGCCGGCGCTGAAAAGCGCGGAATGAGACATTTGGGGAACGGGAGGTATGAGACTGGCGCTGACGCGGATTTTATTTGACGCGGGTTTCTCATAAATGAAATGATAATGTGTGTCCGGTGTAAAAGCAGTTTTCGGACGCACAAGACGGGAAAGCGTTTGCCGGGAGAAAACCGGCGGGCGCTTTTTCCATGTATAAAAATAAAGATATATTGTTATTCGCGGCCGTTCAGGAACAGATTCTTCAAATTTGTTGTGGCAGCAGGTAAAGGCGGAAAATGAGGAAAAGGCCTGTGAAATAGCGGCTGCCTGAAATGGGTATGATCTTAGATGTTTGTTCGCGACAAAAATCTGATGTTCTTCGGACCATAGGCTGCCGTGAAAAATATTTGTTTGCATATTGCGAATTTCAGAGATAAGGGGTATAATCTATACACGCAATGCGTATATAAGAGGACGATATGAAAAAAAAACTGATCAAACTGAGATTAAGCACGGGAATGAAGCGGAGCGAATTCGCGGAATATTTCGGAATTCCCTACAGGACGTTGCAGGACTGGGAATTGGGAAACAGAGCCATGCCGGATTATCTGTTCAGGCTGATGGTTTATAAGCTGCGGGTGGAAGAGATGACTGAGGAGGAACCGGATGCCGGGGAGGATCATCAGAAGTAAGATAGAAGGAGGTTTCGGATGGGCTGTCTTGGAAACATCATATGGTTTTTATTCGGCGGGGTATGGCAGGGGCTTTCGTGGATGCTGGCAGGCCTTTTGTGGTGTGTCACAATAATCGGCATTCCCATAGGCCTGCAATGTTTTAAATTTGCCTCTCTCGCCTTTTTCCCGTTTGGGAAGGAGATTCAATATGGCGGAGGATTGGCGTCAACCCTGGCAAATCTTGTCTGGCTGATCGTAAGCGGCATTCCGCTGGCAGTGGCGGCGGTGGTGAACGGGGCGCTTTTATGCTGCACGATTGTGGGGATTCCTTTTGGCCTGCAATGTTTTAAGATCGCGAAGCTTGCTCTGATGCCGTTTGGGGCGGAGATTATATAGAAATAGTAGTAAAAGAAAAATACTGAAAGAGCGTGCTTTGAAATGGGTTTACCGATGATTGATTTGCCGATGGTCGGGTATAGGGAAAATGAGGTAACTGAAGATGAGAAAATTTAATTTTTATGTATCAGGAATTCTTTACGGAAAACTGAAATTTAATTCCGACCGGACGTTTTTCAGAAAGTTGGATGTTTTTTCGGGAAAACTGGGAGAATGGGAGATTCTGACAGAACAGGAGAACCAATTTTACCAATCCTTTCTAAAAATGGACTTTCTGTCGATCGCGAAGGAAACGGGATTGTATGAGGAACAGTTAAAAGGAACGGGTGAGGTTTCCTTTGACGGCCAGCGTTATACCAGCGATGACGGTCGTAATTATCTGCAGCGGGATGTAAAATTCCCCAATAATAAACTGATGGAACAAGGGCGGCTGATCGCCGTGATCTGTCCGGCCAGAGAGATGGTAACCGTTTTGGTGGAGGAAGGCTTTGAGGATCGGACGGTCCTGAACATATGGCGGCAGACCTGGCCTGGGGAAAAGCTTTACGGAGTGGAATACGCCGGCAGTTTCGATGTGCCCATGCGGGACGGCATAAAGCTGTCAACGGATGTCTATCTGCCAAAAAATGCCGGGCAGCCGGTTCCGGCCGTTCTGGTGCGGACACCCTATGGAAAAGAGGACGGCTGTGAGATCTATTACCGCTATGTCCAGAGAGGGTATGCCGTCGTGATACAGGACGTGAGAGGGCGGAATGCAAGCGAAGGGGAATGGATGCCCAACTGGTATGAGGTGGAAGACGGAGACGATACGTTAAATTGGATTGCCTCTCAGGACTGGTGCTCCAAAAAAATCGGCATGGTGGGCGGCTCCTATCTGGGCTATGTCCAGTGGGCTGCCGCCGCCAGCGGGAATCCCTATTTAAAAGCGCTGATCAGCGTGGTGTGCGCGGGCAGTCCTTTTGTCGATTCGCCCCGCCGGGGCGGTTCCATGGAGTCAGGGACGCTGGCCTGGGCTTTTGCCGTTTCACAGAAAAAATTTTGTCCTGAGCTGATGGAGCGGGACGACTGGGAGGAAGTGCTGAATATCCGTCCGTTGGCGGATCTGCCGAAAAAAGCCTTGGGCTATGAGGTGCCTTTCCTGACAAAATGGCTGGAAGACAGTGATTATGATGAATTCTGGCGCCGTTCCAACTGGCAGGAGCGCTCCAAAGGAGCCAAAATCCCTGCGCTGATTCAGTCCGGCTGGTTCGATGATAATGGTATGGGGACGACGGAAGCACTGGAGATCGTCCATGATTTTCCGGCCGGTATGAGAAAAGTGGTGCTGGGCCCATGGCAGCACAGCGGAAACAGCCGGTATGATCTGCA
>Ga0137306_102396_pt1 | contig 15767 bp, 20 predicted proteins | sample Inofroosms_March_FD_97187 | JGI IMG/M metagenome (GOLD analysis project Ga0137306, IMG submission 97187) | Mouse cecal microbial communities from Vienna, Austria - N-Acetylneuraminic and N-Acetylglucosamine D2O microcosms_March | ecosystem: Host-associated > Mammals > Digestive system > Large...
GTATCAATTACATTGCTAATTTTAAAAACAACTCAAAAAGGCACTCATATTGAGCACCCTTTTATGCTTATTAAAACACATTTGCTATTTTCTCCATTTCTTCCGCTTTTGTATCCGGTAGTACATGACTGTACAAATCCATTGTCATGGCAAGCGAGCTATGACCAAGAATTGTTTTTAACACCTGCGGCTGCATTCCTGCCTCTATTGCCCTTGTAGCGAATGTATGGCGGAATATGTGCGGAGTAATATACGGAAAATCATAGCCTGCTGCCACTATCCGCTTTATAATACGATTTATCTCTGCCTGTACTCTTTCTCTGCTTAATGGTTCTCCCCTCTCGTTACAAAATAAATACCGATCCAAACGCTCCACTTTAAATCCCCAGTATTTCCGCTGACTCTCTAATAGCTGCAGTATGTCAACAGTTAATGGTATATCTCTTTTTGATGTTCTAGTTTTTGGGGTATCCTCCACATATCCTTGATGTTCGATATATTTGAGCGTCCTTTGTATATGAAGAACTTTCTTTTTCTTATCAATATCGGTATACTTAAGCCCCCTCATTTCCCCATTTCTTAAGCCGGTACGGAGCATGAACGCAAAGAAATTATATAAATAACTATCCTTTGCATATTGCATAAATAATTCTTGCTGCTCTTTGGTCATTGCCTGCCTTATGCTCTTTTCTGCCTGTCTCGGCAGCTCCGCCAATTCAACTGGATTTCTTTCTATTAACCCATTTCTTTGCGCTTGTTTAAGGCAACTATGCAAAATGGTTGAAACTATCTTAATACTGGATAATGCATACCCTTCTTTTATCAAATCATTATAAAGCTTCTGTATATGCTCCCCTCTTATATCACCTATATATTTATCTCCTAATCGATTTGCCAGAATGCTTTGGTAGTATTTCTTATAATTATTATAGGTGCCTATTTTCACCTGATTCTTTTTATATTCATCAAGCCAAGTATTGCACCATTCTTCTAATGTTATCTTATTTTTTTCAACGAATAATCCGTGTCTTACTTTATATCTTAAATCCTCTAAAGCTTTCTGCGTTTCCTTAACCGTCTTACCATGTACCATATAGTTTTTACCCTGATACATGAATCGTCCTTCAAAACTATCATATCTTTGTTGTATCCCTTTAGGGAGCTTTCTGCCTCGTTTATCAACTGCCATATTATCCACCACCTAGCATATTAAGCTTTCAATCATTAATGCTACTGCATAGCAAAAGCCTTCCCGGAATCCTTGTGCATGACCGATACTCCCACTGTCAAATGCTAAGTCCTCTATTTCTTCCTTTGTAAGCTCTTTATAATCTGCTATGTCACTTAAGCATTCCTTAATTTTCTTATCTAACTTTCTACCTGCATGATCTGCTTCAACAGATTTTGTATATCCTTCTTGATATATGCTCTCGATCCTGTCCATCATAATTACCACTCCTCCTTATCACCATACTGTCGCCTCTCAAGTTCCACTCTAGTTAGTCTGTATACGGTTCTGTAAACCTCTTCCAAAATATCCAAATCATCAACATCAGCTAACGCAAATTTAATATAAAGTCTGTACTGTTCTGCTCTTCGTTTACTTTCCAATGTCTTTCCATCCATCCGCCTGCCTCCTCATATACTGCTGCCAGCAGTAATATTATGCTTGCTTTCGGGTCATATTGCAGTATATAATCAATATAGCCCTTACATTTTGTGTACTGGGTTATAGTTGTTTTGCCCCGTTGTGTTGCCGCACTTCGGGGTTTTTGTTTATTTATGCATATCTCAACTTATTGTAATCCTCAAGATATCTTTTTTTCAGTTTCTGCCTTGCGCGGTAAATCCTAGAATCTATACATGCACTATTTGTTCCAGTTCTTTCAGCGATCTTCGCACTGGTTAACCCTGAATAGCATGAATCAAAAATAGCTTTATACTGCAGATCGCTATCGTCTCTGATTGCTTTTAATATATTTCTGCAGAACTCTTTCTTTTCTTCGCTGCCTTCCCTCCTCACATAAACATCTTCCGCGCTGTCTGCTGCCACCTGCTGAGAGTTCACCGAATCCGTCAGCTCTTCCTGCAATATAACTCTGTCTTTTCCTCTCAACAGATTCAGCGCTTTATTTTTGGCTACCACAGACAGCCAAGGCTTTATATTGTCATAGTCCTCTGAAGCTTCGGATCGCCTTTTCTGCATATCATCATAAAGTGCTATGAATGTCTCTTGTGCAATGTCCTCAGCGTCATAAATGTTTTCGCTATACTTTCTTGCAACTTTCAGGATATGCCCGTTATACTCCCTATAAATTTCTTCAAAATCCTGCATTTACCTCTTGCCCTTTCTCCGGGCTTTATGCTACTATATTTATGGATTTGTAGCGTAGCCTCGGCTATGCGCCCTTGCTAGAGTGCCAGCTCTTACAAGGGCATTTTTTTATGCTATTGTGAATCTTCGGCACTCTGCCGCCTTCATGTATTTCTTATATAAGTTCTCATGCCTGCTTTTAAATGCCTTACTATCAAAACGACTGGTAACTACCGTTACAAATCTTATAATATGCTCTCCGGCTCTTTGTTCTTCCAGCCCTTTTTTATCCATATCGGCTTTGATTTCACTCTTTACAGCTTCGATCTGCTTCTCGAGCTGCTTCTTTTCCTCTTCTAGTTCCTGAAGCTTTCGGATTCTATTTTCTAACATCCTTTCCGTCATAGTGATATTCTCCTTTCATGCAACCCCTTGGTCATCTTCCTGACTATTGCCTACGCTCGGGCGGCTCACAGGTATATGGTTCATGGTTTCGGGTGCTTTCGGCTTCCCGGTTGCTTTTGTTTTCCTTTGATGATTATATTATACCTGTTATGTACATAACTTTCAATTGATATATTGCACAAAGTTATGTACATAATTTTAGTTATTTTTGTTATGTACATATCCTTTACAATATGTTATACTTATTTTGTAAGGTGGAGTAGAAGCTCCATAACTAAAAGCTCCCCCTAACAGAAAGAAGGTGTAATAATGGCATTATCAGAACAGCGAAAAGAATATCTATATGATTATCAAAAAAGTAAGCTTAAACGTATCCCCCTAGATGTTCAAAAAGAAAAATATGAAGAAATTAAGGCAGCCGCTGATGCTGCTGGTGAAAAAGTCAATGGATATATTAAAAAGGCAATTGACCAAAGAATGGCACGTGATTCTTAAATTTAGGAGGTTGATGATGTCCGTATCCGTGTACCCAAAGGACAAAAAGCAATCATTAAAGCTCATGCAGAACAGCAAGGGGAATCTATGAATCAATTTGTTATCCGGGCTATTGACGAAACCATGAAACGCGACTCTTGATTTCAGTATTTTCAAGATTGTTTTTCAATCCTGAATAAGTATCGGTTATCGCCATATACTCCATTTGAAAGGACGTGCTACTATGTCATTACTACATCAACAGAAGATTTACACTATTGATGATATTTATTCTCTCCCGGCCGGCCAGCGTGCCGAGCTGATCGGCGGACAGATTTATTATATGGCGCCACCAAGCCGGGCGCACCAACGGATCACTTTGGAGCTTTCGACCATTATCAACAACCATATTAAAAAGAATGGCGGTTCCTGTGAGCTGAATATTGCCCCGTTTGCCGTATTTTTAAACGAAGACGATAAAAACTATGTTGAACCGGATATTTCTGTAATATGCGACAGAAATAAGCTTACAGATAAGGGGTGTAACGGTGCTCCTGACTGGATTATAGAAGTTGTTTCTCCGGCCAGCCGCCGCATGGACTACCATATCAAATTATTTAAGTATCGCACTGCAGGTGTAAGAGAATACTGGATTGTAGACATTGATAAAAACAGGATCATGGTATATAACTTTGAATCAGAGGATATGAACGAATATTCTTTTAATGATTCAGTAATACCCGGTATCTACCAAGATTTGTCCATTAGATTAAGCGATTTTTATAAACATTATGCCACTATCGGCAAAATGCTCTAGATTTAGTATTTACTAAATGCGCCGCTATTTTGCATAGCAAAACCGCTCTGTGTGAAAGGCTCATAAGCTTATGTTTTCGTCCGCTTCACAGTCTCGAACATACATTCTTTTCATGTAAAAACTTATAAAGATTGTTCCGCTTGCGTCCGGCTCTCAGATATGCTATATTAAAGACACAGAGAGGGAAACCGGAAGCGGCTACCCTTAGTATTAAAGACTTAATTTTTCATTAAGCCGTCACTATTGGCAGTAGTGGCGGCTATTTCCGTTTTCCCTTGAAAATCTGATAACACAGACCAACAAGAGCAACCATGAGTATACTAAACTGAATCAGATCAGAATATGTAACCATTGACATGCCCTCCTTTCTTTCGTCCGGAGGGTATGACCCCTCCGACAGTAGAAGGTGAGCCGCCTCGCTTTGGTTTCCCATGCAGAGAGTGTAACATATTCTTTTCATCGTTTCAATGTCCTGCTGCCATCTTGCAGGCTATTCGTTTGTTTTGTATTGCATAGTTTTCAGCCTTACTTAATGTGTGCATTTTCAAAAGGCGCTAGAGTGCACCTTCAGGTGTCTAGGGGTGCACCCTTGCCGCTCCAAAAAACTCTAACATTTCCTAACATGTGTTTGAATAACGCAATGCCATAAAATCCTTGTAAAATCAAGCTTTACTGCATTTGGAGCGTTCCATATTTTTCGGAACGTTCCAAAGCTTTTATCAGCTTCAGTACTCCAAAAAATCCTAACATTTCCTAACATGTGTTTGGTAACGTAATATGGGTATATCCTTGTAAAATCAAGCTATACAACGTTCGGTAATGTTTTGGAACGTTCGGTAACGTTCCGGATTCTCTTATCTGTTTCAATACTCCAAATACTCTTATTGAATGTAGTTCCCCATATCATAGAAATATCATTGACTGCTGCCATGCTTCGCATAATATCTTCGACATAAATCTCTCTCAGATTTTCGGACTCCTTTTTTAACGGAGCCCCAAAATGTAGGGGTGTCAATCTACCACCCCTCGCGCGCGCATAACAAATGAAATATTCGCTAATCTAGTACCCCCGCCGGTCTCCTTCTCTGTAGTTATTTTCTGTTTTTTATACCGGGGGGTTGAGGTCACGGTTTGCGCCCCCGATAAATGTGCGACGTCGCACAGCTCGTTTAATTTCAGGTTTTTATAGTTTTAATTCCTCTGCATGTGCATAATGTTAGGCTTTTCATTCTTATACACCTGCTTTTCACATGCACGTAACGATGTCCAAAAACTTTTTAAGAAGTGGTTATGTTCATCTACGCGCGCGTAACGATGTCAGCTTATTTTGTAATACACATCAAATTCTAACCTTTTATCGGCATTTCAACGGTTTCACCATCCAAATACTTCTAATTCAACCGCGCTCATGTGTGTCCTTCTGAAACTCTCTACCCCGATGTGGTGTATAGGTCCTGCTGCCAGATACTGTTCATAATATGCCCGGAATTTCTTGTTCCTGCTCTGCTGTCTGAGCGTTCTCATTGCCTTGGCTTCTATCTGCCTTGCCCTCTCACCCCCTACCCCCAGACTCTGACCAACCTCTTTCAGCGTCATTCCATCCTGATACCGCAGCTTCACCGCCTCCGGAAGATTGTCCGGCAAGTTCTCTACTGCAATCCATAGTTCGCGCCCCATATCTACAGTATCCAACCTCTTTATAGAATCCTCTTCCATCTCTTCACCTGAAGCCACCATATCATACAGTGTGATATCTTCGTCCTCCCCTGCTACTGGCTCGCTCAGGCTTGAAATCTGCCCCATTCTGACACTTCTCTTAATCTCCTGAAGCTTTTCCCACTTAACACCCAGCAGGACGCAAAGAACCCTGTCAGATGGGAACTCTCCATATTCTTTCCGGTATTCCTTCACTATCCGGTTATATTTATGCTCCCATTCCCTTTCATGCACTGGAATGCGGATAGTCCCGCAACAGTTATCTATATACCGCCTCATAACCTGCCTGATCCAGAGAGCAGCATAATTGATGAACGGCACACCCTTATCAGAATCATACCGCCTCACAGCTTCACACAGCCCGATATAGCCCTCCTACTTCAGATCGTCCAGCTCTGTACAGCCTTGGTACTTCATGGCCAGTTTTGCAATAAATCCTTCTGTCTGCTGCCATAGCTTGAGCATGTTCTCAGCTTCATCCTCTCCGGCTCTGATCCGGGCAACTAACTGTTCATTTGTCATAATCATACCCCTTATATTTGCTGCAATATATCTCCAAAACACCAAATCATACTGACTTTACATACATTTTCCGCCTTTTGGATTTTTCTATATTTTGTTTTCAAGGTGCATTTCATTTTAATTGACATTTTCCGCCCACTCCCTTATAATTACCTTAGGTGTTTTGGGGTGGGCTTGCCGATATGGCAGGCTTATTTCTTTTTAGAGATTTATGTATACGCTCTGCGCTTTTTATTATTGTATAATAGAAAAATTCATAACCATCCTCTGTAATCCCCTCTCTTACACTTTCTTTATCCAGATACCAACCTTCCGGTACTCTGATATCTTTTTTTAAGCGGCTCCCTCTCATGATCTGCTTTTTGGGCTTCGGACGTTTCAAATTCCGACTGCAATTATATGCCTTTTTCTGAATCTGCTTTGTGGTCCTTCTTGTCTTCTGCATGTACTTTATAAAATACTCCGCCAGTTTTCGATATTGTCCGGAACTGTCTAACGGCTTTGATGTTACATAGCCGAACTTCCAAAGCTTCTCTATTTTCCGCATATCCACATCATTTATCACCATGTGTAAATGCATTGCTCCTTTTTCGCCTACCTCTGCAGTCTCTACATATTTCAGCTCTCGCCCCTCACTCTTATATACTTTTCTCATTTTCTTCAAGAGTTCCCTCTTGTGATTTTTCATTAGCTCTATATCGGGCCGGTTTTCTTTCCTGTATGAAAATGTAACATACCTGCTGCTATCATCAAAATTTTCATTCAAGATATATGTGAGCTTACGCACTAACTGTCTGTCATTGATTTTCTGCTGCTGCTTTGATGTTACCTTTTCCTTTCGGTTTCTTTTCTCTCCCTTAGAATGAAATCGCCTTGTATAATACTTTGCTATCTCCTTTGTTTTGCCAGCCCTGCATATACTCTTTATGTAAGGCATTTTGCAATTCTCCTATGGTTCTTAAGATAATAAACTTATCGAGTCTAAAAGGGGACTCCTCCCCCTCTGTCTTTAAGCTTCTGATCAGCAATGTAGGCATAGATTATTCTTGCTTATGCTCCGCATTTTATTTGAACCGGCTACATTGAGCCGGTCCCTTTTCTACTCTTCTATATGTTGTTGTCCTTCAGGCAGCTCTAAAACTTTCCTTGCGCTTCTGGTAGCGTTGAATATATTTTTTGCCCGCTTTTCCATAGTTTTGCAAAAGTCCTCTATCTCTTTACGGTTTTTGGGTAACCAATACCCTGCGCCGGATCCGCTACATATAATGGTTCCGGCGCTTCTTTCTTCCGCTATGCGCTCTTGCAGTGTCCGTGTATTCTTACACCCCGACAGGCGCAATAGCTCCTTTGTAGAAATCGCATTCTCTTTTCCTGTTTTCAACAGGTCTACTATTGAAACATCAGTCTTGCCGGACTGCTGCCCCTTGTATACTCGGTTATAGTTGTTTTGCATATTCTTATACTCCTTGTAACTGCTTGTCAAAATATCTATCTATAGCTACTTTATCATACAGGCACCGCCTCCCTACCTTCCGCTCCGCCCCAATTGATTTGGCAAATTCAATGCCGCGATTTCTGCCAAGGCTTAAATATACACATACCTCATTTGCATCTAACAGGCGCTTTTCACTCATTAATGGAACATCATTAGTTCTTCCTTTCATATTTACCCTCCATTCTCGAAAACCGATTTTATATTTTTTGATTTTCTATTATTTGATTTTACCAAGGCACTATTGCAAAAGTCAATAATATTTGATAATCTTATTTTGAGTTATGTATTTTCTATTTTTATGGAAAAATATATTTTCAAAAAGAAGGGAGACGCAATATGACATTTATACCTGAACACAATGCCGAATGGATTTACACTAATTCACATCCAGTATGGTCAGAGCAAGAGATTGAATTTGATTTAATTTCTATGAAAACAATTTTTATCGACGAGTGGGTAAATCCTTCCCGCACATTAAGCCACGATTTTTTTGATGATGAGCCTTATGTTTATAATTTGGGTGATTCTTTTATATCTTTTTTAGATTTAGACTTTGACCTATACAATGCCCTGTTAGACGAATGTTTAGCCGATCATGCAAATTACAATGATTTAGGACATTACTTATTAAACGATTTTTGCAAACGATTAGGACAAAATAATATTGAGCATCTTTATATTGATTCTCTCGACTTAGACAAATTTTTTAATATATCATCTAGTGAGTTCAAAGCTCTATTACACGTTGATACAAACATAATAACTTCTATCCGTCGCTTTGTTGATGGTCTAAGTGGTATGCCATACCAAACCGAGAATAACGGAGAATCCGTGATTTTTTCTTTAGATAATGATTTAAGTATTATTTTTAGTCATATTCCATTTATGAAGGAAAAAATTTATTGTGAAGTATGTGTAGATAATCCCACTCGGATAATCAAAAAATGCAACTTCGGAAAAAGATATATAAACACCAGTCCATTATCTTTTTGTGTTACAGAATTATCTAAAATGATTGAATCAAATATTAAAATAAAACGTTGCAAAAACTGCAAAAAATATTTTATACAAAAAAATAATTATAATACTGATTACTGTGAACGTAAATATAATTCCAAAGGGCAAACATGTAAAGATATTGGGGCTTCAATAAAATACAAAAGCAAGATGAATAACAATCCTATTCTCAAGGAATACGAACGCGCCTATAAACGCATGTATGCTCGCGTTTCAAAACATAAAATGACCGCTGATGATTTTCGATTATGGACAGAAGCAGCAATTAAAAAACGCGATTTATTATCTAAAAAATATGAAAACACACCATCTGAACAACTTATAACAGAATTCAAGAAATATCTAGGAAACAAATGAATGTTCCTTGACTGGTAGCAGTAGAATTGTTAAAACTTTTCCGTCGCTTTCTTTCTGCTTACATGGCAGCTTATTTTCATTATGGATAAAGACAATTATAACGGCTTCATTTTCCAATTTTGTACTTTTTTTGTACTTTGATTGCTTTCATATCTGCTTTGTGTTATACTAACAATCGTTGCAAAGCCCACTAAAACCAAGGTCTAATGGGGCTTTCCCGGCGGTCACCGCCGTTAAATGTGCCGAGTGTTCGAGACCTTCCACTCGTAAAACAAAACTAAAGGAGAACAATATTATGAAAAACAAAAATGTAACCTACCTGACCCAGGCGGCCATGATCGCCGCTATCTATGTGGTTCTGACACTGCTGTTCAAGCCAATCTCCTTCGGAGAGATCCAGATCCGTATCGCAGAAGCGCTTACTATACTTCCGCTGTTCACTCCTGCCGCTGTTCCGGGAGTGTTTGTGGGCTGCCTGATCGCCAACTTTCTGGGCGGCGGCATTCTGCTGGACATCATCTGCGGAAGTCTGGCAACGCTCATCGGCGCTGTACTGACTTACCGCCTGCGGAACTTAAATCCCGTTTTAGGGCCGGTTCCTCCGATTGCGGCTAACACCATCATCGTGCCCTTCGTACTCTACTACGGATACGGCATTAATCTTCCCATTCCGTTTATGATGCTTACGGTGGGCATCGGAGAAGTCCTTTCCTGCGGCGTACTGGGACTGATCCTTTATTTTTCCCTGAAAAAATATCAGACGGTCCTTTTCCGGCCCACACCTGTATAACGGCTTTCCATATCCGTCCAAGAGCAGATTAAGATTAGCAGCAGCGTTTATACACGCAGCCCGCATATATGAAAAAAAGGCATCCGCACATATTACTCTCACTGACCAAAGAGTATCTGTGCGTCATGCCTCTTTTTTATGATAACAGCAGGAGCAGCCGATGTCTGCCCCCAGTACTGCATTGCATAATTAACCGTGAATTCCGGGTACTGTTCACGGATCAGGAATTGCCCGCTATTTCTGCCAGCGCTCCAAGTCTGCCGCTGCATTTTATGAAATATAAGTATGCCCGCTATCTTCCGTCATCTCCTCCAGCTCTTTCAGAGATGCCGTATGCCGTCCCCCGTCACTTGCATCGATAAACGTGACCCGGGTCTCCGTATATCCCACCAGGATGATCGCTCTGTCCGCATCCCGCATCGCAATCACCGGCTTATCCTGACTAATGATATATAAGAGTTCCTCCGCCGTGCACCCGGTCAGGTCAAGCCCCGCCCGGCCGTTAAGCTGCGAGATCACCTCCAGCGGCGCCGTACCCGCGTTAAGCTGTTTCCGCATATTATCAATCAGCACACTCTTTTCACTGATCGTGTGCCTAAGCTTCCGGTTTCCGCGCTCCCACACGTATTCCTGCCCCGAGGACACCACAACCCCGCTGTACCCGTCAGCCATCTTTATCGCATCTCCTGCCTTCTCAAAGATTCCCTGGAGTTTCCCGTATCCGTACACCAGATAATGCTCTTCCTTCGGATCCTCGTCAAAGGAGAACTCTCTCGGCTTTTCAAACAGCGCCTGTTTCGGCATCAGTATCTTCGGATCCTGGTTCTCGATCCCATTTCCAAATACAATACGCATCTGACGCTGCTTCAGAGACGTGGTATAAGACCCAAGAGAAATATTGCTCTCCTCCTGCTCCTCATTGTTGGTAATATACTCTTCGATGACCGGATTGTACACAGCGCCGTTTTTTGCAACCCGGTTAAGCGTGATCATATTGCCGTCAAACTGCGTGCTCAGAATGTACGTCCCTTCACTTTCATAAGTCTTGACCACCTTCCCCTTGCTGCTTCGTATCTCTATCCGGTACATCGGCGTGATGCTCTCCCCAGAAAGCGTAACGCCCTCATCCTCTGCCTTCGCCAGCCCATATACAAAATCCGTATCCATAAACCCGAGAGGAACGATGCTTTGTGTTCCCTCGCTCTCTACCTCCTGCTTTTTACCGGTGGAAAATGTAACAACCGTCACTTCACTGGACATGTTGCGCTGCCCCCCGCTCTGATACGCCATCCGTGTTCCGTCCCCGGACATGACATACTGCCCTTCCTTCAGATTATGGGCCAGCTCGAACATCCTGCCCTTGCCCAGTTCGATCTGATACAGCGTTCCGTCTGCCAGCACATACATGGTATCCTGCTCCACACTGTAGCAGATGAGCTGTCCAAGCTCCAGGGCTGCATGTGCATAAGATCTCTTTGTGGAGATAAACGCTTTCTCCTCCACATTATTTTCTTCCGTATCATAATAATATACCGCGACGCCAACCTCTCCTTCGTGCTCTCCCCGGTTCATATATCCATATACGGCAAAGGAAAGATTGCCTTGTTTATCCATATCAAGGAGCCTTATCTCATGCTGCGCAGTCAGGTTCCGCTCATCCTTGCCCTCCCCGGAATCAAAGCTGAATAACAGCGACAGCTCGTCCGCCTCCTTATTATAATTCCAAAGCTCATCCGCCTGGACGAACGCCAGCCGCGTGCCTTCCTCATTATCCATATACTGCGTATCCGGTTTCGCGATGCCAAGAAGAATCCCTTTCCCATTCAGAACCTTTTTTGTCACATCGAATACCTGCTCCATCGTCCGATCGTAATCAAGCAGCAGCACCCGCTTATTATCCGCTTTGTAGCGGATGCGGAAAAATTCTTTGACCTTATACCTGTCCTCCTCGTTCTCCTCGCCAATGCCGCGGATCTGGTACTGAAGCTGGACGGAGCAGGACGTATCGTTGATCTCCTTTATGAACCACCGCTCATTGCCCTCCACCTGCGGCTCTAAGTCTCCCCAGGTCACATGGTCATAATCCGAGTGGATCGTCACATGCTGCAGCGTAGAATTGTCCCCTGTCTCGTCCGGCTCGATGGCCGTCCCGATTCCGACACCCTCCGCCTTGATCAGGGAATTTTCGTGGAAGTTCTTAATATAATCCAGATATTCCAGCATATGCTTATCCTTTTCATCCACAATCCTGGTATAGTAATAGATGGATTTCCCGCCGGACAGCTTCAGCACGATCTCAAGCACCCTCTCCTGAGCGATCACGGACGGATCCTGCATAGCCACAGCCACTGATTCCCCGGGGCTATCAACCTCCGCCTCCAAAAGCTTTTCCTCGCCGTCCAACGTAAAGATCTTGCACTGCATACTGTCGATCTCATTGTCATAAGGCTCAATCTGAACCTCTATCTTACCGTTGGCCACCGGGGTAATCGTATCCCGCAGCGAGGAGATCTCCATCTCCTTCCCGTAGCCTGGCAAACCGTTCACAGAATATCCGTTGCTGGAAAAGGAAATCTGCGGATAAGTCGCCGCGTCCATATCTGCAGTCATACTGCCCTTATCCCTGTTCGTATAAAAACCGAACACCGTCGATGCGGCGATGAATATCACGATTAAAATAACTGCTTCCTGTATATATCTCTTAAGCTTTCTCCTGTTCATCCTCTACCCTCTTATCTGTCGACAGCCTGCCAATAGTCGGTGATATATGAAAAAAATCCTCGCAGGCCTTTATATTCTCCTCTGCGCACTTTCTTCCCTCTGCGCTTCCCGTCTTAACCCCACGGATCAATATATTCTTCGGCGTGTGCTCCATATCGATAAACTCCAGCACCTGCACGTGATACCCGGCTCTTTCCAAATACTGGGCGCGCAGCCCGTCTGTGACAAGCGCAGCCATACGCTCCTTAAGAAGTCCGTACCGCATGACCGGCTCAAGCGCCAGGAGTCTTTCATCCCCGCACTTTTCCGCCCTCTGCATCTGGCTGTTCAGCTCATGCTGACAGCACGGCACAGACAGGATGACCTTCGCATCCCACCCCACCGCCGTCGCAAGCGCATAGTCCGTCGCCGTATCGCAGGCATGCAGCGTCACGACCATATCCACCCTGTCTGCGCCGGTATAATCTGCGATATTTCCCTCCAAAAATGTAAGCTTCTCATAACCGTATCTGGCCGCAAGGCTGCTGCACCGGCGGATGACCTCCTCCTTAAGATCCAGACCGATGATACGGATATCGTACTTTTTTATCTCGTGAAGATAGTAATACATGGCAAAGGTGAGGTAAGATTTGCCGCACCCAAAATCCAGAACCGTAACTTCCCTGTCCCTTGGAAGCTTCGGCAGCACATCCTCGATAAACTCCAAAAAACGGTTGATCTGCCGGAATTTATCGAATCTGGAATGTACGATCTTCCCCTCCTTCGTCATCACGCCAAGATCCACAAGGAACGGAACCGCCTCTCCCTCCCTGAGAATATACTGCTTTTCCCGGTTGTGGGACAGAACCTCTCTTTCCTTCGGCAGGGTGCGCTTCTTTCTCCTGACGGTAATCTTCCCCTTCTTACTCACCAGAATCGTATAGGATTCCCGGCAGGTCTCCATCTGCAATTGTCTCAGCTCCTCCATATACGAAACAAGTCTTTCGCAGGCACCGTGCGCGTCAAGATTCTCATGGAACGCCTGATTATTCCGGAAGATCTCCAGCTGGAAGCCCGCTGCGCCCTTACGGGAAACCGGGCGCACCTTCACCTTGCTGATCCCGCCTTTACTCCGGGGATTACTCAATACTGCTGACAAAAATTCTTCATTCAAATTATCCTGTAATACTTTTCTTAATTCACCCATAACATTAACATTGTAATGTTTTTTGGGTCAAGGTGCAAGTAACAATAGATACTTTTACACAATTTACATATTTAGTGCTATAATGGGGCTAGTGTACTAACACCAGATTATTTTTGAAAGCAGGTATCAGATGTGGATAAATTAGACATAAAACTATGGACACTGGCGGCGAGGGGGCAGATCGTCCCCGACCGCTCTCTTTTAAAAACTCCGGCGCAGATCAAAGCGATCAAAAAAAGCGCTGCCCTGAATACAGCCGTGCTTGACCACGTCGCTGCGCATATCCATGCCGGTATGAGCACAGAAGAGATCGACAGGCTCGTCTATGACTTCACCACGAAGTACGGCGGGATCCCTGCGCCGCTGCATTACCAGGGATTCCCGAAGAGCGTGTGCACCTCCGTCAACAATGTCATCTGCCACGGCATCCCGGACAAATACGAATTTCTAAAGGAAGGAGATATCATCAATGTGGACGTCTCAACGGTCCTTAACGGCTATTACTCCGATGCATCCCGGATGTTCATAATCGGGGAGCCCTCCCCGGAGGCCCGGCAGCTTGTGCGCGTATCCAGAGAATGCGTCGAACTGGGGCTTAAAGCCGCCAGGCCATGGGGGCACTTAGGAGACATCGCTCACGCGATCAATACACATGCCCAGAGACACGGCTACTCTGTCGTGGAAGACATCGGCGGCCATGGCATCGGTCTTGAATTCCACGAGGATCCTTTTGTCAGCTACGTCACGCCCAAAGGCAGCGAGATGGTCCTTGTACCAGGCATGATGTTCACCATCGAGCCGATGATCAACGAAGGGAGCTGTGATTTCTTCGTTGACGAAGACAACGGCTGGACAGTCTATACGATTGATGACGGCCTGTCCGCACAGACGGAATACATGGTTCTTGTAACGGAAAACGGCGTCGAAGTATTATCAAAATAAACGAACAGTTCAGCTTTTAACGGCTGAACTGCTTTTCTTCTATATACTATGACGCTTTAATCTGACGTTATCCTTTAAACGGATGCTTTGGCCTTTTTTATCATAGATGTGATACTATCTGATATTTTCTACGATCAGCGCTGACTGGGCGCCCATATTCACGACCATCTCTCCGCCCCGCACCAGGTATTCATCACGCGAAATGGTATATCCCTTTACATAAGAATACATTAATCTCTGCATCTTCCCGCGCATAGGCACGCCAATCCTCCAGACAGGCACCGTCACCTCCACAAAATCACTATGGTTGTTGATGATCACGACGATCTGCTCATCCTCGGTAAAACGCCCGTAGGCAAGCACGTTGTTATCACCCCACAGAAGCTGGATAGAGCCGTTGCGGAGCGCCTGACTGCTTTTATGGATTCTGATGATATCCCGGTGAAACTCGATCAGCTCCTGATTCTCATTGCCCCACGGATAGGTCCGCCGGTTATCCGGATCCGTGAACCCGCATACGCCCGCCTCATCTCCGTAATAGACCGTCGGCGCCCCGACCCAGGTCATCTGCATAACGACAGCCTCCCGCATAACCGCGAGATTCACATACTCCTCCGCCGCTTCCGGGCCTTTTTCCGCGACCCTTCCTACCACATGGTTCGTCCTCGTGAGAAATCTGGAGTGGTCATGGTTGGACAGCTCGTTCATCGCTACCTCCAGAGACGGCGTAAGCATCCTGGACATATAGTGATTCATCGTGCTTTGAAAATACTCCGCATTTCCCAGAAGATCTTCGTTCCTCTCGTCACTGTGCTTCTCCATCCCGGTCAAAAACCAGGTGACCGGCTCCATAAACGCATCATAGTTCATCACGCTGTCCCACTCGTCTCCCTGAAGCCAGCTGCTGGGATCTCCATAATGCTCTGCCAGAATCAGCGCATCCGGGTTCGCTTCCTTGACTGCGGCACGGAATTTCTTCCAGAAGCTGTGATTATACTCGCTGCTGTGTCC